>Ga0209515_10002602_pt1 | contig 27388 bp, 34 predicted proteins | sample Subgroupgradi54m_FD_187454 | JGI IMG/M metagenome (GOLD analysis project Ga0209515, IMG submission 187454) | Subsurface groundwater microbial communities from S. Glens Falls, New York, USA - GMW60B uncontaminated upgradient, 5.4 m (SPAdes)... ... | reverse complement strand
TAAGAGGTCTTCTTCGACACCGGTGCGCTCGTGGCCGAAAAGTAAGGCAACGGGCAACAGATAGTTAGGGGTGCTGTAGTCAACAGAGTTGTCAGTTTGCTCGACACCAACCAGTTGGTAGCCAAGGGTTTTCAGTTCACGGTTCACGGTAGAAATATCTTCGCAATATTCCCAAGGAACAAACGGGACGACTTTGATGGCGGTTTTGGCGATTTCTTTTTCGGCGTGGGCAACGATTCTTTCTTCTCGGGGGTCGCTTTCCATTCTTGGATACCCGGTATAGCCGGTGAGATAGATTTTTTCGGCGCAAATGGCATCGGCCAGGCGGAAAAAGAGACCGACGTTTTCCAAAGAACGAATATTGTGAAGAATAAAAACAATGGGACTTCTTTTGAGTTTTTTAAACTTTTCTTCAGATGGTTTTTGGGCGACGAGCTCGTCGGTTGTAAATTTGTGCATGGGAATATCAATATTATCAATCAAACCAAATTCCAATATCCAATCCTTAATTTCCAGACCTCACTGTCAAATTGGAAATTGGTTAATATTGATAATTGGGTATTGGGGTTGGCAATTGGATTTATTGATTATAATTGATTATAATGTGTTTGCTTCGAGGGGGATAGGCCTGCCCGCATTGCTACGCAAAGTCGTTGCAGGCGGGCTCAAAAATACTCCGAAGGCCATTAATGACAGATCATCATATCGACAATTTTCGGTCGCCAACGTATGGGCCATTGAGCCTTTCGGGGATCGTGGATCAGGCGATGGCGTTTATTAAACGAGAAGATAACTCACTAGGCCCGCAGGCGGAGCCGAGGACCGCAAGGTTCTTGAGCGAAGCGAAAGGTTCTTTTTTTCGTATCGTGGTTGGGACGGATTCAGAACTCGTTGGCAAATCATCGGCGCACTTTGTCAGTGCCATTGTAGTACACCATGTGGGTCATGGCGGGGTCTATTTTTGGGGAAGTGTGACAAAAGACGGCATCCATGATTTACGCCAACGGATGTATGAGGAAGCGACCTATTCACTAACCTTGGCTCAGCGACTGCTGGAAGAATTTAAAACCAAAGATTTACCACTGGAGAAATTTTTAGAGATTCATGTCGATGTGGGCGAGGGAGGAGAAACCAGAGCGATGATTTCAGAAATCGTGGGGATGATCAAAGGCTCCGGGTTTCTGTGCAAAACCAAACCGGACTCGTTTGCCGCGTCCAACGTAGCTGATAGGCATACATAATTTGATGATTGTAATTTGTGGTAAAATCTGAAGGTGGAGCTTGAGTTTTCGCAGCATGGCCTGGAGCAGATTAGAAGAAGAGGAATCAGTAAAACTCGAGTTAAAAAAGCAATTCAGAAGGCTGATAACCAACAAGCGACTTTCAAAGGGAGAAGAATTTTTCAGAAAAGATTTGGCAAGAAATTATTAGAAGTTGTTGTTATTGAAGAAGCCGAAAAGTTAGTTATAATTACTGCTTATTATCTGTATGAAAATAAGTTACGATCCAAAAACTGACTCTTTGTTTTTAGAGTTAGCCAAAGGCAAATATGAGCGGAGTAAGAAAATTTCCGAGGATATTTTGGTGGATTACAACAAAGGTGGAAAAATTTTAGGTATTGAGATTTTATCCGCAAAAAAAACAATTCCATCGTTTGCTCCGGGAAAGTCTGACTTATCTTGGGATATGCCCAGGATGATAGCTTCTTAAATTTTAATGAACCGCAAGATTTTTGGCTGGGCGCTGTATGATTTTGCCAATACTCCGCTGACAGTAGCCACGGGGGGACTCTTTTTGGCCCAATGGGTGGTCCTGGACAATCATGTTGATGACATTTGGTATGGGGTGGTTTTTACTCTGGCAACAATTGCTCTTTTGTTTACTTCACCGTTTTTGGGAGCTTGGTCGGACAAAATGGGACAACGGATGCCGTTTATGAAATGGACGACCATTATTTTGATCGTGGTGGGAGTTCTGATGGGCGTGGTTTCTGTCTCATCAATGGAGAGAATTCCTCGATTGGTCATCGTTTTGGCACTGTTTTTTGTTTGGCAATATGTTTACCATGTAAGTCTCATTTTTTATGATGCTCTATTAAAATTTTTGGCGAAATCGGAATTTCGAGGAAAAGTTTCGGGGATTGGTGAAGCTTTGGGGGAACTGGGTTGGCTGGTGGGGCCTTTAATGTTGCTGCCATTTTCTATCGGAGCGATCACTCTTTTTGGTGAGCCCGGACGGGGACAAGTTTTTCTGCCGGCGGCGGCGATGTTAATTGTTTTTGGTCTACCGATGTTTTTGTGGTTGAAAGAGCCAAAAACAAAAAACAAAGTGGTAATTAATGTGGGGTCGGTATATAAGGAGACAATTGCCGGGTTACGATCCTTGATAAAAAAAAATAAAAACGTGACGATTTTTCTGGTCTCGTTTATGTTTGTCTCCGATGCTCTACTTACGGCCAACTTATACTTCGCAATTTACTTAGATCAGATTTTTAAAATGACGGACGTGCAAAAGGGATTGTTTTTGGTGGTGATGGAAGTGGTAGCAGTGGTTTCCGCCTTGGTTTTTGGACGACTGAGTGATCGGATCGGAAACAAAACGTTAATGATCGCTTCTTGTTTTAATCTGACATTTGTCTATGTGGCCATGTCGGCGGTTTCTTCTGTTTTTTGGGCCTTTGTCTTGGCCGGGTTTTCTGGTTTTGGATTTGGAGTGTTTTACACCACAGCTCGGACACTAGCGGTTAAAATTTCTCCACCGCATCGACTGGGAGAATACCTGGGATTTTTCTCCACGTTTCAAAGGTTTGCTTCGATCATTGGGCCATTGACCTGGGGACTAGTAACATTTTTTCTTAAAGATTATGGAGTAATGCGTTATCGGGTGGCGGTTTTTGTGCTGGCCATTTTGATGTTTTTAGGAACAATGATTGCCTTCAAGATTAAAGAGAAACCGGCTTTGGTCAAAAGTTAAAGGTAACCGGGGAAATAGTCGCGGTGGATGTGGCTTCTGGAAATGCCAATAGTTCTTAGTATTTTTTCCGTGGCTTGGACCATGGGTTCGGGGCCGGAGACGTAGAAAGTTCTGGTTTTAAAATCAGGAACTTCTTTTTTTATTAATTCTTCATCAACGCGGTTGGTGGTGTAGACAGTTTTAATTTTTGCTTGGGAAAAGAGGTCTTTGAAAACAAAATCGGCTTCGGTTTTGGCACTGTAGAGCAGAATAATATCCTGGGATTTATTAGTATCGAGAAGATATTTGACCATGCTTCTAAATGGTGTTATGCCAATTCCTCCGGCAATAAAAACCAGAGATTTATCGGTCAAAGTAAATTCGCCAGCGGGGCCATTTGCAAAAACCTGCCTGCCGGCAGGCAGGGACTGTAAAGATTTTTTAAAACTGCTGCCCATTTCGGCGAATTTTGAGACCAACATTATTTCTGGCTCGGAGGGGGAAGAGGCGATGGTAAAAAATCGCCGGGTGCCACGACTGTCAGAGTGGGGGTGAGACAGCGTCCATTCGAGATATTGACCGGGGAGAAATTTAATTTCTTTTTCGGGCAAAAAGTAAAAGGCAAAAATATCAGGAGCAAGTTGCAGTTTGTGTTTGAGCTCTAATTTAAAACGGGAAGTAGGGCTGACCAGGTAGCAAAATAGATTGCCAATTAAAAGTGAGAGTTCCAAAGGATAGGGTACGAAAGAAGAGAGAATTACAAAGAACGTGGCGACAGCCGCCGCGTAGACGATTTGGAATTTGAAAAAGACGGGAGAAGTGAAGGGCTCGATGAGCATGACGGAAGCAAAAAAGATCAAAGACGGAGAAAAAAGATTGGCAAAAGAGCGAGATAACACCGTGGCAACAAATAAAAAGACCAAGACCAAACTGAAGCGGCGGATTTTGCGAAGAATTATTAAGCCGCCGAGAATGAGAAATGGCAGCATGGTTTGGTTACCAATCCACCAAGAGGCACCTTGACCAAGAAAAATAGCGGTGATGGTGACGGCCAGAGCAGCCGGGTTGAAGATGTGGCGCTTGTTTAGGACGAGGAGATATTTAGAGGCCATGGCGAGAACAGCAATAATTGTTAGCAACCCGACTTCGCCAAGGCTTCGTCGGGCGAAGGGCCCAACGATCAAAGTTAAAATTAAAGCCGTGATGGCGAAGGATTCGAAGTTGGTCGGGACCTTGAAGATTTTAGAGAAAAGTAGGTTAGTAAGATAGCAAGTTAGTAATAAGATAATTGATTGAGCGAGAATGGCGAGGGGATTAAAACCGCTAAAAAATAGTGAGGCGACGACTAAAACAATTAAATAATAGAGCATGAGGCGATACATTGTGAGGCGATTAAGAAGCGAGTCGAGTAGTGCCATTAACTGTTAGTATACGGCAATTTAGTGTGGCTGGGGAGGAACAAGCCCGAGTTTTTGCGCCTCTATCCGGGCAACTTTTTCTTGTCTGGTCCCGCTAATTTTGTGGCCGATCGAAATGACACCCGCTCCTAAAATGACCGATGAAACGAGCCAACCAAAAAAAATAGCAGTAGCTTTACTTGGGTCTTGATGCAACTTGGTGTCGGCGAATGAGAGTGCGTACAAGAAAGTTGGCAAGGAAATAACAACGAGACTAGTTATTGCAATTTTGCCAAAGTGTTTGGGGAAATATATGTGACCTCTTGCCTCGGTTACCATTTCTAAACGATGATATTCCGAAGTTTCCCGCAGTGAGTTATTGGCATCCTCGAATTCCTTGTCGAGAAGTGAAACATAGAATCTTCCTTTTGTTTCGGTTGTCATACCCTATATTATATGAATTTCTATGGGGTTTTGCAAGTGGCTTGGGGCTGGGTGCCGGGGATAAAGGTCAATTAAACGTGGACCAGTCTTTTAAGAGTAAGCCGGAAATGAAGACAAAATGTTTGGTGTTGCCGGTTATCAGGGTGAGATTTCGTTCTAGAGCAGTGGCGGCAATTAGGGCATCAAGAAACAGAAGGCCGTGTGAAAGGTAGTATTTTTCGAGGAGAGAAATAGCAAGTTTAGTTATTTTTTCATTGATAGATACTTCTACAAGGCTGTGGCAGAGGGATTTGACAATTTTTAGATCTGATTTATTTCTTGATCCCTGAATTAGCTCTGCCTTGGTAACTGAAGAGATCGAAGCGTCGTTTTGCTCCAAGAAAGATTTTGCGAGGCGATTGCCCCGGAGGTGTTCGACAAGAATGGTAGTGTCAGCGAGAAAACCGATCATGTTCTTAAACTGACTTTGCTCCTAAGAGCGGCGACCCATTTTGCACTGTCTTTTATATCTTTCCTTTTGTTCCAGGCGGCAAAGCTAGTGGAGAGACTGGTCTTTGGGTTAATGGCGTTTTCTTTTATGGGAGTCAACATGGCAGTAGGCTTGCCAAATTTTGTGATCACAAATTGAGTGCCGACTAAGGAAACTTGATTAACGAGGTGGGCGAGGTTAGTCCTGGTGTCCTTGATAGTAATTTGCTGGATCATGGGTTCACAATAGCATATTTTGTAAACTTTGTCAATATTTTAATTTTGTAAATAGTTGGCTGTGCACTGACTAGTTTTTGCAAGGGGTTTGGGGCTGGGTGCCCGAGCGAAAGTATTCCAGGCGGGCGGATTCGGAAGCGTTGCAAATGGGTATAGAGATAATATCTTCGGGTTGGGGAATTGGGGAGTTGGGTTGGTCTTTTAAAAGATAGGACATGATGGGGTTCCAGATCGCAGCGGCGCCGGTGTTACCCGATTCGAGAGCCGGGGACATGGGCGAGTTATCGTTGTTGCCAACCCAGACGGCGACCAGGCGGGGTTGAGTTCCAAAACTGTAGCCAATCGTCCAGTTGTCGCGCTTGGTTTCAGTCGTGCCGGTTTTAACAGCGATAGTGTGTCCAGGAATATTTAAAGCCGAGTTGGGGCCAAAGGTAGGAGTGCGGGCGGCATTGTCGGACAAAATACTACTGATCAAAAAAGCTGTCTGTGGGCTTATTGCCTGCGAAGTAGTGTGAGTATTGTCTTCAAGAATATGGCCGCGGAAGTCGGTGACTTTTAGGACTGGTTGGAGAGCGACTTTGACGCCACTATTGGCAAAGGCGGAATAGGCGGTGGCTAAATCGGTCATTTTGACTTCGCCGCCGCCAAGAGTGAGTGACAAACCAAAACGATTTTTGTCTTCCCAAGTAGTGATGCCCATATTCTTGGCAAACTGGCGGAAGTTTTCGACGCCAACTTTTTCCAGGACTTTGACCGCTGGGACGTTATAGGATGAAGCGAGGGCGACGCGGGCCGAAATTTGGCCATGAAAGTGGCCGTCATAGTTTTGCGGAGAATAACTGGGACTACCAGAAAAGGTGTAGGTAACCGGTGAATCATCAAGGATGGTGGCAGGGGTAATGAGGTTTTTTTCTAAAGCCAGGGCATAGTTGAGGGGTTTGATTGACGAGCCAGGGCTGCGGGCGCTAGTTGTGAGATTAACGTTGCCGTCGATGGTTTTGTCAAAGTAAGAACCTGCCCCGCTTTGCGTGTCAGAACCTTGTTTTGTCTCTGCGGAGCCAAAATAGTCAGTGGAGCCGACCATAGCGAGAATTTCGCCAGTTTGGGGATTGGTTACCAAGGCGGCGCCGTTGCCGACATTTAAACCTTTTTGTTGGGCCACTCCGTCGCGAACCAATTTAGATGTCGATGCATAAGAGGGATAGTCCAAGCTGGTGATTACTTCTAGGCCGCCTTGTTCGACAGTGCGTAAGCCGTATTTTTGGGCGAGGTAGTCTTTGACAAACATGACAAAATGGGGGGCTTTGATGCTGGTTTCTAGGCCAATAAATTTTAATTCTTCTTTTTCGGCGTCATCGAATTGCACCTGGGAAATAACCCCTTGAGAAAGCATCGCTTCGAGAACCTGATGTTGGCGGTTGACAGCTAGCTCGGGGTTGGCGCCTAGCGGAGAATAAAGAGTTGGAGCGGAAGGGAGGCCAGCTAAAAGAGCGGTTTCCGCTAGATCAAGATCACGGGCGTGTTTGCCAAAGTAAGTTTGCGCCGCCGATTCGATGCCATAAGCCGCGCCGCCATAAGGAACTTGATTTAAATACATGGTGAGGATTTGGTCTTTGGAATAAATGCGCTGTGCCCAGAAGGCAAGGATAATTTCTTTAATTTTTCGAGAGAAAGTTTTCTCTGGGGTGAGTAAAACCAATTTGATGAGTTGTTGGGTGATTGTCGAACCCCCTTGGGGGGTGTCGGCCAGGGCAGCGCGGACAATAGCGGAAGGGTCAAACCCGGGATGATAATAGAAGTTTTTGTCTTCGATGGCGATATGAGCGGCGGGAACAAATGTGGGCAAGTCGGAAAGAGAAACAATGGTGCGATTTTCGTTGTTGTAAAAAGAGTAGAGGAGAATGCCACTACGGTCATAGATTTTGGTGGAAACCGGGATATCACGAGCAGCTAGAAGATGGGGATCGGGGAGCTGGTCGAGTTGGGTTTTGATCCAAAAAGGGGTAAAAATGAAGAGAAAAAAGGTGACAAAACCAAGAAGAAAAGTGGTGGGCTTGGCTGGTGGTCGGGGAAAGCGAATTATTGTTAGAAGCAAAAACTCAAACAAAACCAATGGCGGGGTACCAATGGCAATTAAAATTTTGATGATGAGTTTTACTATTTTTGACATAGCCTAAGTAGTCAGATGGTTGGGGGGAGACCAATTTGGGTTAGCTTGGCAGAGAGTTCGCGAGCTTTGCCGGTTAGAGTCTTTGGGCTGTACGCTTGGTTGGCCAAAAAATAAAGGAGCGAATTTTCAATCTCCTCTCCGATTGGTCTGGTGATGAAATCAGTGAAGGCAAGAACTCCAATTCCGGCTCTATCCGCTGGAGTGATAGAGGCCGTTCGCATTTGATTATTTTGATTAAGAACAATGTTCCCCAGGGCAAAAAAGAATTCGAATTGTTTGCCAAAACGATGTAGATTATCGATGATTTCTGGTTTCATCTGATTGGATAATGTCCAATAGTTCTGCCATACCGGATCAAAGATATCGACCAATGATTGGGTGAAGTTAGGATAAGCGATTAGCCCCAGAAACCCGTCTTTAAAAGTGGCCATTTCCGGGCTTTTTTCTAAACCATTAGCAAGCAAATGGTTTAGGTAACGAATTTTGCCCCATTCGGCAAGAAACTCTTCAAAAATAGAGATGTTATAGAACCGGTTACTATTTTCAATATAAATATTTCGATCAAAAAAATTGAGGTTTTTATCGCCACGAAATTCTTCTAAATTGGGAGAAAAGCCGGTGTGACTTCCTTTATTGACTAATTGACCTAGAAAGCCATAATCTTCGGTATAGGGATAAGTTTTTCCGTTTACTGATGACGTAGCATGGTAAGCTTCGTGGGCTAGGTCAACTAGTAACGCAACCCAGGACTCAATATTAGTGTTGCCATTGAAAAACTTGTTGGTTAGCTCGGCAGCGACTCCCCAAGGAGGTGGAGCGGCGTAAGTGCAAAACGTCTCCGGACAATTTCCTTTCCCAGTTTGAGCAGTAAACATATAATTGGCTCTTTTTAAAGCGCTATCTTTGTCGAGTGAGAAATAAGTCATGGCGTTGAAAAAAGTAGAACGGATTATGGTGGGGTCAATTTCCATGGGGCGATGTTGGCCAATAGCGTTGACATAGGCATTAATGAGTTGGGGCTCGGTAATAATTTCTCCACCCTTGAGAGGTTCACCGGCTGGGTTGAGAGTGGAATTGTCGGCTACAGATGGGGTTTCTTCTAGTGGAGCGTTTCTTAGAGAAAAACCTATCCCAGTAGCGATGAGAAACAAGCCAGCGCCCACCCCGCCCAAAACTAACCGGCGTTGTCGCTTAAGTTCTTCCTGGTCATCATTTTTCTTTTGTGCTTCAACCCGCCTTTTCATATGGCCAATTATACTGGATTTAGTTGCTATATCAATCCGAAGTGTTAGTTATAGAGGAAATCTCTAGTTAGGGGCAACTTGTTATTTACTCCGTTAGTAAAAGTTAGTTGGTAAAGCTGAGTCAGACCGGTGACAAAAGAAGCCCGAGACTCGTAAAGATAGAGTTTCCACATCCGAGCAAATTTCTCCCCTTTGTTTTTTACCACCTTGGGATAAGATCTTTCAAAATTTTTTGCCCAATGTTTCAGGGTGAGAGCATAGTGTGGTCGCAAATTTTCAAGGTCAAGAGGGCAAAGTCCATATTTGGTGGCGTGGTCGATAATCCAAGAGAGAGCTGGTACTTGAGCACCGGGGAAAATGTAGGCGTGGTACCAAGGCCCTAATTCAATCGTTGGGTCATTGACACTAATGGTATGAAGAACACCGAGTCCGCCAGTGACGAGAGAATTTTTTACCATCCGAAAAAAGTCATCGTAGTAATTTTTAGTAACGTGTTCAAACATGCCGATAGAAACAAATTTATCAAACTCTCCTTTAATATCCCGATAATCTTTTAACTCTACAGAAATTTGTTTTTCTAGGCCAAGTTCCTTTATTTTTTCTTTGGCATAGGTGTATTGGTTTTTAGACAGGGTGACGCCATAGCCGTGGATTTTATATTTTTGGGCCGCATAAATGAGCATTCCACCCCAACCACAGCCAATATCCAAAAGGGTTTCCCCAGGATGAAGTTGGAGTTTGCGACAGACATGCTCATATTTTTGCACTTGGGCCATTTCTAGAGAATCGGTTTCTTTTTTAAAGTAGGCGCAGGAATAGGTCATGGTTGGGTCGAGGAAAAGTTTATAAAAGTCATTGCTGATGTCATAGTGAGCATTAATATCTTTTAGAGCCCGATCTTTGGTTTCCAGAAGAAGTTGTTTTTTGACAAGGTGAAGTGTTTGATAAAAAAAGTTCCCCTGATTGAGTTCATCTCGGGCAAACATTCGGGCCAGAGTGATGATAGCTATATCAAAATCACCTTTAATGTCAAAGTTGCCCAACATAAATTGTTCCCCTAAACCCAGTGGGCCCTTGGTGGCAATAGCGGTATAGACATGGGGGGTATTAATTTCAATTCGAAATTGGTCTTTTTTGTCTCCAAACTTTTTCAGTTTGCCATTTGGGAAGAGAAAAGAGAAAGATGTGTCTTTAGGTCTTTTGGAGTTTATCTTTTTAACGATTATTTCTTCAAAATTCACTGTCCGATTCTACCATCAAAGTGGGCAGTCAACACAGAAGTCTTTTTGGAGAGGGTCGGAAATGACGATGTGGTCTTCGTCGGTGAGTTGGTCGGGGTTGGGCTTGTCACCAGCTAAAGGTTGTTTGTGCGAGTCTTTAAAAACCTGAATTTTCTTCTTTTGACCCCAAACATTATCTTTATCTTTGGGGGTGAAAGCCTTAATAAAATATTCGCCGCGTTGTGGGCAATCATGATCGGGAAGAAGTCCAGAAAGGGAACAGATTTGAATAAAAACTACATTGTCGGGTTTTTGCGGCCACTGGGGGGTGATGTCCCGGAGAGTGTAGGTCATAATGTCGTGCCAAATTGGGGCGGCGCCAGTGTTGCCAGATTCTAAATAGGGGCTCATAGGAGAGTTGTCATTGTTGCCGACCCAAACAGCGACTAGTCGAGAATCCTTTCCCGAAGTGTAGCCAATTGTCCAGTTATCGCGTTTGTCTTCGGTCGTGCCGGTTTTGACTGAAACAGGCAGTCCCCGGACATTGAGAATCGACCCGGCGCCAAAGGTTTGGGCCCGGGCAGAATCATCGAGGAGAATATGGGAGATGAGATAAGTGACCTCTTCGGGCAAAACGAAATTGTCGTGGGGTTGCCAGAGGGTACTACCGTCCCAGGGTGTTGGTTGCTGGATACTTGGCTGCGGCCCTGGTTGCTGGTAGGATTCTAGAACTTTTCCACTACTGTCTTCGACTTTTAAAATCGGGAGGAGGTCTTGTTTGCGGCCGGCGTTGGCAAAGACGCCAAAAGCTACCGCCATGTCGATCATTTTTACTTCCCCGCCGCCAAGGGTGAGGGAATAGCCATAACGATTTTTATCGGTCAGGGTGGTAAGACCCATGGCGGAAGCAGTGGCGAGGAAATCATCCATACCATTGACCGCTAGCATTTTAGTAGCGGGGATATTAAAAGAACTGCCCAAAGCAAAGCGGGTTTGTTGGACGCCGTGGAAGTGGCCATCGTAATTGCCTGGGCAATAGGATTTACCGGCAAATGGGGGGAAACAAAACTTGGAATCGATCCAGGGGGTAGCCGGAGTCGCTTTACCAGTCAAAAATCCTACGGCATAATTTAAGGGTTTAATTGAAGAACCAGGACTTCTTTGTGCCAAAACAACGTTGACCTTGCCAGAACCAGAGGCAAAATAATCTTTGGATCCAACCATTGCCAAAATTTCTCCAGTTGATGGATTGGTGACCAAGGCGGCGCCGTTGCCAACTTTTAAATCTTTTTGTTTATCCACCTCGCTGGAGAGCGAGGCTTCGGCAGCAGTTTGCAAATCTAAATCCAAGGAAGTGGTGACCTGGAGTCCGCCTTGCTCGATTTGTTGTTCACCATATTTTTTAGCTAGGATTTCCCTGACGTAAGCCACAAAATGAGGGGCTTTGATGCCGGCTGATTGTGAGGCAAACACCAGTGGTTCATTTTGGGCAGCTAGTTGCTGATCTTTGCTGATATAACCATCTTCAAGCATGCGATCGAGGACTTCGTGTTGTCGGGCGATGCTTCGCCCCGGATCGGTGCCAAAAGGAGAATAATAGGTGGGGGCTTGGGGGAGGCCAGCTAAGAGGGCCGACTGCGCCAGATCAAGCTGACTAGCGTGTTTGCCAAAAAAGATTTGGGCGGCTTCTTCAACACCGTAAGCCGTGCCGCCGTAAGGGATGCGGTTGAGATACAAAGCCAGAATTTTATCTTTCCCATAGAGCCGCTCGGTCCAAAAAGCCAAGATTAATTCTTTAAATTTTCTAGTGATGGTGCGTTCAGGAGTTAGGAGCGAGGTTTTGATGAGTTGCTGAGTCAAGGTCGAGCCCCCCTCGAGACGATGGTAGAGAACCATATCTTTAATGGCTCGGACAATACCACCAATAAAATCAATGCCGTTGTGTTTATAAAAATCCTTGTCTTCGATAGAAATGGTGGCTTGCTGCATGGTTTTTGGGACCTGATCGAGGGAGACAACTGTTCGATTCTCAGCAATAAAGATGTTGTAGAGCAGTTTGCCATTACGATCGAGGATTTTGGTCGTGAGCGGGACGGGTTTGTTGGTTAAATCTGTAGGAGACGGAAGGTCGCGAAGAATATAGATAAGTGATGCTAAAATTAGAAGGAGAATGATGGAGACAGGGATGGGGACGAGGGAAAGTTTCTGTTTGACGGTGGTCAGCAACCTTTTGGCAAACGATATAATTTTTTCGGGCATGATATGTATTATAGTTGAGGTATGGCAAATATTTCAGACGAGATGAGAGGGGTCGTTTCGGGCGAGGTGTTGGTGGATGAAGAGACTCTGACGAAGGACAGTCGGGATGCCAGTGTGTTTGAGATGAAGCCTCAGGTAGTGGTCGCAGTAAAAGATGCAAAAGATATCGAAAATTTAGTGGGTTTTGTGACGGGGAAACCGGGAGTGTCACTGACGGCGCGGGCGGCTGGGACGGATATGAGCGGGGGGAGTTTGACCGATTCGGTGATGGTGTCAGTCACCGAACATATGAACAAAATTATCGAAGTAGGGAATGGCTATACGATCGTTGAGCCGGGGGTGATGTATCGGGATTTAGAGAAAGCTACTTTGGCCACCAACCAGATTTTTCCATCATACCCGGCGTCAAAAAACATTTGTGCCGTTGGGGGGATTGTAGCCAATAATGCCGGGGGAGAAAAATCCTTAAAGTATGGCAAGACGATAAAATATGTCCAAGAAGTCAAAGCGGTGTTGGCAGACGGTAAAGAATATGCTCTTAGTACTTTGACCGGGGAGATATATAACCGTGTCCTCGAACTATTAAAAAATAATCAACAAGTAATTGCCGAACATCGACCAAAGGTGTCGAAAAATTCGACGGGTTATCAAATCTGGGATGTTTACAATAAAGAAAAAAATACTTTGGATTTGCCAAAATTGTTTGTGGGGAGCCAGGGGACATTGGGAATCATGACGCAAATAAAACTGGGACTGGTGCCAGTCAAAAAACGCCACGGGTTATTGATTGGATTTATGAGAAACTTTGACAATCTGCCAGAGATTGTGCACACGGTGTTGAAATATAAACCGGACAGTTTTGAATCGTTTGATAACTATACATTTCGTCTGGCCCTGAAATATTTTTCATCTTTTGGACAGATTTTGTCGGCAAACTATATAAAATTGGCCTTTGCTTTCTTGCCAGAGTTTTTTGAAGTGTTGTTGCACGGCATGCCGCGGCTAATTTTATTGGTCGAGTTTGAAGAAGATGACCAGCGGATAATTGAAGAAGAGATCAAAAACTTGGCGGAGGAGTTAAAGAAATTTTCTAACATGTATATTATTCGCCGAGCGGCGACAGAAGCCGAGGCAGAAAAATATTGGGCGATTCGGCGAGAAAGTTTTAATTTATTGCGGCACAAAGCCGGTAATTTGAAAGCGGCGCCCTTTATTGATGATCTTTGTGTGGTACCCGAAGTGTTGCCGGAGTTTTTGCCGAAATTGTATGCGCTTTTAGATGAGGCGAAACTGTTATATACCGTGGCCGGGCATGTTGGCGATGGTAATTTCCATATTATTCCGCTGATGGATTTGTCAAAAGTTGAGGAGCGGAAAAAAATATATGAGGTGGGGGAAAAAGTTTTTGACTTAGCCTTGTCGTATGGCGGCAGTTTGTCGGGAGAACACAATGATGGACTGATTCGTAGCCCCTATATTGAAAAACAGTTCGGACCGGAAATTTACAAGATTTTCGTGGAGATAAAAAAAATCTTCGATCCGCAAAACATTTTTAATCCACACAAGAAAATTGGAGTGACGAGAGAATATGCCGAAAAATATTTGATTGGGGGTGAGAAAAATGATCGTTAAGAAACTTTTTCTATTAGTACTGTTGTTTGATGGACTTATTTGGCTGCGGAGCAGTTATGGTAAGTTTGCCGCGGGGAATTTTGTGGCGGGATTGCCAGGAACACTGGGTAAATTTGCCAGCAATAATCCTTATCCCTGGTTCAAAAACTTTTTGCAAAACGTGGCCATTCCCAATGTTTTTATTATTGGCAATATAGTTTTGTGGGGAGAGTTATTTGTCGCTCTGACTGTTGCGTTGGGCAGTGGGTATTTATTGCTGCAAAAAAATAATCCTCTTGTAAAAAAACTTTTGATGAAAGGTCTTTTGGTGGGAGCGTTTTTCAATTTCCTTTTTTGGTTGGCAGCGGGATGGACTAGCCCGTCGACTGATGGATTGAATTTGTTGATGGTGGTATTACAGGTTGTGGGGGTAATTTACGTGTGGAAAATGTAAACTTGGGCTATGGCATTTAGAAAAATCGCTTCATATGTGGCCTGGGTGATGGCGATGGTGGCGATGGCGGGGAGTTTGTATGCCAGCGAAATTGCTCATTTGCCGCCGTGTCTTTTGTGCTGGTACCAGCGGATTTTGATGTATCCCTTGGTAGTTATTATCGCGGTGGGGATTTTGAAGAAAGATAAAGTCCTCCCGTTTTATGTTTTGCCGCTGTCGATTTTGGGAATGGGAGTTGCCTTTTATCACTATCTGTTGCAACGGGGGATTATTCCTGATTCCCTGGCGCCATGTTCCCTGGGAGTTTCCTGCACGACAAAATATGTGGAGTTTTTTGGATTTGTGACGATTCCATTTTTATCGCTGGCGGCGTTTACTCTAATTACTATTTGCATGTGCTATCTTCTACGCAGAAAAGACAACTAATTTCTGCTATTCTATCTTCATGATTTATTTGGCCAGTGACCATCGGGGGATGGTGCGAAAAGAAGAAGTTAAAAAGATTTTGGATGAAATGGGAGAGAGGCACGTCGATGTGGGGAATATGGCGTTTGACCCAAACGATGATGCGATCGATTTTGTCAAAGCGGCGTGCGAAAAGATCGGGGCCGCCTCCGCGCAAGGCTCCGGCGAGCCAAAAGGGATTTTTTTCTGCGGGTCGGGAGTGATGGTGGATATTGTGGCCAATCGCTTCGCGAATATTAGATCCTGTTTAGCAGTGAATTTTGACCAGGTGAAAGCGGCTAGGAGTGAAGATGATGTTAACGTACTTTGTTTGGGTGCAGACAATTTTGGATTGGTGGACACAGAGAAGTTAGTGAAGACTTTTTTGGAGACGGAATTTAGTGGAGAGAAGAAGTATCAAGAGCGGATAGAAAAAACAAAGGGGGTTTAGCAGTTCTCGCGGCAAAAGATATGATTGGTTCGCAAGGTTTTTGCAGTGCTCTCCCGCCGTGGCGGGACGGCTGCGCGCTTAAAAACCTTGCTTGCCAACATCTTTAATATGGATATTGTTCCAGCATTATTGGAAAGTGATAGAGAAGGGTTTAAAACCAAGTTAGAAAAACTAGTGGGGTTTGCGTCGCGGATTCAAGTGGATTTTAATGACGGGAGTTTCTCCGGCTTTACATCGGTAGAGCCGGGAGTTATCGAGGACTTGATAAAAATTAATGCAGAAAGTATTTTTTTTGAGGCACATTTGATGGTACAAAAACCGAGCGATTATTTCCCAAAACTGCTGGAGGCGGGATTTAAAAAAATTATTGTGCAATATGAAATCGAGACAGATATTCGAGAAATTTTGGAAGATTTGAAATCAAAGAATGTACAAGTAGGTTTGGCGATTGGGCCCGCAACGCAAGTAGCGGATATTGAACCATTTGGGGATTTGTTAGATACGGTTACAGTGATGGATATCGAGCCGGGGAAACAGGGGCAGAAGTTTATGCCAGAGGAGTTGACTAAAATTAGAGAACTCAAAGATGGAGGTTTTCTGGGGGAAGTGCAAGCCGACGGGGCGATAGATATCGAGACGATAACCAGTGTGGTCGAAGCCGGAGTAGATACCGCAGTGGTGGGAAGTTATATTGTAAATAGCGCTGATCCGAAAGAAAGTTATGAAACTTTATGGAAATTTCTAAAGTAGCGATTTTGGGTTACACGGATGCCCAGGCGGATAGTGTTGACTATCTGGATGCTTTTGAGACGGCAAAAGTGGTCGCCAAGGCGGGCTACACAATCGTTAATGGTGGGGGGCCAGGGGTGATGCGAGCAGCGACGGAAGGAGCTCATGCTGGTGGTGGCAAGGCGATCGGAATTACTTTTTACCCCAGTGGCCCGGATCATCCGGCCTTTTTTGAAGGGCGGGATCCAAATAATCATTTTGACCAGGAGGTTAAGACAGAGACCTATGTCGAGCGGACACTCAAAATTATGGATGTTGCCGATGTCTATGTGATTTTTAACGGGGGGACAGGAACCATTTCCGAGTTTGGGATGGCGTGGGGGTTGGCCCGGTTGCATTTCGGCCACCACAAACCGCTGATTCTTTTTGGAGCTTTTTGGCATGATGTTATTGAAGCATTGGGGAAAAATATGCATTTACGGCCCGAAGAATTGAAGGTTTATCATATTGTGACGACACCGGAAGAAGTGTTAATTAAACTTAAGGCCCTTGGGGCCAGTTCGGCGCATGACTATCTCAGAACTAGAACTTAAAGCAAACGAGATTCGGCAGGATTTAATTAAAATGCTGGTCGAGGCGGGCAGTGGTCATAGTGCCGGGCCGCTTGATTTGGCGGACATTTTTACGGCGTTATACTTTGGGGATTTACTTAAGTACGATGCCAAAAATCCAGACTGGGAAGGGCGGGACCGGTTGGTGTTGTCATGTGGGCATACCTGTCCGGTGTTTTACACCACCTTAATTCATGCTGGTTTTTTACGACAAGATGAACTGTTAACACTAAGAAAATTAGGGACTAGATTGCAGGGGCATCCACACCACGAGCAGATATATGCCGCCTCCGCGCAAGGCTCCGGCGAGCCAAAGCACGAAAACACTCCGGGAGTGGAAAATTCTAGTGGCCCGTTGGGACAAGGGATGTCAGTGGGAGTGGGGATGGCCATCGCTGGCAAAATGGATAAGAGTAGCTGGCGGGTATATTTGATTGGCTCTGATGGAGAGTTGCAAGAAGGACAAACGTGGGAAGCGATTATGATGGCGGGGAATCGAAAACTTTCTAACCTGACCTACATTATTGACCGTAATAATATTCAAATTGATGGCTTCACCGAAAAAATTCAGCCGCTAGAGCCACTCCATGACAAGCTAAAAGCGTTTAATTTTCATGTTTTGGAGATAAACGGAAATAAAATGGAAGAAATTATCGCGGCAGTAAAAGAGTCTTGGGAAATAAAAGATCAGCCGACGGCGATTTTGGCTAATACCATTCCCGGTAAGGGAGTGGAGTTTATAGAAGGGGATTTTTTGTGGCATGGAAAACCGCCGACCAAAGATCAGGGTGAAGAAGCACTTAAAGAATTAAGAACACTAGGAGGGAGGATTATTCATGAAGGATGAAGCAGAGTTAAAGGCGTGTCGCGATGGGTTTGGTGATGCACTTATAGAGTTGGGGAAAGAAAACACTAACGTGGTGGCGTTGACGGCGGATTTGTCGGAGTCGACACGGGTTGAGGGATTTGCGAAAAAATATCCGGAGCGGTTTGTAGAGTGTGGAGTAGCGGAACAAAACATGATGGGAATGGCAGCGGGTTTGGCGCTATCGGGGAAAATTCCCTTCGTCGCTTCATATGCGACCTTTTCTCCAGGGCGCAGTTGGGATCAGTTTCGGGTATCGGTCTGTTATTCCAACACCAATGTCAAAGTAATCGGGGCGCATGCGGGGATTTCGGTGGGGGCCGATGGGGCGACCCATCAAGCGCTAGAAGATTTGGCGATGACACGGGTGTTACCAAATTTGGTGGTCATTTCCCCCGGCGATTATTTAGAAACCTTTAAGGCGGTTAAAGCGGCGGCAGCGTGGCCGGGGCCAGTGTATATCCGTTTTGGGCGAGAGAAAACGCCGGTGTTTACGACAAAAGAGTCGCCGTTTACGATTGGGAAAGCAAACGTTCTACAAGAGGGAAGTGGGGTCACAATTTTTGCGACCGGGCCACTTGTTTACAAATGCTTGCAGGTAGCCAAAGAGTTGGGAAATTGTGAAGTAGTTAATATCCATACCCTTAAACCTTTGGATGTGGGGACAATAATGTCTTCGGCGAGAAAGACTGGGGCAGTGGTGACGGTGGAAGAGCATCAAATTATTGGGGGACTTCATGGGGCAATTGCGGAGTGCCTGGCGCAAAACTTTCCAGTGCCAGTTGAAGCGGTGGGCATGCCCAACCAATTTGGAGAATCGGGAAAACCAGAGGAGTTGTTAGAAAAATATGGCATGGGAGTGGGAGCAATTAAAGAAGCAGTCAAGAAAGTTTTGGTGAGGAAAAGGCAGTAATAAAGTGGTTATTTACTAAGTTGTTTTGTTTGTTGTTCCCTTGCTTCTTCTGTCCACAAAGTCATACCTTTTATGCCAACAAATACAGTTCCACTAAGCAGGGGGATTCCAAGTTCAGAAAATATCGGGGGGGCATCTTTGACAAAAGATGTAATAGCTAGGTCTATTACTAATGCCAAAATAAATAATCCCTCCGCCACTACCAACCCCTTATACAACTTAGATGGTTCATTTGTGGATTCTATACTTGCTGTCTTTTGTTCTGGCATGGCGCTATTCTCCACCTATACGCTTTAAAAGTCAAGTTTGGCGTGCTACGATGAAATAGATGAAAGTTGAGAGAGTTTATATTGGTGGCTGGTTTCAGCGAACGACACTGCATTTGACGGAGATGGCGGATTTTTTGATGGTGGGACAATCGGAGTTGGGTTTGGATGAGGAGAAACTAAAAACTCTTCGGGAACAGCTGCAAATTGCGCAGGTAAGTCGAGATAATTGGTTGTTGGAATATATTGCAGCAACGACAAAATTAGGGATAAACCTGCGGATTTATGAAGATGGACTGATCGTTTTAGAGGTGGCCCCGGAAGGAAATTTAAAAACTACTTTTGATCTTTTAGAGAGCTATTATGACAACCAGTTGTCGCCGGCGATTTCCTTTCTGTTTTCTAAAGGAGCGCCGGTGCCGAAGGAACTAGCCCAAATTAAAACGCTGCTGCCGTTTGTGGTGTGGACCAAGAAAGCGACCCAGGCGGAGATTAAAGGTTTTTTTGAAGGACAGGGTCTAGCAGCTTATTCAGCGATGGAGACGCCGTACGTAAAGGTGTACAAAGCGCCGAAAGTGATTTTGATTGTGTCGGATTTGGCCGAAGCGAAAGTGCGACAATTGGTCGAGGGCCAGATTTTCTTCCGAGAGTTTAAATCGCAACTGCATCGATATTTGGCGTTGCATCGGTTGATTTGGGAAGAGATCGCGGCGATTAAAGAGCGGGGCAAAATTGCCGGCCGGGAGGTCAAAGAGTTGCGGGCCAAATTGGATGGTTATCAAAAAACCGTGCAGCTAATTGACAGCCGCATTAACCAAATGGGGTCATATTTGGCCACTCGGGGGAAGATTTCAACAGCAGAAGAAGTGGATAAATATCTGGATAAGATTTTTCAATATAAATTTGAAACACTCACTGATACTCTTTCCTATATCAAAGAGTTGTGGAGGATGACGGCCAACTATTTATCTTCGGCGATTGAGATGTTTAAAGATATCCAAGCGGAGAGTACCAAGACATCGATTACTTCATTGCAACTAATTACCACATTGGGAGTAGTAGCGGGGATTATTGGTTATCTGGGCCGGGACAAATTGCCGACCCTGACGATCGAAGGGGGAATATTTTTTGTTCTGTTAGGATTTTTAACTTGGGGACTAAATGCATTAGTGTCACGATATTTTGCTGCCAAGAGTTATATCATTAAAAAAGACGAACACGAAAAAATGTTTAAAATTAAAGACGCCAAGGAGGAAGCTTAACCCTTGACTTTATAACAAATTTGTTATACGATGAGTTGGACAGTAAATTTCTACCCAAAGGAGACAGAGAAATTTATTAGGAAATTAAGTCAAAAAGATTGGGCAGCAATTGCCATTGAGATACAGTCTCTTAAGGATTATGGCTTTTCAGGGCACAATGATAGCTTGAAGAAAATGGCAGGCCTGTCAAGCGTTTGGGAATTAAAGGTTAAGGAATACAGAATATTTCTCACTCAAGCGGGAACGGAAACAATTCAAATTTTGCACACAATAGTTAAAAAGAGTAATAAAACACCACGGGAAGTTGTGGAATTGATTAAAAATAGGGCTAAATATTTTTAGAGATGACAAATGACCTTTGACCAGTATTTAAAAAAATCATTAAAAGATCCGGAATTTAAAAAAGAGTGGGATGCTCTTCAACCGGAGTATGCCTTAAAGAGACGATTAATTGAGTTGCGGACGAAAAAAGCGATTACCCAAAAAGAGTTAGCAATGAAAGCGGGGACTCATCAAGCCAGCATTGCCCGGTTTGAGCGGGGCGATTATTCACCAACGATTTCTTTTCTATCAAGACTAGCTAGTGCCCTTGGAATGAAGTTGGAAGTGAATTTTAAATAGGTCTTCTTGAACTCACTCTTCTTTTGTGCCACGATGAAAGCATGCAATATGATTGTATTTCCATCGGCGACTGTGTGTTTGACGTCAATTTGTTTATTCATGACGCAGTGGTGCATTGCCGGATTAATAAAGAAGATTGTGAGCTGGCGTTAAAATATGGAGAGAAGATTCCGGTAGACCAAATCCATCGAAGCCTTGGGGGGAACACGGCTAATAATGTGGTCGGGTTGACGCGGTTGGGTTTTAAGACGGCGATTTATACGATTTTTGGCGATGATCAAATTGGCGAACGGATTGGGCAATACTTGGAGGCGGAAAAAATAGACAAAAGTTTGGTGCAAATTGAAAAGGGGACAGAAAGCCGGTATTCGACGATTATTAATTTTCAAAATGAGCGAACAATTTTAGCTTACTCTGTTGATCGAAAGTATCACCTGCCTGCCGGCAGGCAGGGTCTGCCGGCTAACTTGCCGGAGACGAAGTGGATTTATTTATCTTCAGTTGGGCCGGAGTATGAAGAGTTTTTTGGGGAAGTGGTCGCTCTGGCTCAAAGCAAAAATATAAAACTGGCTTTTGCGCCAACCGGGGCACAGTTGTCTCAACCTCGGAAAACTTATCAAAAAGTCTTAGAAGCAGCAGAGATCATTTTTATGAATAAAGAAGAAGCCCTGAAAATGACCAATTACCAAACACCAATTACCAATGTTGAACTGATAAAAAAATTGCTTTTTGGGATACGGGATTTGGGTTCGAAGATAGTAGTGATTACTGATGGAGTGAACGGGTCTTATGCTTATGATGGGAGCAAGTATTATCAGATTGGTCTTTTTGATTTGCCGGTGGTGCAGCGGACTGGAGCGGGGGATGCCTATGCCAGCGGATTCATGGCGGCAGTGATGAAAGGCTTGCCAATTATTGAAGCGATGGAGTGGGGAGCAATGAATTCAGCATCAGTTGTCTCAAAAATGGGAACTCAGACAGGATTACTTACTGTGACCGAGATGAAGACAATTTTAGAAAAGAATGCGGATTTTTTAGCACTTGAAGTTTAATTTGGCTCGCAATGTTTTTGCAGTGCTCACAGGTTCCGGCCGTTCCGGCCACCTACGCTGCGCGCTGAAAAACCTTGCTTGCCAAACATAGTTGATTTATGAGTAAAGCAAAATATTGGTTTGATCGGGCACAAAAGGAACATTTTGCGATTGGGGCGTTTAATGCAGCGACTATTGAAACGCTTAAAGCAATTGTGTTTGCCGCACAAAAACTAAAATCACCGGTAATGGTGGAAGCGTCTCATGGGGAGGCGACTTATTTTGGAGTTGTCGAGCTAGCCAAGGTGGTGCGAACCATGGAACAAAGTTACGGTGTGCCCGTTATTTTGAACCTGGACCATGCTCCTAGTTATGAGTCATGTCTTGAGGCAATGGGAGCAGGATTTGACTATATTCATTTTGACGGGTCAAAATTGCCAATTGCGGAGAATATAAAAATAACCAAGCAAATTGTGGAACATGCCCACGCCAGGGATATTATGGTAGAGGGGGAGATTGATAATATCAATGTTATGGGAGCGAGTTCATCAGACCATCGGTTGGAAAATCTCAGTTCCGTCCGAGACCGGAAATATTATACCGATCCCGAAAAAGCCGCTGATTTTATCGAAAAGACTGGGGTTGATACGTTCGCTTCTTTTGTCGGAAATGTACATGGATTGTATGCAGAAGTTAAAGATATTGATCTAGAGTTGCTCCAAACGATAAAAGCTAGGCTGGGGACAACCTTGCCTGCCGGCAGTCAGGTTTTTCTCTCTTTACATGGGGGGTCGGGCATTCCCGACAACCAAATTTCGGCGGCGATTGGAATTGGCATCCAAAAAATTAATGTCAACTCTGAAATTCGGATTGCCTTTCGCGATAAACTGAAAGAGGTTCTAGACCGTCCCCAAGAAAACGAAGTGGCAATCTATAAAATCATGCCCGAAGCCATTGCCGCAATGCAAGAAATTGTGGAAGCGAAGATTAAATTATTTGGCAGCGCAAATAAATTATGAGAGTGTTTGTGACCAGAAAAATTCCGGGGCCAGGGGTGGAGATGCTAAATCGGCAGGGATATGAAGTGGTGGTGAGTCCGGAAGATAGAGTTCTGAAACTTGAAGAGCTGCGAGAATTGGTCTCAGGAGCCGATGCTATTTTATCTCTTTTGACCGATAAAATTGATGCAACAATAATGGACGGGGCAGGGAAACAGTTGAAGATTATTGCCAACTATGCGGTGGGGTTTGACAATGTGGATTTAGAAGCGGCTAGGGCCCGGAATGTTTATGTTACCAACACGCCAGAAGTCTTGAACGAGGCAGTGGCAGAGCACACCCTAGCCTTGATTTTGGCAGTGGCACGAAGAATTGTTGAGGCGGATAAATATGTTCGGGAAGGAAAGTATAAAAACTGGGAACCAGAACTGCTCTTGGGAATGCAGCTGGCTGGAAAGACCCTGGGGATTGTGGGGCTGGGGAGGATTGGGGCGCAAGTGGCGAAGATTGGGCATCATGGGCTGGGGATGAAAATTGCCTACTTTTCCCGGAAGAGTGATCCGGCATTGGAAGTGGATTTGGAAGCGAAATATTTCCTCCAACTGGAAGAATTGTTGCCCGAGGCGGATGTTGTAAGCATTCATTTGCCACTGACAGAAGAAACCAGACATTTTATTTCTAAGAAACAATTGTCGCTAATGAAAAAGACAGCAATTTTAATTAACACCGCCCGGGGACCAATCGTCGACGAAACGGCGTTAATTGTGGCTCTTAAAGAAGGGTGGATTGCGGGAGCAGGGCTGGATGTGTTTGAAGAAGAATCGACCGGTTCTACTGTAAACCCAGAACTACTTAATCTACAAAGTGTTACCTTAACTCCCCATATCGCCTCGGCGACAGTGGAAGCGCGATCAGAAATGTCTCGTCTCGTTGCCGAAAACATTATCGCGGCGCTATCGGGTCAGACGCCGCCGAACTTAGCGAAATAGTTTATCTGATTACCCGGCCTTGTTTAAATAGGCTTGCTACTGTGGCATCGGGGGGATTAGGAATTAGATGTGCCGTTATTGGGCCATCTCCCTTAATTGCTTCTACTAGGTTGATAACTCCACTTGGATCTCTCCAGATTCCATTCCAGTAATTATTGTTTCTTCCTTCTTTTGCCATCCTATATCTTAGTCTGTTTTTGGCCGTCTGCTCGACTTTTTTAATTTTTCTTTCAATTTTATCCATATAGTCTCACCTCGGCGCTATTTTCTATCTAGCTTGTTGATTTGTCAAGTTGGGACTTTCTGGACCTGATAATACTGTGACAGTGAGGCGGCCGGTGGTTTCTTGCATCGAGACAGAGACAATATTATTGCAAGTTGGGCAAGTATCCGAAGAGTGGAACGCGTTTTGATAATAATCTCCGATACCGATTCGACGACTAAGGTAGTCGGCAATGAGGCGGTGATTTCCGGGACAGTCGGGATTGGGGTCGGTGTAGTTGTCAAAAAGAGATGATTCGGGAATGGACATTATTGAAGGAGTTTTTGTCTTAGTTTCGATTCGGTAAGTAGGTACTTTATCTCGTAAATTGTTGTCAAAATACCCAGACCAACAAAAAGAGTTATTGCAGTTGGCCAATTTAGTTCTCTTCCACCAAATATGCCTTCTTCTTCGGGATCAACATAAGGGATATGAGCATCTTTTGACATGGGAGTATTTTAGTTCAGAGCCTGTTTATTTGTCAAATTCGGTTCATCGTAGACCATGTTTAAAGTTCATAGTAGACTGAGAATATGAAATTGCCAATAGTTGATCAGGGGGATTTGAAAAATAAGCGGGTATTTGTTAGGGGAGATATTGATGTGCCGCTGGCGCCTTTTGACGACACAAGACTAAAAGACATTTGGCCGACGGTAGAGTATTTGTTGAAACAAGACTGCACGATTCTTTTGGGCGGGCATTTAGGCAGGCCCGGAGGGAAAGAGGATTTGTCTTTGAGCAGTAAGCCAGTAGCGCAGTGGATGGCGACCCGCCTTCGCCAAGGCTCCGGCGAGGTGAACGGGGTCTGCTTGAAAGGGAAGATTTGCGGGTTTGTTGTGACGGAGAAGTTGATTGTCTTGGAAAATTTACGATTTGACTCAAGAGAAGAGGTGAATGACCCGGATTACTCCAAAGAGTTAGCGAGTTTGGCAGAGGTTTATGTCAATGAATCTTTTGGTGAGTCGCATCGGGAGGTGGCGAGTATTGTTGGTGTGCCAAAACTGCTGCCGCATTATGCTGGGTTTCGTTTGGTAAAAGAAGTCGAAGTGCTGTCGGGAGTTTTGAGAGCGCCGAAACGACCATTGGTGGTGGTTATTGGGGGAGCCAAGATTGAAACAAAGCAACCAGTGATTGAGAAGATGCGAGGCTTTGCAGACAGCGTTTTTGTTGGAGGAAAACTGCTGGGGAGAGAACAAAATGACATGCCGGAAGAAGAGATATTGGGGTGGCAGGAAAAAATAGCAGCGGCACAAACAATAATTTGGAATGGGCCAGTAGGGAAGGTAGAAGAAATTACTTATCAAGTAGGAACGAGAAAGTTGGCGGAGTTGATTACTAATAATAGTATGGCCTACAAGATAGTCGGGGGAGGGGACACGGTGGCATTTTTGGATAAATTGGGGCTGACGGGTAAGTTTGATTGGGTGTCGTCGGGAGGAGGAAGTATGCTAAAGTTATTGGCAGGAGAAAAGCTGCCTGGAATAGAAGTTTTGTTGACTTAGCAGTTCTCGCGGCAAAAATGCTCGTTTACCCCCATCCCGTTTTGGCGGGACGGGACCCGGCCTGCGCTTTTTGCTCACTCGAACTGCTTTATAAGAAAATTTATGATTAAGGTGGCGATAAATGGTTATGGAAGAATTGGGCGGGTGGCCCATCGGGTCATACTCGAGCGGTTTGCGGACCAGATTGAGTTGGTGGCGATCAACGGGAGTGATTCGACGGACATTAAGGGATGGGCGAATTTGTTGAAATATGACACGGCATATGGATTGCTGACGGGTCATGTAGTTGAAGTAGAGCAGGCAGGGCAGGTAGAACAGGTTCCGAAAGTTCTTGGTTCGCTTATTGTCGACGGCAAGAAAACCCCTTACTACTCTGAAAAAGATCCGACGATGCTTCCCTGGAAACAGCTTGGGGTAGACGTAGTGATTGAATGCACCGGGGCGTTTACGACTCAAGAAAAAATTGTTACTCATCTTTCGGCAGGAGCAAAAAAAGTGGTGCTGTCGGCGCCGGCGAAGGACCACACTATTAAAACTTATGTTTTGGATGTGAACCTGCCTGCCGGCAGGCAGGGTTTGGAAGAGCCCGTGGTTCCTCCCGAAAATGTAATTTCCAATGCCTCGTGCACGACAAATTGTATTTCACCAGTAGCCCAGATCATGGTGTCAAAATTTGGGGTAAATAAGGCAATGATGACAACAATGCATGCTTACACTTCTGATCAAAGTTTGCAGGATGGCGGACATAAGGACCCACGACGGGCCCGAGCGGCAGCCCAAAATATCGTTCCGACATCGTCCGGAGCCAGTGTGGCGGCGACAGAAGCGGTGCCAGAATTAAAAGGACTGTTTACTGGGGTAGCGATTCGGGTGCCGGTGATCGTCGGGAGCATTTCTGATTTTACGTTTCATTTAAAAAAAGAAGTGACAATAGAAGAGGTAAACAATACTTTTAAGGAGGCGGCCACGTCTGATCGGTATAAACACATTTTGGAAGTGACCGAGGAACCACTGGTGTCGTCAGATGTTGTCGGCAATTCTCACTCGGCGGTGGTGGATTTGGGATTGACTCAGGTGGTAGGTAACACGCCGGATTCTAAATCTGGCGATATGGTCAAAGTCTTTGCCTGGTATGACAATGAATGGGGCTATGCTAATCGGTTGGTGGAAGAAGTGGTATTAGTAGGACAGCAATAATTGCTATTTTTTCTTTGCCTCTTTGTCTTTGTCGGGGATTTGGGTGAGGATTAAAAACAGAATAACCCCAGTCAGAAGGGTAGTGCCGATAATAAACCAATTGGTGGGAATGGAATCAAGGATGGGAATCATATCGGTTTAAGTTTAAGATTAAGATTAAGAAAAATCAACCACTAGGTGAAGCATGGATTGTTTGTTTGCTTTTTTCCAGAAATCCTTTTTCTATGGTATTGAGTTCAGTGGCCGAGTAGCCGATGAGTGCCTCGACTTCTTGCGATTTCTCGAACATCGTTTGCTTAAGTTCAGTGATTTTGTTAATACTGGCCATTATTAGAACTCCATTGTGGCGAATTGTTTCTTTTGCTTCCTCAATTTCCCTTTCTGTGTCACTAATTTTTTTTCTCGCATCTAACCACTGGTTGAACGGTCTACTGACTGCTTCGAGGATCCCTTTTTCTAGGACGATATCAAATGATGGGTCAGCAATTTCTAGGTTTTCTTCAACGATTGATATGGGAAGCTTTTCCATAGTTTAGCTCCAGATTATATATGGATGTTGAAATTTTGCAAGATTTGTAGGACGATGAAGGTAATGAAGTGGCTGGTTTGTGGTTTGATAGTGATTGTTCTATATGTGGGGAGTGTGTTTTGGGATAGGGAAGTGTGGGCGCAGGGTGGAGAAGGAATGGGAATACAATATCAACTGCCGTACCCGGGAATTCTTCCAGACAGTCCAATTTATTTTTTGAAAGTGGCCCGGGACCAAACAATGTTGTGGCTGATTCGCGATG
>Ga0209515_10002601_pt1 | contig 27390 bp, 23 predicted proteins | sample Subgroupgradi54m_FD_187454 | JGI IMG/M metagenome (GOLD analysis project Ga0209515, IMG submission 187454) | Subsurface groundwater microbial communities from S. Glens Falls, New York, USA - GMW60B uncontaminated upgradient, 5.4 m (SPAdes)... ... | reverse complement strand
AATAAGCTGAAATTAAATTCTTCCACAGCCAAAGCGGAGCGATGGTGAAAATAAAGTGCCATTTGGCCTCAATTCCATGACCTAGTGTTTTTCCGATATCCCAAAACCAGCGCCGCATATAATCCTTCGAAAGTCTTTCTTGTTCTACTTTATGATGAACAATCGCTTCCGGTTCATAAACAATGAGCGCTCCATCTTCAAATAGGCGCTTAAAGATTTCTCTGTCCTCACCGCCGATGAGACTATTACCTTTTCGTCCGAGCTTTTCCTGAAACATGCCGTACCGGTCAAAAACTGAACGGTGAAAGGCCATGTTTGCACCTACGGTATGACGAGTTCGAGATTCCCATCTCTTCCGGTGAGGGCCAAGATCTTGAACGATGAGCGGGCCGGAAATTTCATCGCTGAACCAATCCGGATGCTCACAATTCCAAAGCCGTTCAATTTTTCCGGCAACCATTAAAGCTTTCGTCTCTTTAAAACATCGATAAATATTGATAACCCAATCGCGGTCAGCGATCACGTCATCATCCGTAAACGCAATAATTTGTCCTTTTGCTTCTCTGATGCCGGAATTCCGCGCATACGAAAGTCCCTGTTTGGGTTCAAAAATATATTTTAATTTTCCATTAAAACCTTGAATAACCTCCCGCGTTTTGTCCTTTGAATTATTGTCTACGATTATAATTTCAAAGGAACACCCGTCGGTCTTCTGATTCACAATACTGTCAATCGTCTCCCGCAGACTTTCTGCCCGGTTATAACTGCAAACAATCACACTAACGTCGACCATACAATAACCCTTTCACAAGACACGCCGGAACGGTCAAATAGGATTTCCCTATTCTTCCCAGAAGTTTCAATCCACGCTCTTCCGGCCTGCGAACCATCAGTCCTACTAGCGGATAAATCGTAAGTGCTTTGAGAAAACTCATAGCGGCTTCGCCATATCTTTTCACTTCAACATAGACCCTTCCCAAATTGTAATAAAGTCGCGCGCAATGTTTGACTTTTAAAGTCTTGAAGGACTCATTTTCGGGCGACAACTCAATCGCATTAATAATCTCAATATTTTTTTTAATATTCCTGACATCGTCTTGCGATAGTTGCGCACGAGCGTCTTTCTTCATAATGGTAAGCGGGATATCCAATGCTTCAATTCTCCACTTCTGAGAAAACCTAAGCCATAATTCCAAATCTTCTTGAGGAACAGCATCATTCTTGAACCAATCCATATTCTCTAAGCAGTTTCGTCGAATCAAAACTGTGGAAGCAGGAATAAATGATTCGTCTATAATCTCTTCAAAAGTGGTGGCCATCTTGACAGGGATAACCGTCGAATCATCCAACCTGCCGTCAGTTTCTCGAATGATCCGGAGGCGCGTATAACTTAAACCAATGTTCGGACACGCTTCCATATAGGCAACCTGAGTTTCTAGTTTTTCCGGCACCCACCAGTCATCGTCATCCAAAAAAGCCAGATATTTTCCATGAGTCTCGGCAATGCCTTTATTTCTTGCCGCACTTAAACCTTGATTGGCTTGCCTGATGTAACGCACTTTTCCATCGTTTGTTAAATACCCAGAGACAACTTTTGGTGTCTCATCCGTGGAACCATCGTCGACAATCACAAGTTCCCAATCCGGATAAGTCTGGTGGAGTACACTCTTAATCGCTTTAGAAACATAATCTGCCCGATTATAAGTGGTAATGACCACGCTGATGTTTGGCATCATTTTTCCTCATTCACAACTTGAATTTCAGCGCTGTGTCGAATCAAGCGCTTCGCTAATTCAAGAGCTTCTTCCGGTTCATTTGCAAAATGTGTCAGAGAACTATTTTTTGTCCACGTCTCATGAAAGTTTTTGAGTTTCCCGTAATTATTATCCAAACAAACGTGGGGAATTCCCATCAGTAAGCTCAAAATATATCCGTGCAACCGATCTGTAATCACTATTTCTCCGCTGCTCAGAATTTTGCAACCGCGATCGAAACGCTCCCTCGCCAGTCGATCATACGTTACAGATGCAACACTTTTGAAATATTGAAGACGCCGTGGATGTAATCTGCCTTGATCAGTTAGGAACCGGCTAAATCTGGAAATAAATGTTGGTGCTTCGCGAAGCCAGTCAATTTCATGAACCTCTGAGTTATTCACAAAGGCTGAAGATCGCCACGTTGATTCAATATCAGTCCGCTTGAGCCAAACAATCTGCTTTTTAGGACGTTGCGGACAAGGCAATGATCCGAGAGCAAAAGCCATATCTGGACACAACAAACTGTTCGCCCGGAATTCGTTCTTCGCAAATTCCAAACTTTGTTCGTCACGAAGCAATAGAGTAAGACGAGGGTGGCAATTAAATATCTCTCTTGCCCGTTTTAACGTTCTGGTTTCTCTAAAATAAATTGATTGTGGCATTTGAACAATTTGATTGTCCGGAAACAAACTGATTATTTTTTCACGAAAGCGTTGGTATTGAGGCCACAAATCCCCTAGATTACCGCCACCATGTAAAAGAATGACTCCATTTCCAACTTTTGCGGTGAGTTGATCCTGGGAAAATGTTGTAATATCACAGGTATAAACAACAGAGGCTTTAATATCTCGAAGATAAGTTTTCTCTCCAAACCATATTGCGCTATCACCCACATTGGAGTGGTTGGGAAAGTCGAGTAATGCCACGGTTGATCCGCTTGGCACGAGCGGGCAAAGGACCTCATCTATTTTTTCCTTCATGGAGGAAACGAGATCTGTGCTTAAAATTTCTTCTACTGCTATGTGTGAATTACTCATGTCATCCATAGATAAATATTTCCTCTGCATGATTTAAACGTTTTAAGCAACAACAATACGCTAACGCCGACCATAAATTAATCCTTTGATAAGACTCACCGGAATCGCGAAATATGGTTTCATGACTTGAGTGAAATTTTTCTGGTCTTCTGATCTCCTCACCTCAAGACCAATCCCTGGATCTGCCAGAACAGACCTGGTGAAATTAAGCGCAGCACTCCAATGTCGGTGAAAATCCAAATCGGCGCGGCCAATCCAGTAATATCTTTTCGCAATATGGGTTTTCAGAAACGGCTTGCAATACTGATGTTGAGGATTTAATTGAAGCTTCCTGATCAGTTCAATGCCGATTTTCCAAGTCTTGATTTCCGAATCCATCCCGTGATGCCGGTCATCCATCACTGAAAAAACACCGATTTGATCGATCGGCGTAATCTTGCAAATCTGACCAATTCTGAGCCACAAATCGAAATCTTCGCAGCGCTCATACAAAGGGTTGAAGCGACCTGCTTGGTCCAAACATGTTTTTCGAAACAGAGATGAAGATGGCGCAATAAATACATCGAATAAATCCTCGAATTTCGTGGCCAAAAATTGCGGGAAAAGCATTCCCTTTTCCAGGTTGTTTCCGGCTTTTTTGTAAATTTGAAACCGGACGTAACAAAAACCGGTTTCAGGATCAGATTCCATAAGTTCGACTTGCAGTTTGAGTTTTTCCGGCAGCCAACGATCATCATCGTCAATGAATGCAATATATTTTCCGCTTACTTGAGCGAGAGCCGTATTCCGAGCGGTCGAAGGCCCTGCATTGCTTTGTCTGATGTAACGAATTCTTTTATCTTGCTTCGCATATTTGTCTAAAATCTCAAAGGTTTGATCGGTTGAACCGTCATCCACAACGATAAGCTCCCAATCAGAATAAGTCTGAGAAATAACACTCTCAATCGCTTCCTTGATATATTGTGCCCGGTTGTAAGTCGGTGTAATTATGCTGACGCTTGGCATTTTGGTCCCTTTCCAGAAAGCAATTCTGCGAGCATTCCCAATTTCCACCAGAAGTTAATTTCTACTCCGATTGCTTTCACTTTTGCGCCGGTCGCGTAATAACAAAGAGCTACGGCGGCACTTTTCGTACACTCCCACAGAAGAATTTTGGCAGTAATTCGTTTAAATTCGGAGATTCGAACGGTGGACCGCGCCATCCAATAGTTCCATTTTCTGAGATAACCAAGCGTCATCCGTTGAGGTGGTATTTTGTGCTGAACAACTGCACTTGGTACATAAACCAATTTTTTACCCGCCGTTAACAAACGCCTGATCATTTCACTGTCTTCCCCGCCGGTTAGATTGGAACTTGCACGTCCTAAATCTATGCGAAACAATCCAATCTCAGAAAAAATGGAATGCCGGAGCGCTAAATTCGAACCAAACAAGAAATTTCCTTCCAAACGATCTTGTTCGCCGGCAATGAGCGGCTGATCTCCCCGATCCAAAAGCGCCAGCATTCCGAATTGTCTTGCCGGATCCTCAAGCCATTTTGGAGGTGTGGAAATCCACAAAGGCCGCACCGGACCGCCAACACAATCAGCGCTATAAATGATAAAAGCTTCGTAAAGTTCTTGAATCCAACGCGAATCGGGTACAGTATCATCATCGCAAAAAGCAATGAATTCGCCCTTGGCTGAATTAATTCCTCGATTCAGAGCGTGGCTCTTTCCCTGAATGGGCTCAAATAAATAACGAACCGGCCATTTGCTCCTCGATGAAAATTCGTTTACGGTTTCATTCGTTCGATCCGTGCTGTTGTTGTCCACTACGATGATTTCAAAATCCCCTTTTGCAGTCTGATTTTGAAGCGCTTCAAGCGTTTCTCTTAAGCTTTCGCATCGGTTATAAGTGCAAATAATAATACTGAAATTAGACATTTTAAAAATGGGCCCCTTCAGAATAAATTTTTATAACTTACCTTTTTTGAACAAATTCAAATACTTCATCCATTTTTTTGCGAAAAACTGGAACGTCATACTTTTCTTTGACAAGTTGATAACCGTTTAAAGCAATAAATTTTCTCTTACTGGCATTCACCAATAATTCAATGCATTCTTCCGCAAAATCATTCGGATCATCAGCGATCACGATGTTCTCTCCATTCGCGACATCAAGGCCTTCGGCTCCGACACTTGTTGAAACGACGGCCCGTTCATATGAAAATGCTTCTAAAATCTTGATTCGAGTTCCTCCGCCGTTCAGGAGCGGCACCACAACGAGTGCGGCCTCTTGATAATAAGGCTCCATGGACGGAACGTAACCGGCTACCGTAATTCCTGGTTTTGCACTCAGTTGCTTGGTCTCTTCCGGCATATTTTTCCCCACAATCGTAAAATGAGCATTCGGAATTTGTTCTCGGATCTTCGGGAAAATATCGTTCGCAAAATAATTCACCGCCTCGCGGTTCGGCGGATAACTCATCATGCCGCAAAAAAGAATTTCCGGATTTCTGGCTTCTCCAAAAGATCCGGCTGTACGGCCATTGACTTCAAACACATTGGGTATAACGAAAGTTTCTTTGTTTATATGGTTTTGATTCACATAAACCCGGTCTTTTTCGGAAACGACGAAACAAGCACGAGCCCAATTCAATTGTTGGTAATACCGCTTGAGTAAAAACACATCGAGTGAACTTCTGAATTTGCGGTAGCCAAAAGGCATCGCCTTAATCGTCCGTTCTTGCACCAACATGCTTAGGTCATCAATATCAATCACCAGGCGATTTAAAAGATGTCTGTATTTTTTCTGCGTCAGAAAATAATAAGCCATTACCGCGAACCGGCAAACGATGATGTCGTATGTTTCCGGTTTTGCGAGTTCAATTTGCTTTAAAATTTCAGCATCTACGAAATCATCTAAAAGCCAAGACCTCAGTAAAGATTTGGTTGAAACGAATTTCTGTGTATTCGCGAAATAAATATCTTTGCAATATTTTCTCAGGTCCTGTTCATACGGCTCATATTGTTCAGGCCGGCCCAAAGTCACCAGACTAACTGTCCCTTTCGAGGCAAAATAACGAAGCAAATATAAGGAACGAATCTGTCCACCCGTGTGCGGCGGATAAGGCACCGATGGAGTCAGATATAAGACTTTAAGCAAATCCCTATTCATGAGCTGTTCCTGATAACGCGCATTGTCCCTTTTACCAAGCGATAAACAAAAGACTTAATCGACTCCGGGAGGTGATAGTCAAAAACTTCCAATACCATATTTTCAAACTTTGATCTTTTAACCTTCTGCATGATAAAAAAAGGCTCATGCATTTTCCCGCGCAATAAATTCTTTAAATCCCACCTCATCTTGAATCCTTGGGCACGAAATTTATCGATCAGCCGATGATTGTGTACGATATGCATTGGGCGTTTCTCATCCACCGTGAATGGAGCGGTCACTACCAGAAAACCCTCTTCGCGCAGATAACCATGGATTTTCCGCAAAGTATCGAGTGGATCTCGGAGATGTTCAAGCACCTCAAAACATGTTACAAAATCAACCTGACAACGAGGTTCTGTTCGTTTTAAATCAACGAATTCACCTCGAAGTTCTCTTTTCAAAAACCGCCATTTCGCAAAATTTAAAAGAGGCGTCGCAACATCGCATAAAGTGACGTCAAAACCATTGTTTGCGAAAAGGATTCCGCCGGAACCGACACCAGAACCATAATCGAGGTACGTTCGACAGCCTTGTTTCTTCGCTAATTCAAGCGAATAAACATAATTGAGAGGACCATTTTCAATTTCTTCGCTGTGATAGTGCATGAGCTCAAAAATTTCGAGTTCAGTTTCGTTATAAAAACGGACAAGGCTTTCATTCGAGTTTGGGTTGACTTCAGTTTTCTGCCAATGCTCTGCCAAAAGTCCCGTACCGTTTCGGAATTGGTTTTCGATTTCAGAAAATTTAAGATCTGGAAAATATTCTTTCAATTCGCGCAAAACGCTTGACGTTAGATCGCTTTCGCCTGGTAAAAGAATCGCTGATTTCCAAAGTTGTTTCGTTTCACTTTTTTGATTCATAACCTGCTTCCAACCTCCTTTCCATTCAAATATCTCAGCAGCTCCATCATCTCAGCGGGAGTCGTAAAAGCAAACTGATCCGCCAAAGGATGATTCATAATGTAATCAATATTTCTCTTCATATTTTCCTGCATGTTGGGTTCAAACGGTGAATCGCTGCAAACATCGCTTCTCAACACCATAAATAGATAGGGTTGTTTGAGTGACTTCAAACAATCTTCCATCACGAAACGAAAACCATTAACACCTCTTGCCAAATTAAGCGTAACGGGCCTCGGTTTAAGATCGTTTGGGGAAACAATCTTCTTATAAAGGGTCTCGAATCTGCCAAATTTATAAGTAATGAGACCCGTGCTCATGGGAATAATCCAAATACCGTCCCGGCGATTTGAATCAGGTTTGGTAAAATCCGTTCTCGTTGGATGATACGGCTCTCGCGGAACATGGTCATAATTCGGTAAAGAAGCAGAATATAACTCTGCGTGAAAATCTCTTTTCTCCAGCCGAAAGCCCGGTTCAACCGTCAGATCAAATTTTGCGCCCAAGCGCTCTGCTAAATTGACGGTTTCGGTACTGGTCCAATAAGCGCCAAAACGAAATGATTCACAGTCACGGTTGAACAACTTCCGATAACAACCAAATCCCATCTCAACACAATAATTGACCCATTGTTGATCGCCGAAATCCTCAATCCAATTGTTGATCTTTTTCTCCCAGCGGTAAGCGTGAGGATGAAGCGCGATTTCATCCCCTGCCTTAAGAAAATCTTCGATGAATTTTGGGTAATTGGTAATCGGCCAATCAGCTGAACCGTAAGTCTCAGCAACTTGAGGATCGAGTCGATAACACCATGTAAAATGAACCAGTGAATCTGTTCTTTCTTCAAGTTTCAAACGAAGTTCGCTGAAATAACGATGGGCCCCCTCATAACCCTTCCAAGGCAGAGGCTTGTTGCGGTCGATGAAAAATCCGTCCGGTTCAATGTCAATGCACATAATGATCGGAATTTTATTTTCCATTTTAGTTTTACGCCTTATTCAGATCAAAAATCATCCGCTTCACTTCCAAACTTGTGGGCCGGTCCACTATAAAAAAGGTACCGGCATAAGCCAAAATGCCCACCAAAGAGAAAAATCCAAGCGAGATAAAGTTATGGAACGTAGAAGAAGTAAACGAAGAAGAGACGTCTAAAAATCGCTTCACCAAGAAAATAACGCTGAACATCACTAAAGAACAAAAAGCAGATGGAATAAGTTGGATAAAAAATTCCAACCACTTAAATCCGACAAGTTTTTGAGCTAAAAAAACACTGATGGGAGAAAATATCGTCACAGTAATGATACCGGCAGCAACCGTTCCGGTAAGTCCGAAGTTTTTCGTTAAAATAATCATGAGCGGAATTTGAAGGCAAAGACAGGCCAAATTGATTCGAAAATCATAGCTTGGCTTTCCGCATCCCCGATAAAGCGAACCGCATGCGATGAAAATTGGCGCTAATATTTGTGCAAAACCCAGCAATTGAATCAAAGGAATGATGGTCATCCACTTTTGCCCATAAAGCGTGAGAACAAATTCCCTGGAAAGCGATATAAGTGCAATGCAAAACGGAAAGGAAAAAATGGTTATAAATTTAATCGTCTTTAGGTAAGCGCGTTTTAAATCTTCTCTGTCATCTTGAAGCGCTGAATAAGCGGGAAACATAACTCGTGAAATGATATGAGTAAATTGGACATTGATCACGTTCCCGATATTGCTGGCCAGTGTGTAATAACCGACCATTGCGACACTTAACATTTTTCCGATGACGATGTTGTTGATGTTGCCGCCAATATAAGAGACAATACTGAGCAGCATCAAATATTTTCCAAAATGAAAAAGTTCGTGTGCTAATTTGAAATCAAAACGCCACTTGAATCTGAATCCTGAAAAATACCAAGCCAGAAGGGTCATCATCGTTTGTTTGATGACGTAAGCGCCCACTAAACTCCAAACGCTTGGAGAAATCAAAGAGAAAATAACCGCAAACACACAATTTACGGTAGAGCCTGTCAGGTCAATGACCGAAATCAATCTAAAACGCATGCTTTTTGTCAAAAGCGCCGAAGGAACTCTCGCTAAACCTCCCAAGATAAAAACAACGCCAAGTGCTCTGACCACCGAGCCCAACTGGGGATTGTTAAAAAACTTCGCAATCAAGGGTGCGAATGCAAAACAAATGATAAACAGAAAAATGCTCATTCCTTCAATCAAAAACAACGCCGTATCATTGGCAGATTCCGGCGCGTTTTTCTTCTGAATCAACCCTCCGTCCAGTCCAAATGTTTTAAACATACTCAAACCGTCTATCGCGACGAATGCCATCGCGAAAAGACCAAACACGGAAGGTTCAAGCCGCCTCGCCAAAATCGCAAACGTGCCAATGGAGATAACTTTCTGAAGCACATTGTTGATCACCAGCCATTTAAACCCCGAAACTGTTTTTACTTTTAATGAAGCCATTTATTTATTTCCTCTCAATCCCGAAGAAACCTCATTCAAAATAGGCGCTCTCAATTGTTTTGCTTCATTCTTTAACAAATCAGAATACTGCCGACCCACTGAAGTTAGTTGGGTCCACCAAAACTGCCGATTCGCGAATTTCAAATAAGTGACCGTCCCCCATTTTGCAAAACTATTTTTCAAATGCCACCTCATGGCATCATGATTATCAAGAAACACGGCCAAAAATACATAACGAAACCCTTCCTGATGTAAAACGCTAAGAAGATATCGCTTCAATAAAGTTCCTATGCCTTTGTTTCTAAACGCCACAGCCGTTAAAGCGCCGTGCGTATAAACCGCGCGCGCAGACAACTCGACTATTCGCCGAATGTGACCCAGTTCCGCAATTTTTTCATGGATCCAATGGGTAGCAACAACACATCCATTTTCGAAAGCGGCGAAAAGACGTGAACCGTGATTAAATTGCTCGCGCATCCACTCTACAGATGGCAAACCATCCGCATAGATTAAATCCTCAAATTCATGAACATGGACCTCTCGAAAAGCCCACAGACACTTTTCAACCGGCGCACCATTTGAGCTTTCGCTTAGCTCTTTCATAAAAAAATCAAGCGAGCGCTGGACGCTGAGAATTTTAAAACGGTGTAAAACGCGGCGAAAAGTTTCGGCAGCGCCGTACGCTTGATAACAATTGAAGCTCCGCGCAAGAAAACCAGATCCGGAACTCATGAAACCACCACCTCATCTAATGTTCTTTCTCCGCTCGAAATGTTTGCCTGCTGCGCTGAACCATTTTCAAAATGCTGAATCAGGCGGCGATAAATCCCGCGAGCAATTGCACGTGCACCGCCGAATTGTCCAAGGAGATCTAGATTGAATTCCCGCGCGATCTTTTTGCCTGAGTTTGAAGTCAAATGAAACGTATCGCCCATCGCATTCACCTCAACCACGTAAAGTTGCCGAGTATTGAAATCCCTTATGATGTCCGTCCCTAAAACCGGAACGGTCGGAAATGCCTTATGCGTCAAACGAGCTAACTCAAGAACATCATCTGGAACTTCAAAATCAAAAGTGCATCCCTTGCTTGAAGAAACGATGGTTCTTCCTTCAAAAAAAGTCGAATTCCTCTCTTCTCCATCAAACGGCTTGCGGGACAAATTCGCCATGCAGCGCCACGCATAGACAGGTTCTCCAAAGACAGTGCCGATCCGATAACTGATCGGCCACGGTCCAGTATGAATATATTCCTGAACAATCAGGACATCGCTTGACCAATTAAATTTTCTGATTTCACTGGGCCGCCAACGTATCCGGTTGCGTCTCATGATTCTCACAAGCGCGCCAGCTCCGCTTCGAGCCGGCTTTGTCACAACAAATTCGCCGAAATTGGAAAGATCGGGCATCTCACCTTCGCAAATAGCTACCCATTTAGGAACTGGCAGGTTCGCGCACTCGAGCATCTCATATTCCCAAACCTTACTACAAGGCACTTGAGTCCAGATCATGGCCCATTCTGGTTTAAATTTCAAAACCTGTTCCATAGAAACTACGACGGTTGGCCGGCCCAAACTCCATAATTTGTGTCTCCAATTGGGCGGCCAATCGTGGACTAACCTCACTCGATAGGCCCGACCTTCCTCTTTCACAATTTTTCTGATCTCGTCCACAACTTGCGGAAGGATCTCATGTTGATTCGCGTATTCATGAATCACAATTAATAAATTCATAGCGATACCGTTCCGAGATTTAAATGGGCGACTTGCTCAATCAGCCGCGGATTAGACATTAAGGCTAAAGTCCTAACTTTTAACCATGAAGCATATTCTGAAATCATGAATACATTTCGAACAAATTGATAATTTCCATTGACCATAAGTTTCAAATCTTTCGATACACCGATACCAAAAATTTTCCCGTTTGCATCGTTAAGCTCTGAAATGCGCGATAACATATATTTTTCCTGACTCGGCGTGAGGATGCACCAAAGACGGTCGATATCGGTTTCGCGGTTTTTGGCGAACGGCAATTTGCTGAATATTCTTTGAAGGTTCCAACGGAGAAAAAACAAGATTTGATATTTCAAGTTTGGGATAATTGGATGAGCTTCGGTCGGATGCGGAATTTTTGCCAATTCCGGAAAATACCGGGCCAAAACAAAATGAAAAAACTGTCGTTTCATGAGCGGAATTCTGGGGAGCGAAAACCAGGCCTCAATCAAATCAACGTCATAATAAGGAGCAATCACGTGAAATTTGGAACCGAGGAGTTCACAATGAGCCCCGATGTAACGACGCTGGCGGTTTTCAAGATCCCAAATCATCAAAGCTTGATAAGGATAACAATCCTCACGAAGATCTTTCCGGACTTCCTCCCGATAAGCCTCGCGCGAAAGTTCCGCTCCGATAAAGGGCTGGCCTTTAAAAACTTGACGATTGGAATAACCCCGTACGATTCCGTCTGCGATCCCCTCAAAGCTGTCGAAATCTTCATCCTTAAGCCATGCCAAATGCTCTCCCGCTACCGTTTCGCCCAAAAATCCGGTCATCAGTGGCGCCCCGGTTTGTTTTTCGATATTAAGCATATTCGCAATTTGTGCAGTTCCCAAATCCGATTGCGCTTCCACCGTCTCAAGATGTAACGGAAGGCGCAACAAGAGATTGTTCTCCGGATAAGAAATGGTTTCGTGATCAAGCCCTAATGTTTTGCTGACGAGTTTCGCCGTATAGACTTCACGGTGATAATTTTTACCATAGGTGAAAGCTTTTATGCGTATATCGAGTTTTGTTGCAATTGCGGCCAACAAACGAGAATCGTAGCCTCCTGACAGAGCGAGCGAAATCTGAGGACCAACGCTCTGAATTCTTTTTTGAAAACTAGCCTTCAAGGCTTCAAAAATTTTTCCTGAAGCTCTCTCCGTGCCGACTGCCGCATCAACTGACGGGGCTTTCAAACGGCGATCACGCGTGATGCTCAATCCTTTTTGGACATCCCAATAGTAGCAAGCGCCTGTTTGAGACCGCCTAATCTTTTCGTGAAGCGTTCGATTTGACGGAGGACTACTCAACATAAGAAGACCGTAAAGGCCAACACGATCGATCGGCTTGCTAAGATCCGGAAAAATCTGAATCAGATTGCGGATCTGTGAAGCCAGGAGGATTCCGCCCGGAACTTCGGCTTGATAAAAAGGTTTTATTCCAAGCGGGTCGCTTTCCAATCGAAAACCCGTTTTTGTTAATTCCATCAAATTATAAAATTGAACTCTACCTGAAATAGTTTCGTGATCATCATTCCAATTCTGTTTCGCCTGACCGAGTTCAAAGGTCGGTAGCGAAGCCCGAGTACCTGGAAAAACATCCAAAACGGTAACTCTACTCATTTGATCTTTCTCAGTCGGAGCGCTCGCATCGCAGGCAAAGAAAAACGGTGTTGTGCTGAAGATAAAAAAGCCCTGCTCTTTCGCCGCAGAAGCAACAATTGAAAGGGTGTTGGCCGCTTCTTTTGAATTAATAGACGTTGGCAGAAAAGCCAAAAAACGGCTGCAAATAACGGATGACATTACAGCGTTCCTCCGGGAACCTGAATTTTTTTCGTCTGAGTTGAGCCGTGTTTTCGGTTCAGTTCCAAAAGCGTTTCACCCAAATTCGACGGAGATTCCCCGCGGAAATAAATTCTGGCCCACAACTCAATACTAAGAATATGAAAAACAACCCACGGATCTCTTGAAAGAGTCTCCGTAATCGCTTTAATCTCGGTGGAACCCCATTTAAAAAATTCAGCCACCATCCCGCCCTGCAAAAGGTCCGTTGTTCCTCGCCATACATGATGGGAAACGCCAAAGCCAATCTTCGGTGCGTGAACGATATCAAGTGGCAACATCTTCTCAGCCGCTTTCTTAACAATTCGCTTCGTCATTCCTTTGTAAAATTTCGCGCGGCACGGCAGATGCATCGCAAAGTCAATCAGCCCAGTTTCGAGAAAAGGGACTCGCGCTTCAATCGATTGGACCATGCCCATTTTGTCATTGCACGCCAGAAGAGTACGCAAATGGCTGTAAAAATCTTCAAAAGAGCGGGCCAAAAAAGCTCGCTCCTCAATAGGCTGAATTCCTCCTAACATACGAAAGATCGCCTGTTCGCGGACATGACGCTGCGCACCGTCAACAGCACACAAAGCACGAACTTCACTATCCACTTCTTCCCATTTTGAAAGATGTGAAAACGGCTTTTGAGCTAAAGCATTGAGATCAAGCGGCGAAAGCTTGCCGAACCACTTTCCTAAAGTACGAAGAGGTTTCACATTCGGAATTAAAAGTGAATGAATTCTCCGCCAACGCCACATCTTATATGTTTCAACGAGCCAGTCGTAACCACCAAAAAGCTCATCAGAACCTTCGCCGGAAATTAAAACTTTAAAACCATCTTGTTGTGCCGCTTGAGAAACGGCTGCGAAAGGTACGTTCTGAGAGAAATGATTTGGCTGGTCATTTTGATAAACAACCGTGGGCCATAAACGAAGGTATTCATCAACATCAACTTTGACCGGCCGAAGCTCGATTCCCAGATGATCAGCTACTTTTTTGGCTTTTGGTGTTTCGGGAATACCAACACCTTTCACATCTGCCACGTAAGCCACAATGTCTTTTTTATATTTTTTGGCGATCGCTAACATAATAGATGAATCAAGGCCTCCGCTTAACATAGCGGCTAAAGGAGCGTCGCTGATCAAATGCATTTTTACACTCTCGGTAAAAAGTTCTTCAAACTGCGCAACCAATTTTTCAAACGGAACGTTTTCCATCCGCTTAAGACGTTCTATATTGAAATCACGCATAAGATCGAAATAAACGATCTCTTCAACTGAATCCTTTGCAATCTTCACGATCGTTCCCGGAAGAACGCATTCTATATTTTTAAACGGAGTCCATTTTCCGTCCAGACGCTCATGAATCATCATCGTCGTTAACGCATGGAGATCCGGCTGACAAGGAATGGCGGGATGACCAAAAAAAGCTTTCATTTCTGAAGCAAACGCAATCATATTGCCGACACGTGCGGTATAAAGCGGTTTGATTCCCGTCCGGTCACGGCTGAGCCAAAGCGTGCGGCTCCTGAGATCAAAATAAGCAAAAGCGAACATTCCGTCGAAACGAGGAATTGCTTTTTGAGGGCCCCAATTATGTAACGCGTAAAGGACCACTTCAGTATCTGAAGTGCTCCGAAATTTCACGCCTTCCTTTTCTAATTCTGTCCTTAATTCTTTGAAGTTATAAACTTCCCCGTTGTAAGAGATCACACCTTTGCTGTCTGCCGTAAGAAAGGGTTGATGTCCAAGCTTGCTTAAATCGAGAATACTTAAACGAGCATGACCCAAACCCAAGTCGCCCTGTGCCCAGGTTCCTTTATCGTCAGGTCCGCGGTGTCGTATTCGCTCAAGCATCCGCTCAAGGAGTATTTCGCTCGCAACTTGTCCGTCTCGATTCCAAAATCCGACTACGCCACACATGCTGATTGTTCCCTTCCAGTAAAAATAGGTACTTTTTCCAATTTTTCATGAAACAGCGCAAAACTAATCAGTGAAGCAATTCCCAAATAAGGATATTCTTTTTTATCTCGGTCCAGATATTCACGAACGATTTGTTCAAGTGCATCCATTTGAAAATAATTTTCTAAAAGCGGATTTTGAGTCAGAATTTTCTCAATGAAATTACGATTCGCGCCCGAAAACCATTCATCACAGTGAACAAAAGCCGCATAATTGTGTGGACGCCATAAATTTCCGGTTAACTTTGAAAGCGCATTGCGTTGGAATAAAATCCAACGCCAGTGAATTGAAACCCGTAATCTTGAATGGGCAATAGGTAAACCGTCCCCTGATTTAGGAACACGAGAAAGTTCAGGAAATTCTTTTAAAATCATTGACACATAAGCCTTTCTTTTAATACGCTGGCTGACAGGAAGTCTGAGCGTAAAATCAATAAAGTCACGGTCCGTAAATGGAGTGACAACCTGGCAGCCCAAATTAAGATAATCCACCTGAATTCGCGGATTTCCACGTTGCTCCCTTTGAACAAGTTCGGCCTGTACCACTCGGTCCGCCGAATGTTCTACCCTTGCACTCTGAACACTTTTAGCAAACGCTTCTTTCGCCAAGCCTCGTATACGACCGTAAATTTCGGGGCGCAAGATACGTTTGAGGATCCCATCATTGAAACCCTTAGCGTAATAATAGAAACCGGTATCAATTAATGTGCTCAGATCCGTAATGTTGGACATTTGATCAAGCGGTTTCCCGCCGCTTAAAACGTCGCCAAGGAAACCGTTCAGAAAAATATAGTTTTCTTTCTGAATAAACTCATTTAGAGTCGCGCGATGCGAACCATCTGCCGTGACAGAACCATCCAAAATCCAGGCATAATCTGGTGCACAATTCTCGAGATATGTTTCTGGAATGTTGACAGCCGTATGTTTTGCGCAAATTCTCTTTGCAATCTCTTTTGAATAACGGCTGTCGTGATCATGCCCGTGGCCAGTTGTGTAGGTGCAAATTTCACCTGACGGATTTACTTTTCGTGCCATTCCCGCAAGCGTGCGCGAATCAAAGCCGCCGCTGAGAAACAAACCAATTCGATTGAGATTTTTGATTCGACGTTCCACAGCTTGCCGAACATAATGGGCGTATTCAGTAATCACATATTCTGAATCTTCCAATTTAGAATCTGCCTGATGTTGAAATTGCCAATATTGATTGATGGAAAGTTTGCCCTTGCGCCACGTCAAATAACTTGCCGGGAGTAGCATTTTTACATCGCGCAGAAGAGTTCGGTCATCCTGCAAATGACCGAAGGTTAAAAGTTCGGAAAGCGCTTGTTCATCAATCGCACGGCTGACATCTTGAAGCACGGCCAGGCCTTTCACTTCAGGAGCAAAAGCAAAAATCCCGTTTCCCTGCCAATAATTGAGCCTCTTGAGCCCCAGCCGATCATTTACGATCGTGAGTTTTTCTTCCGTCCGGTCCCAAACCACAATTAAATATTCACCATTAAGATCTGCAACCTGTTTCCATCCGCTCGTTACAAAACGATCCAAAAGTTTAGAAGCGATCGAGTTGTCTCCATTCACCCAAGACTCATAAATTGCGCCGAAGAAAGTAAGCAGATATCGGCCGTCCTCAGACTGCGCCCTGCCGTTCTGACGATCCTGGGCCAAATCAATGGTGCCAATGGAAAAACCTTTTTCCGTCTGTTTCCACACACGATAAGACGGGCGATGCAGCATCGGCTGAATCATCGCGGTGATCAGATTCGGGTTCAGTGTTTTATGACTTATGCATCCAACTACGCCTGGCACGCTTTTAACTCCTCGCATTCATTCCATCGGACTGTGTCCTTTTGCTGAAATCGTGCACGTAAAACAGATTGGTGAATCATCAGTCCTGAAATGATAAAAATAGTTCCGATCATCTCCAGCGATTCTTCAAATACACTTTCGATTTCCCAAACCCATTGAAGGTTATCGTGATTTAGAAAATTCGTCGTGATTTCCAAGCCCCAACCGCCAAAAATAACGAGAAAAAATCCGAATGTGAGTAATTCGCCGACCGGTCGGCGAATTGAGAGGTGCTTAAATACTTGAATCAACCAAGCTATTGTTAAAACAAGAAAAGGAGCGGCGATAATCGGCCAGTTCGTTGCTTTGAAGTGGGCCAAAATAGGGGAACGACCTCCTTCCGGGAAAAACCGGCTGATCACTTCAAATAAGTTCTCATGAATCATGGCTACTTCATCAATAGAAAATGCTAAAAAACCAAGGGTAATACAAATCCATAATGTTCTCGCCTTTTTGGCCTCAACCAGAATCGAACAGCAATAAGAAGCAAAAGCGGTTAACGCCCAAAGAACGCTTGAAAACCAGGTCGGGATGTTGGCTTCCTCGCCCAAACAAAAAAGGCGTTCGATCTGCCAGCTCGGCCCTCCGAGCGCCAAATTAATCAGGTGGATGAGAATCAAAACGCCGGTTATCCGAAAAAGCAACCGGATCAAATGATCTCCGCTGATTAGAAAATTGAACAGCGATATGGACTTTGATGTGTTTTTAGTGTTGGATTTTTTCGACAAAGATATCGAAGGTCCGTCGGAAGCGTGTAATTCTGGAAGCGGCATGCGTCATCACACTCCCTCAAATCCGAATCACTTTTTCGCTCTGGATTCCGCGGAAGGCATTTCGGGTGTCCAAAATCAAAGGAAATTGATTCAGGAGAGACTGAGGATCGAAATGGTCATGATCCGTAATGAGGATCACAAGATCAAAATTTGACCTGAGAGGTTCAAGCGGAATAGATTTTCGAATTTTGCCAAGAAACGAGAATTCCGGAACAAAGGGATCCGAATAAGATATGTCTACCCCGTTTTTTTCCAAGAGTTCAATAATTTCAAGCGCCGGCGACTCGCGGTAATCAGAAACATTTTTCTTATAAGCAATGCCAAGGATCAAAATTTTAGACCCATTGAGTGCTTTCTTCCGCTCATTCAAAGCGGTTTGGGCCTTTTGAACCACAAACTCCGGCATGGAACTATTGACTTCACCGGCCAAATCAATAAACCGCGGATTAAAACCATGAATTCGGGCTTTCCATGCCAAATAATGGGGATCGATCGGAATGCAATGTCCGCCCAAACCCGGGCCGGGATAAAACGGCATAAAACCAAAGGGTTTTGTGGCAGCGGCGTCAATAATTTCCCAAACATTCACGCCCAGCTTTTCACTCATTTGACAAAGCTCGTTGACCAGACCAATGTTGACGCTTCGGAAGGTGTTTTCCAAAAGCTTAACCATCTCAGCAGCGCGCGGAGAAGATACGGTGTTGACCTGTTCAATTGCGATTTTATAAAAAGATTGGGCAAGCTCAGTACATTTCTGAGTTACACCGCCCACGATCTTGGGAATATTGCGGGTATTGTATTTGGAATTGCCCGGGTCGACCCGTTCGGGTGAAAACGCAAGATAAAAATCTTTTCCCACTTTTAAGCCGGTTTTCTCAAGCATGGGAAGAATCACTTCCTCGGTCGTACCAGGATAAGTCGTGCTTTCCAAAATAATCAGCATGCCTTCATGAAGATAACGCACGATTTCTTCGGCGGCGGCAACAATATAAGAAATATCGGGATCTTTGCTTTTTCCGAGCGGCGTGGGAACGCAAATATTAACCGTATCGAGTTCTTTGATTACGGAAAAATTGGACGTTGCACGTAGGGGCGCAGTCTCTGCGCCCGGGCGGGGCGGCTCCGCCCCTACAAGATTTTTTAATACATCGGATGGAACGTCTTGGATATAGGAAATACCCTTTTGAATATTCGAAACTTTTCGTTGATCAATATCAATTCCGTAAACCTGAACGCCTTCTTTGGCAAATTCAACGGCAAGCGGAAGTCCTACGTAACCCAAACCGATGACACCGGTTTTGAGCTTCTTAGTCTTAATTTTTTCTTCAAGGGATAGTAAAGCTTGAGGTGCCGTATGAGCCATCAACTCTTCCCTCCGGCCGATTTAGCCGTCAAGACACCGGAATCCAAAAACCATTTTACCGTTTTTTCAAGGCCCGGGCGAAATCGGGTTTGGACCGTAAAACCCAAACGTTTTTGGGCTTTTGAAATGTCAGCATAGGTCCTGCGAACATCTCCGGCCCGCTTTGGTTTAAAAATGGGTTGGATGGCATTGATGTCAGCACGTAGGAGCGCGGTTTCCGCGACCGTCGATGGGCGGGACGACCCCGCCTCTACGGTCAGGATTTCTTTTAGATTGTCGAAGATGTCCAAGATTGAAAATTCTTCGTGACAGGCAATGTTAAATACTTCACCTTCAATGCCCTTTGCTTTAGTAGCCAGAAGATTTCCCTTAACCACATTGTCGATATAAGAAAAATCACGGGATTGTTTTCCGTCCCAGTGAATTTCCGGACTGACTCCGCGAAGCAGGCAATCGATAAAAATAGGAATGACGGCTGAATAAACGGATTCGGGATTTTGACGCGGACCGAACACATTAAAATAGCGCAAACTGACGGTTTCAAGACCATAAAGCCGGGTAAAAATCTTACAATAATATTCCCCCATAATTTTGGAAGCAGCGTAAGGTGATTGGGGTTTTGGTAAATCATCTTCGTGGCACGGAAATTTATCTGTATCCCCGTAAACGGACGAGGAAGAGGTTGAAATCACCCGCTTCACTTTGGCGTCACGAGCTGCGAGAAGGACATTCAGTGTACCGGTCACATTAACATCATTGGTTTCAACCGGATCATCCACAGAACGAAGAACGGCCCGGAGGGCAGCAATATGGAAAACGTAATCTACACCTTGCATCGCCTGATGAAGGGCTTCTTTATCGCGCAAATCTCCGTGGATAAATTCAATTTTGGATTCGACCTGTGCGAGGTTTTCTTTTTTTCCGGTCGAAAGATTATCAAAAACACGTACTTGATCACCTTGAGCGACCAAGGCATCCACTAAATTAGACCCGATAAAACCGGCTCCACCAGTGACTAAACAACGTGACATGTATCTGATTCTCCTTTAATTAAAATGAAATTGAGTTACAAAAAGTTGCTTAAGATACGGGAAGTTACAAAAAGCTGTTTATTCTTCGGTCTGTTCTTCTTCAATCTCTACTTCAGTCTGTTGTTTTTGATCTTTCTTTAAAACTTTACTCTCCCACCATTGATTGAGCTGCTGTTCTTTCTTTTCAAGAACGGGACCGAGCTTTCTGACCTGAGTAATTGTCTTGGCCTTAAGATCGTTCATCTTTTCGAGAAATGTCTTATTCACATTCTCTTCAGATTCCTGATCGTAAGAATAATAATAGTAGCGATAATCAGCAGATTGGAATTCAACATTTGTTAACACGTAACCCAGCATCTTAATGCCGGCTTGTTTAAATAATATATTGGCGTGCGCGATCACGCTTTTCGGCGTTTTTCCGCTTTGAATCACCATGAGCAGACCGTCTGTATCACGGCCCAAAATTCCGGCATCGGCCACTGCCATAATCGGCGGTGAATCCACGATTACATAATCAAAGCGGTTTCGGAGTTCGGCAATCAAGGTCCTGAATTTCTGGGAACCCAAAAGACCGGACGGATTGTTGGTTAATTCACCGCACGGAATAATAACCAAGTTTTCCACTGAATTGCGGACCATCGCTTGTTTTACGGCAAGGCCGTTGCTGAGATAATTCGAAAGTCCCGGAAGATCTTTTTTAAGACCCAGATATTCACCGACTCTTCCCCTTCTCAAATCAGCGTCTACCAAAGCGACTTTTGCATTTCCCATTTCGGTAAGGGCGAGCGCCAAATTAGTGGCTGTAACGGTTTTTCCTTCATTGTGGACCGCACTCGACACCAAAATGACTTTTGCGCCTTCTTTGTCGAGCTGAGTTTTCAAGTTGTGGCTTAACATTCTGTACTGTTCTGTCAAAACGGAAGTCGGATAATGATAGGTCACGATCCGGGTGTCCGGTTTCGCATTTTTCGCAACCGGAATTCCGCGGTCCCAGCTGACTATAGACTCTTCAACACCTTCAGGAATTTCAAAGCTAGGGTTTCTTTTTTCAGAAATATTATTCTGCTTGTCCCTTCCCTGTTGGATTTTTTCAAGTGCTTTGGAAAATTTGCTCATTTTTTCTTTCCTCTCTAAAACGAAGTTCGTCTATCGCTTCATCAATCATGGAAGCAGAAATGGACAGCCGGTCCGCGACAAAACCGATGAACAGTGCATGATCACATAATTTGTTCACGAGGCGCGGCAAGCCATGCGAAAATTGATAAATGATTTCAAACGTATTGGGCTCAAAAAGCGCGTTTAGGTCGCGCCCATTCGATTTTGCATGATTGAGCCGGTGCAAAACATATTGCTTTGTTTCTTCCATGCTTAAAGGTCCAAGATGATAATGAATCGAAATTCTCTGGCGAAATTGCTCAAGCCGGTTCATTTCCAGCTTCCTTCTCAACTCGGGCTGGCCAATCAATATAATTTGGAGCAGCTTGTCTTTTTCGGTTTCCAAATTCGACAACATTCTGACTTCCTCAAGACATTGAGGGCTCAAATTTTGGGCCTCATCAATTAAAAGAACGATATCCTGATTTTGACGTGCTTGGTCGATTAAAAAATTATTTAACTGAACCAGCAGCCGGTCTTTGGAGCCGGGCTGATAAGCAACGCCCAAATCTTCTAGGATAAGAGTAATAATTCCCTTGGGAGTCAGAAATGTATTCGTAATGACAGCGCTTCGAATATCACTTCCCAGCTTTCTTAGGAGTGTCCGAGAAACGGTCGTCTTACCGGAACCAATTTCTCCCGTAACTACCACAAAACCTTTGCGCTGCTTGATCGCATAAACCAGTGCATCAAGAGCGGTTTTATGTTTTTCCGAAGGGAAAAAGAATGCTGAGTCAGGGGTTTGATTAAAGGGAGCTTCCCTGAATCCGTAAAAGTTGTTATACACTTCCCGCTCTCCTCAAACTTTCCTGAATCATCAACTCTTCAGGGTTGATAGGTGGAATCGAACCGAAAATCGGAAATTCAAGAAGATTGCGGGCTTCATCCAGTGTCCGAATGGATGTATTGCTCAATTCCAACAGCCAAACAACCGCTCCGCCGATAAGCAGACCCACAACAAAACCGCCCAGAACAACCAGAATTTTTCTGGGCTTAACCGCCTCTAAAGGTAAACGGGCAGGTTCTAAAATTCTGAATTTGGGACCTTTTTCTGAATTTTCAAGCGTCTCAGAAATTTTTGCCGTTTCCAACCGTTGGAGCAAGGATTCATAGATATTTGCATTGACCATATAATCGCGCTGTAATTTGGACAGCTGCTGCTCTTGGCGAGGAACGCTGGAAACCAACTTGGCATATTCTTCCGGAGCAATATCAACGCCTTCATCTTTTGCGCGTTTCATTTGATCGTCGCGTTGGTGCTCCAAAATTTTGATTTGATTTCGAACCTGCTGAACCCGGGGATGTTCCTCCGTATTGTCAACCAAAAGATTGTTGAACTCCATTTTTAAGTTGACCAATTGAGCATTCATTTGGGTAGCCACCGGAAGCGTTGAGGCGTAAAGTTCTCTGAATTTTCTGAGATCTTCCTCTGATTTTTCAAGCTTGGTTCGGTAAGTGGAAAGCTGTTCTTCGATGAAGCGAATCGCGCTTGAAGCTTCGATTTTTTGAGAAGTTAAAGTACCGGTCACAATGATATCGGAAAGCGTCTGAACGATATTTTGTGCCTCTCCGGGACTCGGACCTTCAAAACTGATGGCAATAATTTGAGATCCGCCTATTTTAATATTAATGTGGTCTCTCAACTTTTTGATCAGGCGTTCATAATCCAGCGGATTCTTAACGTCCTTGTTCAATTTCAATTGTTCAACCAGAAGCGTTAACCGCTGCCACGACAAAAGTTCTTCGCGGAATGTTCTCATGCGGGCTCCAATGGAAGGCGCAATGGCCAACCCTGAAATCAAAGGATTCAGAATTTCCTCATCCTGAACCAAAACAGCGGTCTCAGCCCGATAAATTTTAGTCATAAAAAAGGTGCTGATGGTCGCTAGGGTCAGACAGATGGCGACAACCCAAGCAAAAACCAGCTTGTGTCTCAGCATCATGTAATAATATTCGCGAAGCCTTAAGGTTTGAGTGACACTGTTAAAGTTCATAGTTAAAATTTTTTCTCCTGTAGGGGCTCCATTTAGGGAGCCCGACATTAGGGCGTGATTCATCACGCCCCTACAATTTTTTAATAAACGCCGCCCGGCTCGACCATATTCCACAGATTCAAAACCGCGCGAGTCACGATCCGGCCAGCAGCAATGATTAACGGCCAGAAATAAATCATACGGCAATACGACTTTTGCATAAAAGATCGGTTCAACATTATTTATTATTTCCTCCACCACGAAATAGGCCATTCCCAGTTCCGCCCCAGGTCAGCTGATAAACTGCTGCGGACTGAAAGAGAGGGCCGACCAAACGAGAAAATCCATTAACGAATTTATCAAAATAACGCTGATGAACAACAATGGTATCGCCCGGCTGAAGAATAAAATCTTCTGCAGATTGTCCTTTATTGAGAAGTTTGTCCAAATCCACTTTCTTTTTGGCAGATTTGCCGTCTTTGGCATATTCTGACGGTCTAATAATGTAAACATTCTTTAAAGAACCATCCATTCTGGGTAAACCGGCAGCAACCACTACTTCTTTAACCGTAATATGGTCACCTTTCATGGCATATTTTCCTGGAGCATTCACAAAACCAAAGACGTAGACAGCTTTACTTCGGTACTCGGAAATCATAACGGCAACTTCTGGATACCTGACAAACCGGGTTAAACGCTTTGTGATTTCTGCCTTCAGTTCTTCCTTAGTTTTTCCAGCAGCAGGAATATCACCTACAAAGTTATATTGAATATTGCCATCTGGATCTACCACGTAACGACCGGAAAAATCGGGTTGATTCCGCACAATGATCGTTACAACGTCATCCACTCCAAGTGTGTAATCAGATCCTTCTCCGATGACTTCCAGGTATGGCGAATAACGTGAATAAGGCGAAACCTCGGAAGCAAAATAAGGGTCCATATTGGATTGTGGACCAGGTACTCCTGTTGAAGGATAAGGTGATTGTCCATACTGCTGCTGAACGGCTCCCTGACTGGATTGAGGAGCCTGCATAAAACTTGAATAGGGCGGAAATTGAGGATCATAATTAGCCCCGTTGTATGAAACAGGCACTACAGAAGTCTGACCATTCTGGACTTGAGAAGGCGTTGCGTTCTGATCTTGATTACCGCGGTAAAGAAGAGGTGCTGCAAATGCAATTTGATTTGCCGTCAAAAAAGATAAAATCAATAGGAAAGACAAAATTCGAAACATAAATTTCATTACGTGGTTCCTCACTTTCGAGCGATTAGAGCTCATATACGGTACTCACAAATCTCTGGATATCCGCGAAATCATCCTCGGAATAAAATCTCCACCCTTTCCAATCCCGTTTGGGTTTTCTGATTTTTCCAGACTTCTCCCAGCGGATCAGAGTCTTGGTGGTTACGCCAATTCGACCTGCAACATCGGTAACGGTTAAACGGCCATTCACGATTTAAATCCTCCTGTTAATTTATTATCGTTATACATAATTTTCAGTAATTTCCCAATATGTCTGGGAAGGTCCTAGTTTGTGCACGTATCATGCCAATCAAGGATTAGCGCTAAATTAATTAACCAACACATCAGAACCATATATGAATAAAAGCTTTGTAAATATAAAAAACATTGGATTTTGGTACAAAAAAGTCTATAGATTTAAGCTTAAATCTGTTAAAGAATTTAAACATAAAACTCTAATTTGACATAACATATTTAATCTAAATGACTTAAGTATGTTCAAAAAAATCATCAAATCTAGACATTTCAACTAGGACATTAAAGAGAAAGTGCAAGTTGTTAGACATTTGTCCCAAAAACAGTTAAAAATCCTCCTTAGGCTATTTGCAAAGTCCGAGTTCGAATGTTAGTCTTTTTAAAGCTTAAAAGGGCGCAGTGAACCTTCTAACAAGGATGTTCAAGTGGCCAATCAAGAACTCTCGAAGGAACGCGTTGAGTTCGCAACCAAAAAAGAACACTTCGAGGAAGCTTTTAAATTAGTCTACCGAGAATATCTAAAAAAGGGTTATTGCTCAGCTAATCCCTCCAATATGAGAATAACTTTTCATAGCGCACTTTCTGATACCGCCACCTTCTGTCTCTGGCGTCAAAACACACTCCTGGCAACAGCTTCATTAGTAATAGACTCACCGGCCGGTTTACCGATTGAAACCACCTACCCGGCTGAAATTAAGGAGCTTCGGCAAAAAGGAAGAAAACTCTCCGAAGTTTCCCTTTTAGCCTTAAATTCGGATTTAATCAGCAAAGGAATCAAACCACTTTATTTTGCGGAACGTTTAAGGCGTCTTTATCATCTATTTAAACCTATTTTCTGGTACGCCAGAAAAGCGACGAGCGCAACTGATTTATGCATTGCCATGAACCCCATCCATAAAATGCTCTATTCTTCGCTTTATTTTGAACAGTTTGGCGAAGAGCGCGTGTATGAATCGGTTAACCAAAATCCATCCATCGCGATGAGATTGAACTTTGATAAGATTGAAGAACGTTCTAAACATAAAACCCCCGGTCTTTATAAACTTTTTTTAGGCAATCCTTTAGAAATCCCGAAAATTACGAATGTATTTCGTTGGAATCTTGCCGATTTCAGTTACTTTTTTACTGAAAACAGCGACGCCTTGGTAAAAGCAAAACCGGAACAAATTGAGCATCTAGCCAAAGCATATCCTGAACTTCCAATTCAACAAATGGCATCCGGTTCATATTCTCAAAATCATGGACAATTCATACTCAGAAAATGCAGCTGAGTCTCTCGGGGGTCCGTCATTCCGCATACCTCCGTCCTTAAAAGCGAAATACCAGCATGGAAATTCTCCTCTCAAAGTCACAAAAGTACGCAATTTATCAAGAGGCGGGCTTTGCATCGAAGACGGTGTTTCGCACACGGTAGGAACCTCCCTTCGGATTTTTTTGAAGATTAGAGACAAAAAAATGGAAGTGCAGGGTGAAGTGATCTGGAATATACAGGAGAAAGAATCATTGTTTGTTTATGGAATCAAATTTACGTTCTTAAGTCACGAAGCTCAAGAATGGTTCAATACGTTTGTCATGGATTGGGCCGCTGAACATCTTGCCGAAAACCTCGATTTTTCATCGCTCACCACTCCTACACAGGCGGAACGAAGAATGTTTGCACGGCTTAAGATTCCGCTCCGAGTGGAGGTGGGATATAATCCGGACACAATTTTGATTCAAACCCACATTTACGATATTTCGGAAGGCGGGCTTTGCCTGATTTCCAATTTGGAATTGAAAAAGGACCAAGATGTCTATCTCAAACTATGGTTTGATGAACGAAAATTTGTTTTACTGACGGGTAATATTAAATACTGTGCAAAAAAAACGATTGAGAAAAGACAAGTTAATTTTCACGGCGTTGAATTTCATCAAATCGAAAGCGTTAAGGAAGTCGCGCGATTTTTAGAGGCAAAACGCTCAGAGCTGGATATGATTGAACTCACTCTGGATGAAATTATTTCACAAACAGATTTTCCGAAACTTCCTTAATGTCATTCCATTCATTGTCATCCCCGAATGACAATCTTTCTATTTCCGCGCTAGAGAATTCCTAATTATTTCTGTCTTATTTAAGAATAGAGCCCGTCCCGCATCGAAGTGTTTATTCTCCATCGGAAGCTTCTCAAACTCCGCATTCAGTTTATTCAGCCGAATCATATCAAGAGGATGGGACTGTAAATAATCATAAAGATAAGCGCGATAAGGGGAACTCGGATCGTTCATCCGGTAAAGCGGATTAATCAAACCTTGCGGATCGTATCCGCTACGGAAAAGATAGTTCAGCGCTCTTTTATCCGCATCCTCAGCGCGCGCCAAAAGTGATTTTTCACCAAATGTAGCGGCGTCTACCAAAGCCAAACCGATGACCGAAAGTGCCCCAATAGCCCCAAAGGCAGGCGCAACATAACTTCCTGTCTTCAATAATAATTCAAATGATTTTTTTAACCGTGAGAGTCTTGGATCCTTGTATTGGAGGGCGGCTATCTCGTAAGCCAAAACTCCGGCGAGTTCAATTTCGCTTTGCAAAAATTGAAAAAAACCGGTTGTCACATAAACATAACCGCCGGGCGCAAAGGTTGCATAAACCCGATCATCTTCTAAAATAATAAACCGGTAAGCCAGCTCTTTACGATCGACGTTGGAAATAATTTTATCGCCAACGCTCTGAACATAATCATTTAAGGTCTGCTCTTGATAAACCGGCACCGTCTGTAAAATTTGCCGGTGAATTGCGGCTCCAAGTTCCGTTTCAAGAGAAGACGCCGAACCGTTCACGACTTGTTGATTTCTGGCACATCCTGAAATCAACA
>Ga0209515_10002599_pt1 | contig 27409 bp, 20 predicted proteins | sample Subgroupgradi54m_FD_187454 | JGI IMG/M metagenome (GOLD analysis project Ga0209515, IMG submission 187454) | Subsurface groundwater microbial communities from S. Glens Falls, New York, USA - GMW60B uncontaminated upgradient, 5.4 m (SPAdes)... ... | reverse complement strand
GCGACGCACAACAGCAAGGCGGCAAGCCCCATCACACCCCATCGCGCGCGCCCCCAACTCCCCATGCCACACTGCGTAGCATGCTTGTCGAAAGAATGCAAAACGTTCGCGAAGCTTCTTGACCTTGCGCGCTGCTCGTGGAATTGAAGCCGCACCACAAAGGGGGCAGACATGACACAATTACTCGCCGGGAAAAAAGCGCGCGACATTATGTATCGCGAATATCTCACGATCGAACCAGACACCACCGTGGCGTCCGCCGTGGCGCTCATGAACGAACGCAACAAGGGCGGGTGCATCGTGCAAAACGCGATTCACGACACGGTCGGCATTTTCACCGAGCGCGACCTCTTGCGCCGCGTGGTCGGAAAAAATCTGGACCCGGTGCGCACGAAGGTGGGCGACATCATGACCGCCGATGTCGTCTTTGCACAGGCCGACGACGACGCCTGGGAACTCATGCGCGTGATGCTCGAGGCCAATTTTCGCCACCTGCCCGTCATGGACGGCCGCACAGTGGTTGGCGTGATTTCGCTGCGCGGTTTTTGTCGCGCGCTGGCCGGAGATCTCGACACCCATGAGTGACACGCACGTGCACGCATTGCTCGCCCGCAGCCTCGCCGCCTGCATTGCCGATCAGTCATTGCCCGCATCCTGTCGCGACGCCGCCATTCTGGTCGAGGCGCCGCGCCAAGCGGAACATGGCGACTGGGCAACGAACTGCGCGCTCACGCTGGCGAAACCCGCCAAACTTCCACCACGTAAAATCGCCGAACTGTTGGTGGCACATCTGCCAACCGATCCGATCATTCAGAGCACGTCAATCGCCGGTCCGGGATTTATTAATTTCACGCTCAATCCGGCATGGTTCGTCGCACAATTGGCAACTATTCACACCGCGGGCGTTGCGTTTGGTACGAGCCGGGAATTCGCGGGCAAAAAATGTCAGGTCGAATTTGTCAGTGCGAATCCGACCGGTCCGTTGCACGTCGGTCATGGTCGCAACGCGGTGTTGGGCGATGTGCTCGCCAATCTCATGCGTGCGGTCGGTTACGACGTCAGCAAAGAATATTACGTGAACGATGTCGGTGTGCAGATTCAGAATCTCGGGCGCTCCGTACTGTTGCGCCTGCGCGAACTCGGCGGCGAAAAAATCACGCTGCCAGAGAATGGCTATCAGGGCGATTACATCGTCGACATTGCAAAGCTGGCGACGCACCACGCGGAGTGGGCACAAGTCACGGCACAAGACGAAGCCGCGCAAATCGAGTGGTGTGGGCGCTTGGCGGGCGATGTCATTTTGCAAGGCATTCGTTCCGATTTGGCCGACTGCGGCATTGTGCACGATCACTATTTTTTCGAATCGACACTGCATGCGAACGACGCGATTGAAAAAACGTTTGCACGATTGACAGCGGCGGGGCATCTGTTCGAACAGGACGGCGCCTTGTGGTTTCGCGCCAGCGCGTTTGGCGACGAAAAAGATCGCGTCGTGCGCAAGGCCGACGGCAACCTCACCTATTTCGCCGCCGACATCGCGTATCATGCGCAAAAATTTGCGCTCGGTTTCGATCGCGTCATCGACATTCTCGGCGCCGATCACGCCGGTTACGTGGCGCGTATGAAGGGGAGTGTGGCGGCACTGGGTGGCAACCCGGATGCGCTCGATTATATTCTCACGCAATTGGTGGCGCTCATTCGCGATGGCGCGATGGTCAGCATGTCCACACGCAGCGGCGAATTCGAAACGCTCGCCGATCTGGTGCGCGCGGTGGGGCGCGATGTCGTGCGCTATTTCTATCTCATGCGTTCGCATCACACGCATCTCGATTTTGATCTGGCGCTCGCGACCAGTCAGACCATGGACAATCCGGTCTATTACATTCAATACGCCCACGCCCGCATCGCGAGTATTTTTGCAAAGGCCGCCGCGGCTGGCACACCGTACGACGCGAATTTTTCACCGACGGCGGCGCAAATTTCGTTGCCGGAAGAACTCGCGCTCATTCGCGAGTTGCTGGAATATCCGCGTTTACTCCTCACGTCGGCGCGCGAACTCACGCCGCATCGGCTCACATTTTACACGCTCGAACTCGCCCGGAAATTTCAATCGTACTACACGCACGGCAACACAGACCCGCGCTATCGCGTGCTGGGACAACCGCCTGCAGTGCTCCAGGCCAAATTATCCCTTTTGCGCGCGGTGCAGATTGTGTTACACAATGCCCTCACGCTACTCGGAATTCACGCGCCCGATCGTATGGACAAGGTGGCAGTTGAACTCGTGGAGACGACATGAGTGAATTTTACGACGAGATGCCAGACGATCGCGCGAACCCACCCGACGACGACGACAGCCCGCTCCAATATTTCTGCAAACTCACCTTCGGACAATTTTTTACGATCATCGTGCTGCTCCTCATCACGGTCTGCTCCACATTTTATTTCGGCGCACGCTACGGCAATCTCTATTTGCGCATCGACGGCCTGCCCGCCGATGATTCGCGCGGTTCGCACGCCGCCGCCGTAGAAATCACCGCCCCAGGCCGGCCCAGCGCCAACACCGTCCCGAGCGGACCCACCTACGATGCGGTGCACGACGACGAACTCAAAGAGATGGCGCGCAATGCATTGCGCAAATCCGAACAGGAACGCCTCGAGGTCGTGGCGCGCAAGGCGCTCACCGAACAAAGCGCCGCGGCGCCGACCAACGCGGCCGGGACGCCCGCGTACAACAACGACGTGCCCGCACCCGAACCCACGTATCCCAACAATCCGCCGCTGAATGCACCGGCACCACAACCGACGGTCGCGCCAATTCCGCAACCGACCAGTGCGGCCGAAACGGAATTGCAACACGCCCCGGCCCGCGCCACGGTTTCGTTGCCCACGCATCAAAAAAAATCCGCGACCGACCCCAACAATATTCCTGATTCCGTCTACGAACCACCAACCGATGTGCCGGCACCACGCGCCGCAAATAAACAAGTCACGCGCAGTATGCTGGGCAATATTCCGCAGCCCACATCCGCCGAAGAAACCGCACCCGCCGCACCGGTTGCGCCCGGATTGCCATACGCCGTGCAAGTTGGCGCGTATCAAAATATCGCCGAGGCCAACGCCCACGCTGCCCAGTGGAAGAGTAAAGGCTATTCTGCGTATGTCACCTCTGCCGATCTCCCCGATCGCGGTCGCTGGTATCGCGTCCGCGTCGGTGCCTTCGCCACGCGCGCGGACGCATCCAGTTACATCGAGGATTTAAAAACCAAAGAACCCGTCAACGCCATGGTCGTCCCCGCGCAGTAGTTGACTTTCAGATCAACTACAGTTAACCTGCCGGTGAACTATGAATGATCTCTCCATCAAAGAACTTCGCCTGCGTATGCCATCGGTGCTGCGTCGTTTGCGGCGGGGCGAGCGATTTCGATTGGTGTATCGCGGCCGACCCGCAGGCCATCTGACGCCCACGAGTGACATAGTATCCACGAAAAACCAGGGTCTCTACGCACTGCTTGATCAACCATTTGGCGAGGTGCGTGTCCCCCGCGGCGAAACGGCGGCCGGACTCATTCGCAAAGACCGCGCCTAATGCGACTGACCATCGATTCATCGGTGTATCTCTCTGCGTTGTTGCCATCCGAAATGCATCACGCCACTCGAAGGCTCCGCACTGCTGCGCACGTCCTAACATAACCATTGTGTGCGCCCCCAATTTCCCCTAGAGGACGCTACCCGCTATGGGAACGACCCGAAATTTTTGCATCATCGCGCACATCGATCACGGCAAATCCACGCTCGCCGATCGCCTGCTGGAGGCCACCGGTACTGTTTCTGCGCGCGAATCGACCAATCAGTATCTCGACAAAATGGATCTGGAACGCGAGCGCGGCATTACCATTAAAGCGCAGGCCGTGCGGTTGCGATACCCCGCCCAAGATGGCGTAACGTATCGACTCAATCTGATCGACACGCCCGGCCACGTCGATTTTCATTACGAAGTCTCGCGCGCGCTCGCCGCCTGCGAGGCCGCGCTGCTCGTGGTCGACGCGAGCCAAGGCATTCAGGCGCAAACGCTCGCGAACGCACTCGCCGCGATGGATCACGATCTCGAACTCATTCCCGTCATCAACAAAATCGATCTGCCCAACGCCGATATTCCGAAGGTGCAGGCCGAACTCCAAGAGACGTTTGGATTTCGTCCCGAAGAAATGATTTGCGTGAGCGCAAAAACGGGCGAGGGCGTGCAAGATATTCTGGAGGCAGTCGTGCGCCGTTGCAAGGATCCCCGCGGTGATGCGGGCGCACCATTGCGCGCGCTGCTCATCGATAGTTGGTTCGATAATTATCAGGGTGTGGTCATGTTGGTGCGGGTCGTCGATGGTTCCGTGAAGATCGGCGATCGCGTGCATCTCATGGCGGTCGGAAAAAATTATGAAATATTAAAACTCGCGGTGTTTGCCCCGGAAACGGTCGACGTCCCCGAACTCTCGCAAGGCGATGTCGGCATGGTGATCGCGGGTATTCGCGAGGTGCGCGACACGCAGGTCGGCGACACGCTCACCGACGAGTCGCGGCCCGCCGCTGCGCCACTGCCGGGCTTTCGCCCCGCATTGCCGATTGTCTTCGCCGGATTTTTTCCCGCCGACTCCGCGCAATACGAAGCGCTGCGTTACGCGCTCGAAAAATTGCGCCTCAACGATGCATCGTTTGCGTACGAACCAGAAACCTCACTTGCACTCGGTTTTGGTTTTCGCTGCGGATTTTTGGGATCGTTGCATCTGGAAATTATCCAGGAACGTCTGGAACGCGAATACACACTCGATTTAGTCAGCACCGCACCCAGCGTCGCGTATCGCGTTACTTTGAATAGCGGCGAAGTCCTCACGGTGTCGAATCCCGCCGAACTGCCCAGTAGCGGCGAGGTGGCGCAAATCGAAGAACCCTACGCGCGCCTCACCATTCACGCGCCGCAGGAATATATCGGCAACATTCTCGCGCTGTGTCAGGAACGGCGCGGGGTGCAGCAGGGTCTGGAATATTTCGGCAAAGATCGTGTGCGCATTCAATACCTGTTGCCGCTGGCCGAACTCATTTTTGATTTTCACGATAAACTCAAATCCGCCACGCGCGGCTATGCCTCGCTTGAATACGATGTGCACGATTATCAGGTGGGCGACTTGGTCAAGTTGACCATTTTGATTAACGAGGAACCGGTCGATGCGCTCTCGGTGATTTTGCACAACGACAACGCCTATTACCGCGGCCGCGAAATTGTCGCGAAGTTGCGCGAGGTGATTCCGCGCCAGATGTTCGAGATCGCCCTGCAGGCCGCTATTGGCGGGCGTATTATCGCGCGCGAAACCGTGAAGGCGCTGCGCAAGAATGTGATTGCGAAATGTTACGGCGGCGATATCACCCGCAAACGCAAACTCCTCGAGAAACAGAAAGAGGGGAAGAAACGCATGAAGCAGGTCGGCAATGTCGAAATTCCACAAGAGGCATTCCTGACGGTCTTGAAAGTCAGGTAAGGAGATGTATGTCGCAATCCGAATCCGCCACGCCATCGTCGTCATCATCGCAATCGAATACACCGGGCGGAAACTTTCTCGTCACGGTCATGGAATACGCAAAATCCATTCTCATCGCACTCGTCTGTGCGCTCGTGATCCGCAGTTTCATTATCGAACCGTTTAAAATTCCGTCGTCGTCAATGGTACCCACGCTGCTCATCGGCGATCATATTTTTGTCTCGAAATTTTATTACGGATTGCGCCTGCCACTCACAAAAATGTGGCCGGTCCATTTTCAAAAACCCGCGCGCGGTGACGTGATCGTGTTTATTTATCCAATCGACGAATCGCGCGATTACATTAAACGCGTGGTCGGTGTGGCGGGCGATAAAATTCGCGCGATTGGCCACGATCTGTTTGTGAACGACGAAATGCTTGAACACGATCCGGTGACCGACACGTCACTTCCCGATCTCGCCGCGTACGATTATTATCGCGAACGCATCGGCGACAAATCGCATTTAGTGCGCTACGACAAAAATCGCGTCGATCCCGAACAAACCTTTACCGTCCCCGATGGTCAGGTCTTCGTCATGGGTGACAATCGCGACAACAGCCAGGACAGCCGCGTCTGGGGCGGCGTGCCGCTCGATCACCTGAAAGGCAAGGCGCTGTTCATCTGGCTGTCGCGCAATTGCACGCCCGTGCAGGAAGGCGTGGAGCCGGATTTGGAGTGTCATGGGGTGCGATGGAACCGATTCGGCGACTGGATTGAGTAGGGGCAGACGACTGAAAAAGGCCCATCTGCGGCGTTGTGAAAAAATTGCTGCGGTCATAAATTTTTTCACGCCTTGCATCTGGACCTTTTTGAGTCGCCTGAAGAAAATTGGGCGCTTCACGATCGAAACCACCGCCGTCCAGCAAGCCAGCCAACGATACCAAACAACATGACCGGCGCGATGTGCCATACCAGTGTGTGCGCGGGATTCGACGAGAGACACAGCCAGCGCGGCGCACCGTCAGCGATTTTCTCGTAATCCAAATCGAGTTCGTCATCTTGATTGGAATCGGCATCGACTCATAACCGATCTCGATTAGGATCACGATTGCGATCAAAAAAACGCCGATTACGAAGACACCACCGCATCATCATGGCAACGGTGTGATGCATTATCATGTGGTGGGAGAGTTTGTGGCGCGCAAGCGAGCGGAGCGCTAGATCCGCGCTAGCCGACCAGCAATCGCTTGCGGAGTTGCAGTGGGCGTGGGCCGTTGCGTTGCGGCGGTGGGAAAAAAATTCGCGATCGCGTGGCGGGGCATGGTGTCGCGCACGGCTTGGCGCATGATCACACCGGCCTGCGGACCGCCGCTGAGAATGCTGTTCACCGATTGGGCAAACGACATGACGCTCGGCACATAATGTTGGGTCTCGGCAAAGGGCGGCACGCCGCCATATTTCTGCACATTGCCTTCGCCCGCGTTGTAACCGGCAATGACTTTTTGCGGGTTGCCGTGAAAATTATCCATGAGGTAGCGCAAATATTTCGTGCCGCCCTCGATGTTCTGCGCTGGGTCCCAAATATTCGTGACGCCCATTCGGCGCGCGGTGGCGGGCATGAGTTGCATGAGACCGGTGGCGCCGCAATACGATTTGGCCTTCGGGTTGCCGCCGGATTCCTGCAACATAATGCCGCACACGAGCGACACCGGCACGCCATATTTGTGCGCACTCTGCGCAATGCACGGCGCCCAATACGCCAGTCGCTGCGCGTGCAGGAGCGAAATCCCGCCGCCGCCGCGTTGCTGCCCGGAACCCTGCTGCGAATGCGCACCACCCCGCGATGAATGCGCCACCGCGGCCGGGGCACCGGTTTCGCGCACGGCCATCGTACTGCGAAATCCGCCCGCCGTGGTCCCGCGCCGCACACTCACGCGGGGCGGCGTCAGGGCAATCTCGTTGGGGTTAATCGGTCGAAACATGCGTATATCCATTGTAACAGCCAGCTCCGGGCCTGCCTAGAAAAACGTCACCCCCTACGGAGGCCGCTATAATAGATATCGGCTCGTTCGCACCCTCAGGTTGCGTCTTCGCATAACGTTGGGGACGTTTCTCAAACTTATCCGGCCAAAGCAGTTTATTGTGTGTACGCAACGGAATTACTGCTGTGCCGGGAGCGATTGCGGCACGGTCGGGGCTGGCCTGGGCGGTGGCGTTGGCTCGGCGGGCGCTGTGGGATTTGCCGCGGGGCTGGGTTCGGACGCGGACGGTGCGGCGGACGAACTCGGTTCACTGGCTGCAGGCGACGGAGCCGCGGCGGGTGTTGGTTCGGCGGCGGGGGGCGTGATCGTCTTGATGTAAAAAATTTCCGAATGCACCAGCGGCGCACCGCCCGCGAGTTTGTCGCGCACGGTGACATACACCGTGTATTGCCCGGACGGAATGCCGCGCGGCAGACTGATATTATTTTTCAAGACGAGCGGACCGGGCAGCCGTTTGATTTGATGATAATCGATGATATTTTCCTGTTTGAGCCCAAACGTATTGTCCGGGTACCGAATCGCCAAATCTTCCTGAATCCAGACCATGTGCTGTTCGGTGCGAAAGCCATGGACCTCGAACACAAAGTACGCCGTTTCGCCCGCCACATACGCGGCAGGATCGCGCGTGTTGTCGGGTTGGCCTTCAGCGAAACGAAACCCGGCAATCTGAAACGGTTCGTCGGGCGTATTCACACGCGGAAAATCGGGCGCGAGATCGGTGCGCGGCAGAAAACTCCACTGAAAATCCGGGTGCCGAAAATTGCGCGGATTCAAATGCGCCAACCAACTAGCGCCAGCGATCAATCCCAACATGAGCAACAGACCGATCGCACCACGCAATTGCCGTGGCATGCGCACCACGAGCGTGCCCGCAATTAAATCGCCGATGCGTTGCCGCCGCGGCGAGACCAGCAGCGCAAACCATCCGGCCAGCAAATCCAGTGGCACCATGAGCGTGCGCACCAGCGCGTGCGAAAATCCGATGGGTGCACCATTTTCTTGCACGAGGCGATACCCGAGCAACCACGCGCCCGGCGTCGTGTGCGTGCGATGTTGCAACGCACTCCAAATAATCGCGACGACGGGAATCGCCGCCAGTAACAACCACTGACTGACGAAGGCGTACTCGTCCGAGAGCATAAAAAGGAGCGCCGCACCGACGGCGCACAGTAGCGCGGTGTCGATCAGTCCCGCGATCAAACGACCGGTGGTTCCCGCGATTTGATCCCAACCCACCGTGCGCGAGCCCGGCTCGGCGCGTTGTCGTTTCACCACGACCGTGCCCGCAGCAATGTCGCCCAGCCGCTGATGACGGCGCGTGAACTCGACGAAAAAAAATCCAAGCAACACATCGAACAATCGAAATACCGTGCGCACGGTAATGTTCATGAGCGAGGGGACGCCACCATCTTGCCGCCGCACGGCGAGACCGCAACACCACTTGCCGGGCGTGGCGGTGAAGACACCTTCGAAGACAAAATAAAAAATAAAAATTGCGACGAGATACGCCGCGTGAAAAATGAGGCCACTCCATTCGAGATTGATCGGTGCTGGCCCGGCCCACGTACGATTCACCAGGTATTGATAGCCCTGCACGCCCGCCCAATAGAGACACCACAACAACACGCCGTCGATGAGACCTGCCGTAAAACGTTCTGCCATCGTGGCCAATCGCCCGGTCGAGATCGACGCCTCGGGGGAGCGCATCGATTCCATGGGCGCGGACGGCGACGGCACCACCAACGTGGCGTCGCTTAATTCTTCCTGCTCCGTTGCGTCGTCGACCATCGGCGTGTGGAGTTCGCCCACATCGATGAGTCGGGTTTCGTCGGGTTCTTCAATGGCCATAGTTGTATCCGGCAACGACCGACAAGGCGAGTTGCGGTTCGTCGGTGATGATTCCATTCACACCCAGACTGAGTAGTCGTTCCATCTCCTCGCGCGTGTTCACGGTCCAAGGCACAATTCGCCAATGATGCTCGTGCGCAAGATCGACGAGATCGTGATCCATGATGTCGACCAACGGATGCAGACTATCAACGCGCGCCAACCTACCAAAAAGTTTGATGTTCAAAAAGAAAAAAGCCCGCGAACTGACGAGGAGGGCGCGCGAAATATGGGACGCCAAAAAACGCAGCCGCAGCATCACGAGCGGACTAAACGACGAAATGACCACGCGGTCTTCTAATCGAAAATCCTGCACGGCCTGAATCACCAGATTTTCCAATCCAAAGTGCCAATAGGGCTGGGCCTTAATTTCAATATTCATGCGCAGATTGCTCGGCGCGAGACATTCAAGAACTTCGTGCAACGTGGGGATGCGCGTACCCATAAATTGCGGTGCAAACGTGGCGCCGACATCGACGGTCTGCAACGCCCGCCACGGCGTGCGCGACACAAAATCATAGGTGGTGGTGTGCGCAATCAGTTCATCGTTGTGCACCACGACCGCAACCTTGTCGGCGGTGAGTCGCACATCGAATTCCACACCATCGACACCGAGTTCGATCGCGCGCGCAAAGGCCGGCAGCGTATTTTCTGGTGCAGCGCGCGACATTCCCCGATGCGCAAAAATCAGCGGACGTTCCCCCATATCGCCTTATCCATCGGAACCCACAAAAAAACAAGTCGTGAGTGGCATGTCGCACAAATCATGCTAAGCTCTCCTTCATGGAACCATTGCAACTGGCGATTGATTTGGCACGACAAGCGGGTGCGTACCAAATGGCGCACTGTGGAAAAATTGTACGCCTGGAAATGAAAGGTCCCACCAATCCGGTGACCGACGTCGATCAGGCGTGCGAAGCGATGATTGTGCAAGGGCTGCGCGCGCATTTTCCGGAGCACGCCATTCTGGGCGAAGAGGGCGGTGCGCTCAAAGGCAACGATGAATATCAATGGATCATCGATCCGCTCGACGGCACCGTAAATTATTTGCACGGGTATCCATTGTTTTGCGTTTGCATCGCCTTGCTGCATCGCGGTCGTCCGGAATGCGGTGTCATCTTCGAACCGAATCACGACGAATTATTTGTCGCCACCCGCGGCGGCGGCGCGACGTGCAACGGGACGCGCCTGCGCGTTTCGACGAGCGACACCTTATTACAATCACTGCTCGCCACCGGGTTCGCCTACGATCGGGAACGCGGCGATTTGGCGATGAACGTACCATGCTTCAACGCCATGTTGTTGCACGCGCGCGCGGTCCGGCGCGATGGGGTCGCGGGCGTCGATCTGGCGTATGTCGCCATGGGGCGCTTCGATGGATTTTGGGAATACCATTTGCAACCGTGGGATATTGCGGCGGGGACGTTGTTAGTGGAAGAGGCGGGCGGGCGCGTGACCAACATGAGTGGCGGCCCGTGCGATTTATTTGGCACCGAAATTTTGGCGAGCAACGGTGTCATTCATTCCGTACTCTCCGACGTGATTCAAACCGCAAGGCGAGGCGCCGCATGATGTTGCCCCAGACCGATCTGCCCGTGCAAGATGTGTGTCACAACGCGTTTCGTTTAATGCGCGATCATCAGTACGACGACGCGAACCATTTGCTGGTCAGCGCCATGGCCAAGACCGACGACTCGGTTGCGACCGCGCTCTATCACTCGGCACTCGGGGTACTGGAAAAAATGCGCGGCGATTACAAGGCCGCGCTGCGCCACTATCAGCGCGCCGAACGGTTGCTGCCCGACGACCCGGCGATCAAGCTTATCACCGCGCGACTGTTCATCGAGGTGTTCAAGGAATACGATCAGGCCCTGAAGCGCTGTCGTGCGGTGGAAAAACTCGTGCCGCATCATGCGGTCATGTTGCATCACGCGCGCACGCTTGAAGGCTTGGCGTGGGGCGCGCAAGGCAATCGCCGCAAGGCCGTGGCCTGTTTGTCAGCGTCGCTTATTAACGATTTTTCCGATTTCGCGACCAGTCGGAATATCGATTTTCATTTAGTAGAGTGGTGCGTGAAAAAACAATGGAACCTGGAAGTGTGCCGCGAATTTCTCACTCGCGCCAGCGCGTTTGCGTCGGCGTGCAACGAAACCACCTGGAATCTTACGCTCGGAAAAATTCTCGAGGCGATGCGCCCTTCGTACCCCTCTCCCTTTGGGGAGAGGGCTGGGTGAGGGGGACGCTCAATCTTACGGATTCGCGCTGCAGGCGAATTGACTGAATTGCAATACGCCGCAATCGTAGTTCAACACCCACAATCCGATCGCTGCGGTACTCAGCGTCGTGGCGTTCGGCGTATTGTAGAGCGTCGCAGCAATCACGGGTGTTCCAATGATATCGGGGATCGGGGTGCCACCCTGACTAATATCCCACGCCAAGCGCTGACTCGGATCGGACTGCGTGGCGTTGTACAGCAGCGCATCGGTCGCTGCGATCGCCAACGGATCGGTGGCCGCGTCGTGCAGCGTCGTACCTGGTCCGCAGAAACTTTGGAAATAGTCGGCATCGGCGGACGAGTCATTCACCTGGAATGGTTGGTAACACAACGCAATCGCGGATGCTGGCACCAGCGTCAATTCATCGGTGTAGTTCGTGGTGTCGCCTGCGGAATGGACGAAGCCGAAATGAATATTGACCTGCGGAGCCTCGACCGGTGATGTGGTGAGTTTTTTTTGCAACTTTTCGGTCGTCCACGCCCCGGCAGGAGTGCACGTCGTCACGTCATCATCGCAGCCGACCAACGTCAGGACGCCGTAGGCGACATTGTCGAAGTTTGGATTCACGACGACGGGAACATCCGGTTCGACCGGAATGTCTTGATCAGCGCCACTGTCCGGCGCACCTGCATCGGCGGGAGTGGGGATATCGCTTGCAACAACCGTTTCCGGCGCGTCGAGCACATCGATCGGCTCTGGCAGCTCTGGTACATCATCGTTGTCTGCGTCTGGTGCGACGTCAACACCGGCCTCCACTTCAACATCCGGCGGTGGCGGTTGCGTCACCTCGTCTTCGATCTCCGGGGCGACCTTGGCGTCTTCTTCAACGATCTCGGATACCAGCGCGGTATCGGCATCTTCTACGGCTACCTCTGGTGCACTCGCGGTATCGACCCAGGTCTCGGCAACATCATCGGTTGCCGAGTCGATGATGGCGTCCGTTGCATCCACCACCAACATGCCCGGGTCATCCGTCGCCGTCACGTCACCATCCGCTGGACCAGCGCTCGCATCCTGCGCCCCCTTAAAGACCGGATCGTTGGGATCACTGGCGCCACAACCAATCGCCGCCGCACACACGAAGAGCCCGACCACCAGCCGTTCCGACAGATCGGCAAAACGTCCCGCACGCACATGCAGGCCTTGGGTCGATGGGTCGAAGGGTCGAGGGGTCGAGGGGTCGATGAAACGAATCGGTCGCTGCGTCGCCACCGCCGCCGGGCGCACCAGAAACGCGGGATCCAGATGGCGCCCTAAAGTACGCAGACTGCCGCACGGTCGTGAAGCGCCTCGAAAGATTTTTGTGGGCGTTGCCATAATGAATCCTTTGTTCATGTTCAGCGCGTATCACTAGAGGTATCGGCAGATCGAGGAAAATGTTGCGTGGGCCGCACTATTATATGATACGAAACCAATAAGATTATACGGCGCACACGGTGATTTTGTTTGATTCCATTGGCAATTCAGCTAGTTGCGTCGAGCCTAAAAGGTTGACACACCGCGCTCTGACTGCTAGGTTCCACGCTCCTTGTGAGGCCGGTTCGGCCAAAACTTTCGCAATGAGGTGCCCTGATGAGAACAGCAAAAAAAATCAATAAACTTTCGATCATCGTCATTTCCGGACAGCAACGCCAGATTCGGCGTTGGGAAATCAAACGATGGTGGTTGCAACTGTGTGGCGGCGCGTTGGCCGCCATCTTTATTATTTTCGGAGTCTCTGGTCTCGGGATGCTCCACTACCGGCACGGTTACGAATCCACCGAAATCATTCGCGTGCAAAACGCAAAATTCGATCAGGAACGCGAAGAGCTCAAGGCGAAGATTGCCGAGTTGGAGCAAGTGGTCGAACGCACCGACCGCCTCGCCACCCGGCTGGAAAACAAAGACAACATTCAGAATAAGGGAACCCTCACCAAATCGATTGGTCCGATCAGCGAAGCCGTCACCCGCCCCATCGATCTGAAGGCGTTGGCCACCCGCGCGGTCGGCGGTGCCGAAATTGGTCCGGCGTTCGCCATGCGTGGCATCGAAGGCCAAATCGGCAACCTGCGCGATCGCGCCCATCAAGTCGAAGAACGACTCGGCAAGGTCTACGACGTCCGCAAGAGCCGCAACGCCTTCTGGGCGTCGCAACCCACACTCTGGCCAGTGCATGGCTGGATCACCTCGCCCTTTGGTCCACGTCGCGCGCCCACCGTGGGGGCCACGCATTTTCATGAAGGCATCGACATTGCGGCCCCCGTGGGCACGCCTGTCATGGCGAGCGCCGATGGTGTGGTACGATTTTCCGGGTACAAAAGTGGCTTCGGCAAGGCGCTCGTTATCGATCACGGTTACGGCATCAGCACCTTGTACGCGCACAATTCATCGCTGCTCGTGTTAGAAGGCCAGCACGTCACCCGCGGCATGCAAGTCTCGGCGATCGGCATGACGGGTCGCACCACGGGCGCGCACTTGCATTATGAAGTCATGGTCGACGGCGTCCCGGTCGACCCACGCCGCTATCTCGATGAAAAATAATTGTCTCCTGTGATTTTATGCTCCAGCCCTTTATCCGTAAGCTCTTCGGCACCAAAAACGAACGAGAGCTCAAGCGCATTACGCCGCTGGTCGAAAAAATTCGCCAGTTGGAACCGGCGTTGCAAGCACTCGACAACGCCGCCCTCGCCGCGAAATCGGGCGAGTTCAAGCAACGCCTCAGCAATGGTGAACCACTCGATCAGTTGTTGCCCGAGGCCTTCGCCGTCGTGCGGGAAGTGTCGCGCCGCACGTTGGGTCTGCGCCATTTCGATTCGCAAATGGTTGGTGGCATTGCGTTGCACGAAGGCAAGATCGCCGAGATGAAAACCGGCGAAGGCAAAACGCTCGTCGGGACGTTGCCGGTCTATTTGAACGCGCTGGTCGGGCAGGGCGTGCACATCGTGACCGTCAACGACTACCTCGCGCGCCGCGACGCCGCCTGGATGGGACCGGTCTACAATTTTCTGGGTATGTCGGTCGGCGTCATCACACACGGCATGACCGACCAGGAACACGCCGCGGCGTATCGCGCCGATTGCACCTACGGCACCAACAACGAATTCGGTTTCGATTATCTGCGCGACAACATGAAATTTTCGCTCGAGTCGTACGTGCAACGCGGGTTGCATTTTGCGATCGTCGACGAAGTCGACAGCATTCTTGTCGACGAAGCCCGCACGCCGCTCATTATTTCTGGCCTCGCCGAAGAATCGACGCAACTGTATTACCAAGTCAATCAGATCATGCCGTTGCTCACCAAAGAGACGCATTTTACCCTCGACGAAAAGGCGCGCACCGTCTTGCTCACCGACGATGGTGTCAAACTGTGCGAGCAACGCCTGAACGTCGACAATCTCTACGACGCGCTGAACATTTCCGTATTGCACCACGTGAATCAGGGACTGCGCGCGCATGCGCTGTTTCATCTCGATGTCGATTATGTCGTGAAAGACGATCAAGTCATCATCGTCGATGAATTTACCGGGCGCCTCATGCCCGGCCGGCGCTGGAGCGACGGGCTCCATCAGGCGGTCGAGGCGAAAGAGGGCGTGCGCATCGAGAACGAAAATCAAACCCTTGCCACCATCACGTTTCAGAATTATTTCCGCATGTACAAAAAACTCGCTGGCATGACGGGCACCGCCGACACCGAGGCGGGCGAGTTTGCCAAAATTTATAATCTGGAAGTGTTGGTCATTCCCACCAATCGTCCCATGATCCGCGTCGATCGCGACGACATGATTTACAAAAACGAGGCCGCGAAATTCAACGCGGTCGTCGAGGAAATAAAAACCTGTCATGCGCGCCATCAACCCGTGTTGGTCGGCACCATCTCCATCGATAATTCCGAGCGCTTAAGCGCGCTGCTGAAACGGTCCGGCGTCACGCACAATGTCTTGAACGCGAAGCATCACGAGAAAGAGGCGGAAATTGTCGCACAGGCGGGGCGCAAAGACGCGGTCACGATTTCCACCAACATGGCCGGGCGCGGCACCGACATTAAATTGGGCGGCGATCCCGAACGACTCGCGCGCGCGCGCGTGGGTCACGACGCCACCGATGAAGCCTATCAGGCGGAACTCGCGCGCTATGTTGCGCTCTGTGCGCAAGAGCGCGAGGCCGTGGTCGCCGCAGGCGGTCTCTATATTTTGGGCACCGAGCGCCACGAAAGTCGCCGCATCGATAATCAATTGCGCGGTCGGTCCGGCCGACAAGGCGATCCCGGACTCTCCTGTTTTTATTTATCCCTCGATGACGACTTGCTGCGCATCTTTGGCGGCGATCGCATTAAAGGCATGATGGAACGGCTCGGCATGAAAGACGACGAGGTCATTCAACACAAATGGCTCAATCGCGCGATCGAGAACGCCCAGAAAAAAGTCGAAGAGCGCAATTTTTCGATTCGCAAAAATTTACTCGAGTACGACGACGTCATGAATCAGCAGCGCCAGCAGGTCTACAAACGGCGCCGCGAAATTTTAGGGCAATCCGATTTGTCAGACCTCGTGCTCGATATGGCGGACACGTTGGTCGGACAGATCGTCGACGATCTCGTCCCCGAACGCATCGAGCGCGACGGCTTCGACACCAAATCGCTCGGCGAAAAAATTCTGCAGCAATTTAATATGCAGTGGCGCGCGGCGCTCGACGTCGGCGCCGAGTCCTCCCGCGAAACCATTGGCCGTGCGTTGTACGACGCCGTCGAATCCGCCTATCGCGCCAAGATCGCGCAATATGGGGAACACGTATTTCGTCAGGTGGAAAAATATTTGTTGCTCACCACGCTCGATAGTTTGTGGAAAGAACATCTGTTGCAAATGGATCACATGAAAGAGGGGATTAATCTGCGCGGCTATGCGCAAAAAGATCCGCTCGTCGAATACAAACGTGAAGGCTTCACCCTCTTTCAAATCGCGATGCACATGGTGGCGCAAGATACGGTCGAAAAAGTCATGCGCGTGGAAATCCGCGCCGAATCTGCCGCCGCCGTCGATCTGAGTCGGCAACAACCCGCGCCACGCGCGGTGGAAATCGCGCCCCAGTCGGCGAGTGCGTTTGCGCACACGTCGGCGCACGACACGGGACATGTCGACGAAATGCGCATGGCCTCGGGTGATCACGCGTCGTCATTGCGTCGGAGCATTCCCACACCGTCGCCGCGGCCGATCATGCACAGCGGTCCGAAAACCGGACGCAACGATGCGTGTCCGTGCGGGTCCGGAAAAAAATTTAAAAAATGTCACGGAGCCAACGAATGAATGAAAACGTCTTGTCGTATCTGCGCGATCACCGCGTCGCGCATGTCGAGCGCGCTTGTGAATGGCTGCGCATCCCCAGCGTCTCCGCCGACCGCCAATTCGATCCGCACACCACGCAGGCCGCACAATTCATCGCCGATCATTTCAAAAAAATCGGTCTGGAAAATATTACGAAGTTGCCGACCAGCGCGCACGACGTGATCTACGCCGATTGGTGTCACGCGCCCGGCAAGCCCACGATTCTTTTTTACGGCCACTACGACGTCCAGCCGCCCGACCCGATCGATCAATGGAAAACGCCCGCCTTTGAACCCACGGAGCGCGACGGTTTTTTGCATGGCCGCGGCACCGCCGACGACAAAGGTCAGGTCATGATGGTCTGCAACGCACTCGAGGCCTGGTTCGGCACGCAACAGTCGTTGCCGGTCAACATCAAATGTTTCATCGAGGGCGACGAAGAATCCGGCGCGGCCGGTTCCGAAGCGTTGCTGCGCGAGGCCAAACGTTTGCACTGCGACGCCGTGCTCATCGCCGATTCGCCGTGGCAATCGCCCACCCGTCCCACGATTTATTTCGGCGCGCGTGGCTTGTCCTACTTTGATCTCACCATCGAAGGCACGCGCACCGATCTGCATTCCGGTATGTACGGCAATCTCATTCGCAATCCGGTGAATGTATTGTGCGATGCGATTGCCGGACTGCGTGACGACAACGGCCACATCACGATTCCCGGATTCTACGATGCCGTCGTGCATCCAACGCCGCAGGAGTTGGCACTGCTCGATGAAACACCGGTCGATGCCGCCGCGATTGCAAAAACCACCGGCGCGTCGGCAGTGGTGCCGCCACCAAAAAATTTGTCGCTGCGCGCGCATCTGTGCACCGTGCCCAGTTTCGATGTCTGCGGCATTTCCGGCGGCTACGCAGGCGAGGGCGCGAAAACCATTATTCCCGCGCGCGCCAAAGCCAAACTCAGTTTTCGGTTGGTGCCGAATCAGGATCCACACGCGATTGAAAACGGACTGCGCACGTATTTACAAGAAAAATTGCCGCCCGAAGTGCGCTTCACGCTCACAACGTTGAACACGGGGCGCGCGTGGGCCACACCCGTCGACGATCCATTTTTGCAAACATGCGCGCACACGGTCAGCGAATTTTTTGGTGTGAAGGCGGCGCTGCTGCGACTCGAGGCCTCGATTCCCATCGTCTCGACGCTCTTCGAAGTCATGCAGGTTCCGGTGATTCTGTTCGGCATGGGATTGCCCGACGACGGCATTCACAGTCCGTTCGAAAAATTCAGCCTCGATCACTATCACCGCGGCGCCGAATGCTACGCCACACTCTTGCATCAACTTGGTCAGGTTCGCCCGCAATAAACGCAACGCGCTGCGGTGGTGGAATTGGCATACACGCTGGTCTTAGAAGCCAGTTCCGAAAGGATTGAGGGTTCGACTCCCTCCCGCAGCACAAAAATTTGCGGCAGCAAATTTTTCCCGAAGAACGAAGAACGTGAACGAAGAACGAGTCATGCCGCAAATTTTTCGTTCTTCGTTCTTCGTAATTCGTTCTTCGGGATACATCAAGGAGCCCTTCATGGAACCACAAGTGCAGGTCGAGGAAATCAACAGTGTGAAGCGCAAGGTCACGGTGAATGTGCCCGTCACGTTGGTCGCGCAGGCGATGGAAGAGGCGGTGAAGAAGGTTTCGCTGCAGGCGAGCTTCAAGGGATTTCGTCCCGGCAAAGTTCCGCGCCATTTGGTCGAGCAACATTATCGTCACGACATCGAATCGCAGGCGATGGAAGCGCTGTTTCGTGAGACCTTTCCGAACGCGCTCGAACACACCGCGCTGCGTCCGCTCGCGCAACCGCAGATCGAACCGACCAAACTGCTGCCCACCGAACCGTTTATCTACGCCGCCGTTTTTGAAGTGCGCCCGCAGCTCACGATCGAAAAATACGACGACCTCACCCTGACCAAAGAAGAGCGCATCGTCACCGACGCCGACATCGCCGCGCAACTCGAGGCCATGCGCGCGTCGATGACTCAATTAGTGCCGGTCGCCGACGGCACCGCACTCGCGGACGGAATGGTGGCGCGCATCGATTTCGATGGCACCGCCGATGGCAAACCGTTCGAAGGCAGCTCCGCAAAGGATTTCGTGGTCGATATCGGCGGCGGAAATTTATTGCCGGAGTTTGAACAGGCGTTGTTGGGACTCACGATGGGCGCAGCGCGTACGATTCGATTTCAATATCCGGAGGAATATTTCAACGTGAATCTTTCCGGCAGTCAGGCCGAATTTTCCGTGACGCTGACGGAACTGAAACGGAAAGAATTGCCGGTGCTCGACGACGAATTCGCCAAAGACATGGGCGAGCACACCTCGTTAAACGCCTTGAAAGAGTCGATTAAGGCCCGTTTGAGCGAACATCACGAACGCGAGCAGCAGGGCGCGCTCGGGCAACAAGTCATCACGCAACTCCTGGAACGCTATCCGTTCGAGGTGCCGGAAACGATGGTGGGTTGGGAATTGCACGCCATGCACCAGCAAATGACCGAACGCGCCAAGGCAGAAGGGCGCACGTTGGAAGAGATGGGGCTCACGCCCGAGGCGTTTGTGAAGGAATACGAGGCGAGCGCGCGGCAACACGTGCGCGCCGCACTGCTCATGGACGCCGTCGCGCAGGCGCAGGCCTTGGTGGCGGAAGAGACCGACGTCGACGCGCGTTTGCAAGAGATTTCCGAGCAGGTCGGCGACCCACTGCCAAAAGTTCGACTATATTATGAACAAAAAAATCTTATTGGTGCGTTAAAAGAAGAGATTTTGCGCGAGAAATCCCTTGCTTTCATCATCAAACAATCTAAAATTAAAATCGAAAAGCCGAAAAAAGATTCGAAGGGAGTTAAATAGCAGCAAAGTGAGTTAAAAACGGGGAGAACATGCTAATTCCGATGGTAGTCGAGCAAACGGGGCGGGGCGAGCGATCATACGATATTTTTTCTCGGCTGTTAAAAGATCGCATCGTCTTGTTGGGCAGCCAGGTGAACGACGAAGTCGCGAATCTCATTATCGCGCAGCTACTCTTTTTGGAATCGGAAGATCCCGACAAAGATATTCATCTCTACATCAATTCGCCGGGCGGTGTCGTCACCGCAGGCATGGCCATTTACGACACCATGCAATACATTCGCTGTCCGGTCTCGACGATTTGCGTCGGTCAGGCCGCCAGTATGGGAGCGGTGTTGCTGGCCGCTGGTGAACCGGGCAAACGCTATTCGCTGCCGCATTCGCGCATCATGATTCATCAACCGCTCGGAGGATTTCAAGGCCAGGCCACCGACATCGAAATTCACGCCCGCGAAATTTTGCGCATCAAAGATCGACTCAATAAACTGCTCATGTTTCACACCAAGCAGACGCTCAAGCGCGTGCAAGAAGACACCGAACGGGATTGTTTCATGGGCGGCGAAGAGGCGAAGGCGTACGGCATTATCGACGCAGTCGTCGAAAAACGTGCGCCCACCGAACCGGTCAAGATCGCGGCCGGAGGAGAAAATAAATGACGCGCCACTTCGTAGACGATCCCACGAATTTGTGTTGCTCGTTTTGCGGCAAGAATCAACGCGAGGTGCGCAAACTCATCGCGGGACCCACGGTCTACATCTGCGACGAATGCATCGAGTTGTGCAACGACATCATCGCCGAAGAAAATCTGCGCAGCAATCAACTCGCGGCGCGCGCCGGCATTCCAAAGCCGCGCGAGATTTACCAAATCCTCGACGAATATGTCATCGGCCAGGAACACGCGAAGAAAGTCCTCTCGGTCGCGGTGCACAATCATTACAAACGCATCACGTCGCGCTCCCTGGGCGACGATGTCGAATTACAAAAGAGCAACATCCTGCTCATCGGCCCCACGGGTGCCGGAAAAACGCTGCTCGCCCAAACCCTCGCGCGCATTCTGAACGTCCCGTTCACGATTGCCGACGCGACCACACTCACCGAAGCGGGCTACGTTGGTGAAGACGTCGAAAACGTCGTACTCAGTTTGTTGCAGGCCGCCGACTACGACAAGGCCAAGGCGGAACGCGGCATTGTGTACATCGACGAGATCGACAAAATTTCCCGCAAGGCCGACAGCCCGTCGATTACGCGCGATGTCTCCGGTGAAGGCGTACAACAAGCGCTCCTGAAAATCATTGAAGGAACCATTGCGAGTGTTCCACCCAAGGGCGGGCGCAAACATCCGCAGCAGGAATTTATTCCGATCGACACCACGAATATTCTCTTCATTTGCGGCGGGGCGTTCGTCGGACTCGACGAAGTCGTCGCGCGGCGCATCGGCGAAAAGCGCATGGGCTTCGGCGCCGAAATCCAGAGCAAAAAAGACAAAGACCTGGGCACGCTCTTGCGCAGCGTCATGCCGGAAGATTTATTGCGCTACGGATTCATCCCGGAATTTATTGGGCGACTCCCCGTCATTGCCACGCTCTCGGAACTCGACGAAGCCTCGCTCATGGAAATTCTCACCCGACCGAAAAACGCGTTGGTCAAACAGTATCAGCGTCTCTTCGAACTGGAAAAAGTGAAATTGGTTTTCACCGACGACGCGCTGATTGCGGTGGCCAAAGACGCCATCAAACGCAAGACGGGCGCGCGTGGTCTGCGCTCCATTCTCGAGAACGTCATGCTCGAGGTCATGTACGATATTCCGTCGCAAGAAGGCGTGCGTGAAGTCGTCGTCAACAAAGAGGTCATTGAAAACAAGGCCAAGCCGTTAATCGTCTACGAGAACAAAGCGGAATCGGCGTAATTCCCGCAGAGGAGACCTCATGGCACCATCTGGAACATTAGTCGTCCCGTTGTTACCGCTGCGCGACATCGTGGTATTTCCGCACATGGTGGTGCCGCTGTTCGTCGGCCGCGAAAAATCGATCGCCGCGCTCGAAGAAGCGGTCGCCAAAGAAAAAGATATTTTGCTCGCGGCGCAAGTCAACGCCAAGACCAACGACCCGAAACCCGACGACATCTACCCGGTCGGCACGCTCGCCGCCATCATTCAGCTATTGCGCCTGCCCGACGGCACCGTGAAGGTGTTGGTCGAAGGCAAACGGCGCGTGCAGGTGCAACAATACATTCCGAACGAGGGATTTTTTCTCGTGGAAGCGAGTGTCATTGAAGAACCGGAACAGGTCTCCATCGAAGTCGAAGCGCTCATGCGCGGTGTGAAGTCGGCGTTCGAAAATTACGTGAAGCTCAACAAGCGCATTCCGCCCGAAATGCTCGCGTCGGTCGCGTCCATCGACGACGCCTCGCGCTTAGCCGACACCATCGTGGCGCACCTCACGCTCAAATTGCCGGACAAACAAAAAATTCTTGAAGTGATCTCGCCCGGCGAACGGCTCGAAAAACTCTACGGCATGATCAAGGCCGAAATCGAAATTCTGCAGGTCGAGCGCCGCATTCGCTCGCGCGTGAAAAAACAGATGGAGAAGACGCAGAAAGAATACTACTTAAACGAGCAGATGCAGGCCATTCAGAAGGAGTTGGGCGAGCGCGACGAATTCAAGAGCGAGCTCACCGATCTCGAACTGAAAATCAAAAATAAAAAAATGTCCGCCGAGGCCACCCAAAAGGTGAAATCGGAATTCAAGAAATTGAAAATGATGTCGCCCATGTCGGCGGAAGCCACGGTGGTGCGTAACTACATCGACTGGATTTTGTCGCTCCCGTGGTACGATCGCACCGACGACAAACTCGACATCGTCGAGGCCGAACGCATTCTCGACGAAGATCATCACGGCCTGCGCAAACCGAAAGAACGCATCCTCGAATATCTTGCCGTGCAAAAATTGGTTGGCAAAATCAAGGGACCGATTCTGTGTCTGGTTGGACCTCCGGGTGTTGGCAAAACCTCGCTGGGTCGTTCCATCGCGCGCGCCATGGGTCGCAAGTTCGTGCGCATTTCGCTCGGCGGCGTGCGCGACGAAGCGGAAATTCGCGGACATCGTCGCACCTACATTGGTGCGTTGCCCGGCAAGGTCATTCAATCACTCAAAAAATCTGGCACCAGCAATCCCGTGTTCCTGCTCGATGAGGTCGACAAGATGAGCATGGATTTTCGCGGCGATCCGTCGTCGGCATTGCTCGAAGTCCTCGACCCGGAACAAAACTCGACCTTCGTCGATCATTACCTCGATCTCGATTACGATTTGTCGGACGTCATGTTCATTACGACGGCGAATACGCTGCAGGCCATTCCGTTGCCGTTGCAAGATCGCATGGAGGTCATCCGCTTGGCCGGTTACACCGAAGACGAAAAGGCCTCGATCGCGGAAAAGTATCTCGTCAAAAAGGAATGCGATCAGAATGGATTGACCGCAGAACACATTGCCTTCACCGATGCCGCATTGAAATTTTTGGTGCGGCGTTACACGCGTGAAGCGGGCGTGCGTAATCTCGAACGAGAAATCGCCTCGATCTGCCGCAAGGTCGCGCGCACGGTCGCAAAGAACGACAAGCCGTTCACGAAATGCGTTATCACGCCAAAGAAAGTGCAGGAATTGTTGGGCGTACCGAAATTTACGTTTGGCCTGGCCGACGAAACCGACCAGATCGGTGTTTGCACGGGTCTGGCCTGGACCGAAGTCGGCGGCGAATTGCTGCAAACCGAAGTGCAGGTGTTACCGGGCAAGGGGAAATTCACGGTCACCGGGAAAATGGGCGAGGTCATGCAGGAATCCGCGCAGGCGGCGGTTACGTATGTCCGCTCGCGCGCCGAACAACTCGGACTCGACAAACAATTCTACCAACGCGTCGATTTGCACGTGCACATGCCCGAGGGTGCGATTCCCAAAGACGGTCCGTCGGCGGGCATTACTATGGCGACTGCCATTACCTCGGCACTGTTGCGCATTCCGGTGCGTAAAGATGTCGCCATGACTGGCGAAATCACACTGCGTGGGCGTGTGCTGCCGATTGGTGGTCTCAAAGAAAAACTCCTCGCCGCCCATCGCGGTCAGATCAAAAAAATTCTGATCCCAAAAGAAAATGAAAAGGATCTGAAAGAAATCCCCAAAAATATTTTGAATCAACTCGTGATCGTGCCCGTCGTCCACATGGACGAAGTCCTGCGCGAGGCCCTCGCCATGGACGACCCGAGCAAACTGTTCAAGAAAAAACCCGAGGAAGTCGACCCCGTCCTCCCCGGCAAAAAACCAGGAACCGCCGGCGCAACTGTGGTCGTGCCGCATTAGTGAGCGGATAGCAAAGGCGAGGGACGAGGGACGATCGTTCGCTACGCTCACTAGGACGAAGGACGAAACAACTGTACTCACAGTTGGGCGATTAACTCAGCGGTAGAGTACCTCCTTTACACGGAGGGAGTCGTAGGTCCGATCCCTACATCGCCCACAGTTTTTTCAGGCGCACGTGCGCCGTTGAGGGGGAGGCTCCATCCGGCTTTGCCGGTGGAGGGGGCGACGTGAGCCCCTGTAATAAACTAACTCAGCGGTAGAGTACCTCCTTTACACGGAGGGAGTCGTAGGTCCGATCCCTACATCGCCCACAGTAGTGTTTTTTTTAAAATTGTTTACACAACAATAATCCGCCACCGCTTACGGAATTTTTGTCGGCACGAATGAGTGGCACCATCGCGAAATCATCGTCTTTAATCGTGGCGCCGATGAACGCGCCGAGTCCAGCGCCAGCGGCACCTAAACCAAGCGGCAGACCAACATACAGACCGATATTTGAATCGCTCTGGCAGGGCGGATGGTCGCAAGCGGCGCTGATGGCAACACTGACACCAACACCGACAAGTGCCAAGATGCCGTCCAGCAGCAACCCCGTACCAACGCCAGCACCAGCCCCAATCAACGCCCCCCGCGCCGCACGAGTCCGGCCTTCGGCCGCGCAGGCAATCAGCAATGCCCCGCAGAAAAAAATGGAAAATATTTTTCTATTCACATCGCAACGATTAATCGTGCCGATTGCAGAAGGCAAGATTTAACAAATAGTCGATTCCCCTTGAAATGCAGCCTCCAGATGTGGTGAAGAGTGCGCTCTCTAAAAATCGCAGCCCCTCAGCGGGGTGGTAGTTCAGTTGGTTAGAACGTCGCCCTGTCACGGCGAAGGCCGCGGGTTCGAGTCCCGTCCACCCCGCTGAGGGGCTCTGGATTTTTTATTTGTTCAGTTGGTTAGAACGTCGCCCTGTCACGGCAAAGCAAGGGCGTCGTAGCGATAGCGGAGACATCGCCCGCGGTAGAAAATATCAACAACGCGACCAAAGGAGCGTTGTTTTCATTTACCGGAAGGGCGTCGTAGCGATAGCGGAGACATCGCCCGCGGTAGAAAATATCAACAACGCGACCAAAGGAGCGTTGTTTTCATTTACCGGAAGGGCGTAGTTCAACGTTTACATTCGAGTCCCGTCCACCCCGCTGGGGGGCTTTTATTTTGAGCGTCCCCTCACCCAACCCTCTCCCCAATGGGAGAGGGATATTCCCTAAAAATTCTTGTGCGCCACGGTGCGCCTGTGCCACACAGCATTCATGCGACTCGTCACGGCAGCACAAATGCGCGCGTTGGATGCCGCCGCGATGGCTGGCGGAATTTCGGCCGCGCAGCTCATGGAACACGCAGGCGTGGCGTTGGCATGCGCCGCGCGCCGCGCGATTGTGGCGCCAGCGCCGATCGCGTGTCTGATTGGCAGCGGCAACAACGCGGGTGATGGATTGGTGGCGGCGCGACACTTGGCGCGCGCCGGTCACGAGGTCTGGTTGATCTGCACCACGAAGCCCGACGCGCTCTCGCCGACGGCGCACCAGATGTGGAAACAGCTTCCGAATGAAAATATTCATTGCATCGACGCGACAGCGCCGCACGTTGCTGCGTGTCTGCAACGCTGCGCGCTGATCATCGATGCGCTGTTTGGTACCGGCTTACACAAGCCCGTCACCGACACTGCGGCGGAATTGATTGTCGCGGCCAACGACTCCGGTATTCCCATTATCGCAGCCGATCTGCCATCAGGGCTCTGCGCCGATTCCGGAAAAATATTGGGTGTGGCGATTCGTGCCGCGCTGACGATGACCTTTGCCGTTCCCAAGTTAGGTTTGGTGATTGGCGATGGCCCAACGTGCGCGGGGCGGGTGGAGATCGCAGACATTCAGCTCCCACCAGAAATTATTGCCGCGCAACCGATCACGGCACAACTGAACAAACCTTCGTTATTCGCGTCTGATTGGCCGATTCGAGCGCATACAGCACACAAAGGTGAGTGCGGACATTGTCTGCTCATGGCGGGATCGCTGGGAAAAATCGGCGCGGGCTATTTGGCCGCGCGTGCGGCACTGCGCAGTGGGGCGGGCATTGCCACGTTGGCATTGCCCGCTGCGGCATACGAAAAATTTGATCTGGCCGCGGCGGAAGTCATGGTCGAATCGATTCCCGATGGAACGCACGGATTTTTTTCGCGCGAGTCGCTCTCGATGTTGCAAAATATTTGTGCCAAAAAAAGTGCGCTCGTGTTGGGACCCGGCATCGGACGCGAAGCCGCAACCATCGCGGCAGTGCAGGCGTTGCTCCCGCAACTCACGGCACCGCTCGTGCTCGACGCCGACGCGCTGTTTGCGATCGCACAAGATGTGTCGATGTTGAAAAAATTGAGCGTCCCCCTCACCCAACCCTCTCCCCAAAGGGAGAGGGAGAGAAAAATCGTCATCACACCGCACCCGGGCGAGATGGCGACGTTGTGTCACACCACCGTGGCGGCGATTCAGGAACAGCGGGTTTCGTTCGCGCGCGGATTTGCCACGACGCACCGCGTGTGGGTGGTGTTGAAAGGGAATCGCACGATCATCGCGGCGCCCGACGGCGTGGTCACGGTGAATCCCACCGGCAACGCGGGCATGGCCACCGCAGGTTCGGGCGATGTGTTGGCCGGAATTCTCGGCGGCTTGCTGGCGCAAGGTATTCCGTTCGCGTCGGCAATCACCGCGGGCGTGTATTTGCACGGGCTGGCGGGCGACATGGCCGCGCAATGCAAAACGCCAGAATCGATGTTGGCGGGCGACATCATCGAAGCCCTGCCCGATGCGTTGCGGTTGCTGCACACGAAGTCTTCAGAGCAGCCCTCCTCATAATCTTAATTTTCATCCCAACCGTAATCGCAATCGATTCCGAAAACGATCACGTACACGACAACGATTACGACGTGGACTGCTCAATTTGGCGGAAGGCAATGGCCGCCGCTCGTGCAAAGAGAAAAATCGATTCTTCGATATCTCGATTGCCTCGAATGAAGAACCCCGCCCCAAGGGGCGGGGTATCTAAAGGAAGACATTTTGATTTTTGCGTGGCAAGCCACGGGGAATCTACCCAAGGGTCTAGCGCCACAGGCGCGCTGAGGGGG
>Ga0209515_10002598_pt1 | contig 27429 bp, 33 predicted proteins | sample Subgroupgradi54m_FD_187454 | JGI IMG/M metagenome (GOLD analysis project Ga0209515, IMG submission 187454) | Subsurface groundwater microbial communities from S. Glens Falls, New York, USA - GMW60B uncontaminated upgradient, 5.4 m (SPAdes)... ... | reverse complement strand
TCTCTCTCTCTTTGGTTCCATTCTCCGAAACGATTTTAATCCGTCGAGTGATGTTGATATACTTATAGAATTTCAGCCAGGACACAAACCTGGGTTTATAAAATTCTTTCAAATTGAAGAAGAATTATCCCAATTTTTTCCTGGTAGAAAATTAGATGTTGTAACTCCTGAATTTTTAAATCGCCACTTAAGACCTCAAGTATTATCCCAAGCCAAAGTCCAATATCATGAATAAAAAAGATGACCGAGTTTATCTCGCCCATATTTTTGACTCCGCCAACAAGGCCCAAGCCAATTTGAAGGGGGGTTAAATGAAAATGTTTGCCTTCTATCAAAAGGCTGTTATTTAGATTATGACTCTCAAACGTATCACGATCAATTCAAACATTTGTACAGGCAAGCCTTGTATACGCAATATTCGCTTTCCCGTATCACGTCTTCTTGGTCTTTTGGCAGCAGGTGAATCTAGAGAATCTATCCTAAAATCCTATCCCTATCTTGAAGAAGAGGATATATCAGAAGCATCATCTCCATGAACGAGAAAATTGACCAAAGCAGAACGTATCAATTCCATGCGAGTTGTTTTTTTGACGTGTGCTTCCTTGGTGATTAAATCAAGATTTTTATTCACACTGCTTTTTCCTTAAGCCAGCTTGATACAAGGTGTTCAACAGAAGTTTTTAATCTTTTAGCCCGGCGAGCCACTTTCCGATACAACTGCTCATCAACTCCAATATATTTCCTTTTGGCAATTTTAAAACATATATTCTTAACTTCCTTCATATCATCAAACTCAAGAAAATCGTGTTCATCCCAAAAATCACTGGCTTCCGTCAGGGACATATTCTTCAACTTATTTTCTTTCATAACGTTTCCTTTCCTGCTCACTCATGTTACGCGCTGTAATAATCAAAGCTTTTCCATTAAGTTTCAAAATAAAAAACACTGACAAATAACGACCTATAGCTTTCTCTTAAAACTGTTAAAAATTCAACAACAGAAAAAATCCCCGTCTTCTTGTATTAGGGGTATGCGTATTCCCGTTTCTGTGATCGTAGGACAAATTGCCCATGGAGCAACTATAAAAGAGATTTTAGAAGATTATCCTGACTTGACACATGAAGATATTCAACAAGCCTTGGAATATGCAGCTTGGCTCACCCAAGAACAAGTGCATGCCGGATAAAGTCAACACTCTATGAGATTTTTAGCAGACATGGGAGTCTCCATGCGTGTTGTAGAGTGGTTGCGTACCTTAGGGCATAACGTCACCCATCTGCGTGAAGAGAATTTGGGAACACTCCCCGACAAAGATATCTTTTCACACTAATTCTTTTCCCCAAAGTTTTTTTAAAAACTCATCAACACCGATGATCTCGATACCATCCGCTGTCATGCGTGGAAGAGTTTCTTGACTCACAACTATTTTTTTCTTGAGAGGAATTTCTTCTGCCAAAACCCGTAATCCTTTGAGATCACGATTGGAGACATGTTTCGCAGCTTTTACTTCAATGGCCACTGAATTGCCTAAAATAAAATCCACTTCAAAATGAGTCTGACTTCTCCAAAAAAAGAGGGGCTGATCTATCCTTTCGTAATCCAAATAAGCTTTTATTTCCAAAAAAAGGAGATGTTCCAAAGCCTGTCCAAACTCGGGAGAGCCCGGTAAAATCATACGCCGGTTCATGAGCTGATTGGCAACACCCACATCGAAAAAATAATATTTTGATGTGGCCACAGGTTTTCTTTTTTGCGTCTTTTGCAGAGGAGAAAGCTGATGAAGGATTAAGGTATCTTCCAAAACCTGAAAATATTCCCGAACTGTTCTCGGAGCCACCGCTGCATCATTTCCCACTTTCGTAAAATTGACGATCTGACCATTGCAAAGTCCTGCAACTGTTAGAAAACGAGAGAAGTTTTCAATCGATCGCGTTAGGCCTTCGGCTCGTATCTCTTCGTGAAGATAGGTTCCTACATAAGCCTTGAGCTCTTCCTGAGGCAGAGGAGAGTCAATAATATGGGGAAGACTTCCATGATTCAGACGATCTTGAAGTCGATTCTCTCCCACTTCAATGGATACCAAGGGATGCATATGACAGGTCCAAGCACGACCAGCCAAAAGATTGATACCACCTCGTTTGAGTTTACGAGCGCTGCTTCCTGTAAGAATAAAACGAAGACTTTTGTTGAGCTCCATCATTCTTTGCACTTCATCCAAAAGAGAGGGGAGCTTTTGAATCTCATCAATCATCACTAACGTATCTTGAGGCTTGGTCCATTGTCGTAAAAGTTCCGGATTAGCACTGAGATCTCGAAAAATATCTGCTTCTAAAAGGTTAAAATAACGGCCTTTTGAGTAGTTTTTAATGAGAAAAGTGCTCTTTCCGGTTTGTCTTGGGCCTAATAGAAAAAGAGACTTATGCTCTAAAAGCCTGTTAATATTAAGCTTTCTATAATATTCTTTAATCACGCAACTATATTGCTAAATTCAACGAAAATTGGCAATAAAATATTAGATCGCCAGATTATCCGGCTGAAGGCCGTTTGGTACTGATTTACGGGCCGAGGTGCTGGCCACTTGAGCTTCTTTGCTGTGGCAGAGTTTGATAAAAGATCGTGCACGATTCAGCCAATCTTTGGCCAAGTTTTCGTCGATCTTTTTTTGACGCAAAGCCTGAATCTCTTTGTGAAAACCTTTGAGTTCAGGACATACACCTAATTTCACAAAATGATTTTCAAACTCATGGGTGGCTTCTACATCGTTAAACGTTTGCACAAATCGATAGTACAACAACCCTTCGGCAGATTTGACCATGGCTTCGTAAGCCTTGTGACCGGCCGCCTCGAAGTTACCATGACTGAGCAGAGCTTCTGCAGTTTGTAATTCCTTGTCCCCATCACTCACACGTGGCGGTGCATTGTCCACCATGGCCCCGGCACATTCGCCAATCACACCTTTTTGCAGGGCAAACTCTTCCTCACCTTCCCAGTCCTTATAAAAATCAGGTTTTTTCTCGTAAGAAGGTGTTTGCAAGAGATCACCTAAAAGCTGGATAATTTTTTCCTTTCCTAATCGCCTATAAAAATCATTAAAGCTTTCGGAACTTTTTCTTTTTTGTACAAAATGAGTGACCAGCTTAAGCACAGAGTCGGGAACATTTTTGGAAGGAATCTGGGCAATCATCTGACCGAGCGCCATCTCGCGTCCATAATTTCCACCCAAGATCAGTTGGAATGCCGGAACCACGCGACCATCAATAGGCAAAGCTCCTCCATAGAAACCAATGTTCGCTAAGTGATGCTGGCCGCAGGAATTGGGGCAACCACTGATCTTGATACGCAAATCTTTAGCCACAGAAGAAATATTTCCATTCTCCTGATAAAGACGAGCCTCGATGACACGCGCCAATCCCATTGATGAAGCAATGCCTAAGCGGCATGTATCCGTGCCCGGGCACGCGGTGATATCATAAAGAGTTTGGGCATCCTTCTTGACCATCTGGATGGATTTCAGTTCCTGATACAGTGTCGGCAGATCTTGATTGCGCACCCAACGAATCAAAAGATTTTGATGAACGATCGTTCGAACTTTTCCACCAGCATAGCGGCGTAGAATATTCGCCAGTGGCCGCATCTGTTTGGGAGTCATGTCTCCGGTGGTCAGACGAATTTCCACCATTGAATACCCTTTTTGTTTTTGTTCCCAAACGTTTGTTTTTTCCCAAGCAATATATTCCGGATCTGAAGTTTCCTTAACTTTTGGAATGTCCTTGTCATTCACCTTGGGCGCTGTTTCCACAACCTTCTCAATATTTTTAAGATAACTATTCCAAGAGGGATTCACTTCCAAAGATTTTCTTTCTTCCACAATCATCTGTTTGAATTTTTCAAAACCAAACTTATCGATCAAAAACTTCATTCGGGCTTTCATGCGAACTTTTCTCTCACCAATACGATCAAACAACCGAAGGGTGGATTCTGCCCATGGAATCAGTTCTTCTGCCGGCATAAAAGGATCGAGGAGTTTTGCGATACGAGGACTGGAACCCAAACCACCACCGATAAAAACTTCAAAACCACGTTTGCCGTCACGCACACGAGCAATCAGACCGATCTCGTGCATCATTGGAAGCGCGGTCATGACGCCGCCACCATCAAAGGCAATTTTAAATTTTCGTGGCAAGTTTTGGTTAATGGGATTTCGAAGCAGATGATATGTCATGGCAAGCGCATAAGGCGTCACATCAAAAGCTTCTTTTGGATCCACACCGGCGCTTGGAGAAGCGGTCACATTTCTCACCGTATTGCCGCAGGCTTCCCGCGTGGTCAACCCCACCGCTTCGAGTTTCCTCATCAAATCGGGTGTATTTTCCAGTTTCACATAATGAATCTGGATATCTTGTCGTGTGGTAATGTGGGCATTGTTATGAGCGATCGTTTCCGCCAAATCGGCAATACACTCCACCTGATCCGCGGTTAAAATCCCCAGAGGGATCTTAATGCGAATCATCTGGACGCCATCCTGACGTTGACCATAAACACCATGTTGTAGACGAATACGCTGGAAAGTTTCTGGAGTAATAACACCCGTACGGAATTTTTTGACGTTCTCCTCAAAAAGGTTAATTTCCTTGGTAATGGCGTCTAATAACTTACTCATAACTAATGACCTTTCAAAGTTGGGGACTGTCACTTCATGTCATCGCGAGCCCGAAGGGCGTGGCGATCTCCCGACTGAACCCGGGAGATTGCTTCACTTCGTTCGCAATGACAACGCCAATATCACTCGCACCACCCAACTTTGTTCCAATTTTTACTCTTTGTGTCAAGAAGCGGATTGACAGGAGGCCTTTCCTATCCTTAAATTGAATATCTTATGGCAACATTTCAAGATGTTATTAAAAAAGTAAAATCCGAGATCAAGGAAATCCAACCCTCGGAAGCTCATCAAAAAAGCAAAAAAGCAAAAGATATCGTGTTCATTGATGTGCGCGAGGCGGATGAATGGGAAGGTGGAATCGTTCCAGGAGCCATCACTATCCCTCGTGGACTGCTTGAACTTTCTGTAGAAGACGATGTTCCCAATAAAGATTCTGAAATCATTTGTTACTGCGCCGGAGGCACACGATCCGCTTTAGCCACAAAAACTTTGGAGAATCTGGGCTATAAAAAAGTTTCGTCGATGGCTGGTGGTTTCAACGGCTGGAAAGATGCGGGTTTGCCCATTGAAACAAAAAAAGGCCTCGGTCGCGAGCAATCGGTGCGTTATTCCCGTCACACCCTCCTTCCGGAAGTGGGTGAAGAAGGTCAGTTAAAATTATTGAACGCCAAAGTTCTTTTGATCGGAGCCGGAGGTCTGGGATGCCCAACAGGCCTGTATCTGGCAGCAGCCGGTGTCGGAACCATCGGGATCATCGATTACGACAACGTCGATCTTTCCAATCTTCAACGGCAAATTCTTCACAGCGAACAAGAAGTAGGAAGACCCAAGGTAGAATCTGCGCAAAGACGTTTGAACAGTCTGAACTCAGATATTAAAATTGTTCCTCTCAAAGAAAAACTTTCGCGGGACAATGTGATGAAGCTACTTTCCGATTACGATATCGTCGTGAACGGCTGCGATAATTTTCCGACACGTTATCTCATCAACGATGCGTGCGTGTTTGCCAAAAAACCTTTGGTCGATGGAAGTATTTTTCGATTCGAAGGACAGGTCACTATTTTTAATCCGGCAAAAGGCGGCCCTTGCTATCGCTGCCTTTATCCTGAGCCCCCTCCTCCCGAGATGGCACCCTCCTGCGCGGAAGGTGGTGTGTTAGGAGTCTTGCCGGGGATTATCGGATCGATCCAGGCAGTGGAAACCATCAAAGTGATTTTAGGAAAGGGAGAATCGCTGGTCGGTCGTCTGCTGATGTATGATGCGCTCGCAGAAAAATTTCGTGAGATGAAAATTCGTCGCGATCCAGCCTGTCCTGTGTGCGGCGACAAACCAACGATTAAAGAATTAATTGACTATGAATGGTTCTGTGCTAATTCGAGCCATCGATAAAAATATCTAAGGAGACTTCTATGACATTACAAGTCGGACAAAAAGCCCCGGAGTTCAAGGCAGACGCCTCTTTGGGCAATGATGAGTTTAAAAGTATTTCTTTAGCAGATTACAAAGGCAAGTGGCTCGTCTTGTTTTTTTACCCACTGGATTTCACCTTTGTCTGTCCTACCGAGATCAATGCTTTTTCAGATGAGCTGGATAAGTTTAAAAAACTGGGAGCCGAAGTCGTTGGTGTTTCCGTGGACAGTAAATTTTCCCATAACGCCTGGGCCAAGACCTCACGCAAAGAAGGAGGCATTCAGGGTTTGAAGTATCCCCTTCTCGCGGACATCGACAAAACCATCGCCGGTGATTATGGCGTTCTTCTTCCTGCAGGTATTGCTCTTCGAGGACTTTTCATTATTGATCCGGAAGGAACTCTTCAATATCAGGTTGTCAATTTCCTGAACTTCGGACGTTCCACAGAAGAAACGCTTCGCGTCCTTCAGGCTTTGCAAACGGTGAAACAAACGGGTGAGGTTTGTCCGGCTAACTGGAAGCCTGGTGACAAAACAATGAAACCAGATCCCGTGAAGTCAAAAGAATATTTCGCGCAGGCAAAATAGTTAGGGCAATCGATCAAACTCCTCAAAACTTTTAACCTTTAGGGTGGGATTATGATCTTTTTCATAACCGATCGTAGACACCGGTTTGATACCGTAATCATGACCGGGATAAACACGAGTCTGTAGTTCCAAAGATTTAAGTCGCTTCAAACTCTCAAAAAGAATTTTTGGATTTCCCCCTGGCAAATCGCTTCGCCCACAATTTCCCTGAAATAAAGTGTCTCCGGTAAAAAGATGACCAATCGGATCTTCCGAGCTGGTCACCAAATAACACACAGAACCAGGAGTGTGACCGGGTGTGTGAAAAATTTTGACGTTAAGATTTCCAATTTTAAATTGGTCTTTATCCTGAGCAGAATGAACGTGAGCGGAGCCTGTCTCCACAAGGCTTCTATCTTGAGCATGCACAAAAACTTCCGCCTTGGTTTTTTCCACCAACTCCCCCAGACCCTCCACATGATCAAAATGATGATGGGTCAACAGAGCCTTGGTCACGCGATAACCATCCGCTGCGGCAATTTTGAGGACACGATCCACTTCCCACGCCGGATCGACATAGGCGCATTCCTTGGTTGTGGGATCACCAATCAGATAGTTAAAATTTTGCATCAGACCGACTTCGAGTTGTTTAAGGTACATATATGTGGTGTCATCGCGAGCGCAGCGTGGCGATCTCACGGTTGAACTTGGGAGATTGCCACGTCGCTTACACTCCTCGCAATGACAAATCTGACGTCCAGTTATTTATGCGCGGATACATATCAACCACCATAAATCATCGGAATTAATTTCAATCCAAAATAAATAGTCACCGAAATCAGCACCACATTATAGATCGTCATCTTTCGAATGAGTCCGGCCAATTTTTCTTGTCGTTCCATTGTGCCTTCTATCACCCCATTGGACATACGCGTGAGCTTGAGACCCATGCCAAAGCATTGCCCGGCTCCAATCAAAAAGATAAGGGTCGTTAATCCAAACTTGATCATCAGAATTTTTCCCAGTGAAGCATAATAGGCAGAACCAAAACCAATTTTTAAATCAGTCAAGCGCATGGCACCCGTCATGAAGGTGGTACAAATTCCTAAAAGGAAAAGAGGATGAAAATATTTGATAACACCAGCCAAAATTCTCATTCTTTGGGATTTATCCTCTATCAATTGCAAAGCGGGAAAAACTCCAAAAGCAAAAAGAATGGCGCCACCCAAACTCAAAACGATTCCCATCAGATGAAACCATTTTAGAAGTTCATGTGAAATCATTGGAGACCATCCTTAGAGTCCAATTGTCTTACCAAGTCATGAATAATCCCGTGCATTTTAAAAATGAAGAGAAGACAGAGGGTCAACGTCAACAAAAGCACACCGAGTGTGGCAAAACCCCAGCAGAGATGAGACATAAAGAATTCATGTCCGTGAACCACTTGAAGTCCAGCCGTCATCGTCAACGCAAATAAAACAATCGATAAAATGGATAATGTCAGAGCAATGATTCTCATGGTCGTCAAATGCAACACATTGACAATTTCTGCAACCTTTGTTTACCTGCAATCCCGTGCTCATCGCCACAACCATTTATCTTTTGTCCCTTATTACCTGGATTGGAAGCATCATCTTTTTTTCATTCATTGGGGCTCCTTCCATTTTCAAGTCATTACCGCCAGAATACGCGAGCAAGGCTGTCAGTGCTATTTTCCCCAAATACTACCCCCTTGGATACATTTCCGGATTTGTGGCTTTTGCCTGTCTGATTTATTCAGCCGCCAAAACAGGACACTGGTCACCTCTTAAAATGATTCTTCTCATTGTCATGTTGACACTCACCATCTATAGCAGTCTGGTGATTCATCCGAAGGCTCATGCTCTCAAAGAAGAAATTCAAGCCACTCAAACCGCGTCCACGGAAATCGTTCATCTCAAAACAGAATTTGACCATGTTCATCATATATCCGTCCTCTTAAATGGAGCGGTTCTGTTTTTAGGAATTCTTCTGGTGATTGTTACGGCAAGGAATTTGATTCTTTAGTAACAACTTCAACCCACTTCAAATATTTTTGAGAACCACCGATCACTGGCAACACAACAAACTCAGGCAATTCATAAGGATGAATTTGAAGCAATTGTTTTTCAAGAACCTGAACTCTTTTTTGGGTTGTTTTCATGAGCAACACCCATTCACGATCCTGACAGACCTTTCCTTTCCAAGAATAAACCGAAGTAGCTTTGGGGAGTATATTGACACAAGCAACAAGTTTTTTTCGGACAAGAAATATTGCTATTTTTTTTGCAGTTGATTCTTTTCCAACCGTGGTCAAACACACAACAAATTTACTCATGCCGTGACTCCACCAAACCTATCAGTCCATGACAAGAAGAAACGGTGGCCACCACTGAGAGATGAGTACCAGGCATGCGGACAACCTCGTTAAATTTCAAATATTCCTCCACAATAGATTTCATTGGGATGGTTCCCACACCCATGGCATAATGCAGACATTGAAAATAGTGAACACTGTCTAATTTTTCGTTTTTGAAATAATTCATCAAATACTCCTTCATGTCCCAATCTTTCGGGCCACGCGTATGCGGACAGGTAGGTGGTTCAATACAGCTATGAGGACACATCCAAGTGGCAAAACTCAAGGCACGCGTACCGGCAGGTAAAATCCTATCAAAAGGAGTTCCTACTTTTTTTTCAAAAGGCTTAGAAAGAAAAGAAACTTTGGGAAGCTCTGATTTTACTTTTTCCAAAAAAAGTTCGTAGAGAATGTGAGGAGCCAGACAGGGTGGCGCATACTGATCCTGAATGTCCTCCCCTCTTTGAAAGCGCACAATCATCTGGTCTAAATAATCTTTAAGAAATTCTTTCCAGTCTTGAATATGAAAAACAAGTTTTTCTTTTATCTCTGAAGAAACCTCCCGATATTCAGAAAAAACACGACATTCAGGATCGTGATCCACCACATGAATTTTTTCAAAGTGAACACGACCAGACCCTCTCAAAAGTTGACGGGTATAGAAACTACCGTAACAACCACCACCGATAATCAGGAAGTTCATGGGTCTATTTCGACAAAAACATCCGAGCCTTCTATCTTGCACGGAAATGTTTTGACACTAGCGGCGGGATTGACGGGTGATTTGCCCGTGGTGACATCAAATTGCCAGCCATGCCAAGGGCACGTGACCACACTCCCTTCCAAATCCCCTTCGCCCAAAGGCCCACCACGATGTGGACAGGTATTGGCAATGGCACAAAACTGGCCGTTCACATTAAAGAGAGCAATCGTGGTCCCGTTTATCTCAACGACTTTCCCCTGGTTATTTGGAATTTCATGAGTGGATATTGCTTTCATAAGAGTTCCCATAGAATCTCCTTTATCTATTCAACCATCAGGTCGGGGCGACAAGATTACTCCGGACTTGTTCATGACAAGTCCTCTGCACAAAAACGGCTGTTCCATTCATTCTTCGAATGCATCGGAACCTTTGCCGTTTTTAGTCTCACTTGCGACCCCCTGCTCCCAAAGCAGGTGGTTATTCGCTCAGACCGGCAAAGCCGGATCTTCGCTTGAGTCAGGGAGAGAATCCTCTCTCTCCCTGAAACCCACATCGTCAAACCAACCATCAGGTCGGGGCGACAAGATTCGAACTTGCGACCCCCTGCTCCCAAAGCAGGTGCTCTACCAGGCTGAGCTACGCCCCGGCCTGATGGTTGGTTCCGAAATAAAAGCAGGCTTGAGAGTAGATCATAGGAATAGCACACATCAATAAAAAACTAGCAACCTTGGATGAAGAAAAACCTTTACGAGCTTTCGTGTCTCTTTTTTGAAAAGTTTTAGCATAATATTTACGTATTCATGATAAAGGCTAAGAAGAAAACGAGATTTTTTAATGGAAAATGAAACAGCCAAAGATCCCGTCTGTGGAATGATTGTAAATAAGGCTTCTGCTTTAAAAACAGAGCAGTCCGGAAGAATTTATTATTTCTGCAGCACCAACTGCCAAAAAACTTTTGAATCGCCCGAACAAGAACTCAAATCCATGAAAAAGCGCGTGGCTGTTGCCATGGGCGGAATCTTGGCCCTGGCTTTCATGAGGGCCGCTGCTTTTCTTGCCTTAGCAACAGGAGCGACTCTTTTGAGTTGGGCTCCACTTCCCAATCTTCCCTGGTTCACCTGGGGAGTCTGGCTTTTTATTTTAGTCACTCCTGTTCAATTCATCGGTGGTTGGGGGTTTTACAAAGGAGCCCTCAATGCTCTGCGAAAAAAAAACATCAACATGGATTTGTTGATCGCTTTGGGAACCAGCGTTGCTTATTTCTACAGCGTTGCCGTGGTCTTTTTTCCCGATGTGCTTCCGGTGAAGGTGGAAGATAAAAATGTTTATTTCGAAGTTTCCGCCATCATCATCGCCTTTGTTCTTTTGGGAAAATACATGGAGGAGTTGATCAAAAAAAGATCCTCGGCTGCCATTCGAAGGCTCATGGATTTAAAACCAGCCACTGCTCACGTCATTCGCAATGGTATCGAGATAGAAATTCCCGCAAAGCAAGTGATGGTGGACGAGATATTGATCGTTAAGCCCGGAGAAAAAATTCCAACGGACGGGATTGTCATCGATGGATCTTCTTCCATAGATGAGTCCATGCTGACGGGCGAATCCATGCCGGTGGAAAAGAAAAAAGACTGCATCGTGATCGGAGCGACGATCAATCAAAAAGGACTCTTGAAAATCAAGGCAACCCGCGTGGGATCTGAAACGACTCTAGCCCAAATTATCAAGCTGGTTGAGCAAGCTCAAACAACCAGCGCTCCCATTCAGCGACTGGCCGATCAGGTCACCGGCTATTTTGTCCCTGCTGTGGTGATCACGGCTTTTCTGTCATTTGGATCCTGGTGGATTGCCGGAAATTTTACTCAAGGACTTCTCTCTTTTATCGCTGTCCTCATCATTGCCTGTCCCTGTGCGTTGGGAATTGCAACTCCTGCGGCACTCATGGTGGGAGTGGGTAAAGGGGCTGAGGCCGGTATTTTGATCCGTGGTGGAGAAGTTTTAGAGCGAGCTAAAAAATTGACGTCCATCGTCTTTGATAAGACAGGGACTTTAACCATCGGCAAACCTTCCATCACCGATATTCTTTCTTTCTCTTCTTTTTCAGAGACTCAAATTTTGGAATTTGCCGCTGTCTTGGAGTCAGGCTCCGAACATCCCTTGGCTGAAGCTATTGTAAGGGAAGCATCCAAGCGTATGCTCTCGTTACCAAAGCTAGAAAAGTTTGAAGCCATTCCAGGACATGGAATCCGAGGGATTGTCAGTGGGAAGAATGTGCTGATGGGAAATCGCCGATTGTTTATCCCCTCTACATCTCCCCTTAATTTTCCGCCTGGGGCGGATCCGCCTTTGGAGGAAAGTGGGGAATTAAAGGGGGGATATCGAGAAATCGAAGCAACCATGAAAAAACTCGAATCTATGGGTAAAACGGCCATGCTCATTGGAGTGGATCAAAATCTAGTTGGTGTAATCGCTGTTGCTGATTTTCTGAAGCCGGAAGCAAAGGAAGCGATCTCTCTTCTGAAATCCGAAGGACTTAAAATCGTCTTGCTGAGTGGGGATAACAAACGAACGGCCAATTTTATTGCGAAAGAATTAGGAATTGATCGAGTCATTGCCGAAGTGCTTCCCGGAGACAAAGCAAAAATCATTCAAGAATTAAAAGATCAAAAAGAAATTGTCGCCATGGTGGGTGATGGAGTCAACGATGCTCCAGCCCTCGCAACGGCAGATATTGGTATAGCCATCGGGTCGGGATCGGATGTAGCCAAGGAGACCGGCGGCATCATTCTGGTCAAGAACGATGTTCGCGATGTGGTCACCAGCATCCGACTCTCACGAGCCACCATGAGGAAGATCAAACAGAATCTTTTTTGGGCGTTTGCATACAATACCGTAGGAGTCCCTGTTGCAGCACTTGGCTTTTTGAATCCTATGATTGCTGCCGCCGCGATGGCTCTGAGCTCCCTCTCCGTCATTGTAAATTCAGCCCTGCTGAAACGTTTCAAACCCAGGTTGAAGCCGAGTCCCTTGATACGATAATTGGGCCAACTTTTTCCCTAATCACCCTGACGCAAATAAGTCACGGTGTGGTGCAATCCATTATATTCGTATTCAAACTGGATTTGCTGTCCATTCTCCAAAAGTTTTCCGGGTCCACGTTGTTTTGATTCTGAAAGAATGATCTGATCTCCCTTCACAGAATAAGTTCCCTGCTCACTGCTCATTTTATAATGTCCATTCGGAGACAACTGAAGAGCAGGATTGGTACAACGTCCCCCTCTTCCACCCACATTAAAGTGCCAACAACGATAGTTTCCTGATAGAGAACCCGCAAAGAGTTGTTGGCTTCCAGAAAATAAAAATATTAAGAATAAAAATAATACTCGTTTTGTCATATTTTCTCCTCCTGATTTAATGAAGATACTCTTCTTGTGAAAAATCGTCGACGGTGATGGCCTCCAGTCGAAGCTCTTCGCTCTTTTTCAAAATTTCTGCTTCGTGCCCCGTGAGGATTCCTTTTTTGGTTGCCTCTTCAATGACCTGAGCAGGTTTTGCTTTTGCAATTTGCTTTTCCTTGATGGCTTTACGAATTTTTTTCTCGGACTCTTCAGCGGCTTTCACTACTTTGAAGGTTGTTTCCAGTTTCTTCAAAGGTTCCTCTTCTTCTTGTGGAGAAAAAATAATATTGGTCATCCTTATTCTTTGTTCGCTGTCTTGCTGGATCAACTGAGAAATTTGATGAGTCAGATGATCATTCGGTTCGTCGGCCAAGCTATTGAAGTGAGACCAAAGACGAATGGGGCCTCGAAATAACCAGCCAATGATAGGAATATTAAAATTCTGAAAAAGTCCGTCAAAGGCTTTCTGAATTTGAACCAAACCATACTGGAGACAAAAATGAACAAAGGGAAGGTCTTCTTTTCTTCTTCCCTCGGCTTCAAAACGACGTAAGACAGCAAGGCTCAGGTACATCCACGAAAGAATATCAGCAAAACGGCCCGTTATTTTTTCACGAATCTTCAAAGATCCGCCCAAAGTAGCCATCGCAATATCCGACAAAATAGCGAAAGAAGCGGAGACCCAGGAAAGTTTCCGATAGTAACATGCCGTCTCACCACTCACAGGAGAAGAAGACAAAATTCCACGACTCATACTTAAAATTACAGAACGAAATAAATTTCGAAAGACATGACCCACATGACCCCAGAACGCCTTATCAAAACCTTTGAGATCATTTTTTTCTACCGAGGCTACTTCTTGATAAGCATAAGGATGAGCACGCATGGCTCCTTGACCAAAAATAATCAACGTGCGCGTCATGATATTCGCTCCTTCCACAGTGATACCAATAGGAGTAGCGATGTAACTATGAGCCAAAAGATTTCTGGGTCCACAAGAAATGCCCTGTCCTCCCTGAATATCCATGCCATCGATAACAATTTTTCGGGCAATTTCTGTGGCATTGTATTTTGCCATCGCTGTAATCACCGGGGGCTTGATGCCCTTATCCAAGGCACCACAGGTGAATCGTCGTACAGCTTCGAGAAGATAATTAAAACCAGCAATGCGTGCTAAGGGTTCTTCCACCCCTTCAAAAACCCCAATAGGAACTCCAAATTGTTTTCGAATACTGGCATGAGCGCTAATGGCTCGGGTTATCAACTGAGCTCCACCGGCACTTTGTGCAGGTAAAGAAATTCCACGTCCCGCAGACAACGATTCCATAAGCATCTGCCAACCCTTACCCGCCCATGTAATACCTCCAATAATCGCATCGATCGGCACAACCACATCGTGGCCTTGCGTGGGGCAATTGTAAAAAGGAACCATCAAAGGATCATGACGCCGACCCAAAACAACACCCGGTGTCTTGGAAGGAATCAAAGCACATGTGATTCCAAGATCTGTTCCCTTTCCCAAAAAATTATCGGGATCATAGAGACGAAAGGCAATTCCCAAAACAGTGGAGATTGCAGCAAGCGTGATCCAACGTTTGTTCCAGTTGAGCCGAAGATATAACTGCCCATCGTCACCTTTAAAAACAGTGCCTTTCGCTTGCAGAGAGCCCGCATCACTTCCCGCCATGGGTTCTGTTAACGCAAAGCACGGGATTTCTTCACCCGTAGCCAACTTGGGCAAATATTTCTTCTTCTGTTCTTCTGTTCCGTAATGCGCTAACAACTCTGCAGGCCCGAGAGAGTTGGGCACCATCACCGTCACGCAGAGTGGAATGGAACGACTCGCAAGTTTTGCAATCACCGCACTATGAGCTAATGCCGAAAAACCCAATCCTCCATATTGCTTGGGAATGATCATTCCAAAAAATCTTTCCTTCTTCATGATCTCCCACACCTGAAGAGGAAGTTCTCGTTCTTTCCAAACCTGCCAGTCATTTGTCACCCGACACAACCGCTCCACAGGTCCATTCAAAAAATCCTGTTCGTCTTTTGTGAGTTCGGGATACGGTTCTTGCAAAAGTTTTTTAAAATCAGGTTTTCCTGAGAAAAGATCTTTCTCCACCCAAACCACTCCAGCTTCGAGAGCCACGCGTTCTGTCTCAGAAATTTTAGGGAGAAAAGATTTCATGATTTTCATGATCCAGGAAGTGAGGCAAGTTCTTCGCAAAGCACACAGTGCACGACTGATCATAAAAACTCCTTTATTTTTTGAAGAGCCCGTCCACGATGACTCAAGACGTTTTTCTTCTCAAGGGGTAATTCTGCCATTGTTTGACCCAAAAGGGGTAAATAAAAAAGAGGATCGTAACCAAAACCCAAAGAACCTTTTTCTTGAAAACTAATTTCTCCTTCGCAACGACCTTCCACAACCCATTCCCTCCTATCCGGAAATACCAACGCGAGGGCACACACAAAAGCCGCTTGACGTTGACCGTTAGGAATATTTTGCATCTCTGCTAAAAGTTTTTTCCTGTTTTCTTTATCGGTGGCCTCAGGCCCTGCATATCGTGCCGAATAAACTCCAAGGGCCCCATCCAAAGCCTTCACAACGAGTCCACTGTCATCCGCTAAAGTGGGTTTTCCAATCCATTTTACAATCGTGCGGGCTTTCTTAAGGGCATTCCCTTCAAAAGTAGGTTGATCTTCAATAACAACAGGGACATTAGAAAAATTTTTTAAAGAGATACAGGTGACTGAAAAATCTTGCAGACTTTTTTGAATTTCTAAAAATTTTCCAGTGTTGGTTGTGGCAATGACAAGTTCCATTATAAAGGATGCATACCACCACCCGCTTCTTTGGCCAGATCTTCAAACCGGGTTAAATGGGGAAGGAAAGCGAGTTTAATCATCCCGACAGGACCGTTTCTTTGTTTGCCAATAATAATATCCGCAATACCGCGATTGATGGTTTCACGATCATACACTTCTTCACGATACAAAAAGATAATCACGTCGGCATCCTGTTCAATCGCGCCGGATTCACGAAGATCCGCTAAAATAGGAATGGGGGGTCTACGATTTTCAACCATCCGATTGAGCTGCGATAAGGCAATGATGGGAATATTTAATTCTTTTGCTAACGCTTTGAGAGATCTCGAAATCTCTGAAATTTCACGCTCACGACTTTCTGTGTTGTGAAGACCACGCATCAGTTGGAGGTAATCCACAACAATCAACCCCAATCCTTTTTCTTTTTGAAGTCGCCGGGCCTTGGCACGCATTTCCAGAATATTAATGGCTGGTGAGTCATCCACATAAATAGGAGCTTCCGACAATTCACCTGCTGCCCGTGTCAAACGAGGCCAATCACTCTCGGATAAAAAACCTCCGCGAAGTTTGGTCGCATCAATACGAGCTTCCATACATAAAAGACGCTGCACTAATTGTTCCTTCGACATTTCGAGAGAAAAAATAGCACAGGGAATTTTTTTCTGAAGAGCCGCATGAGCCGCAATACAAAGAGAAAAAGCTGTTTTACCCATGCTGGGACGGCCCGCCACCACAATTAAATCTGAAGACTGAAAACCGGAAGTCAAGCGATCAAGATCCGTAAAACCTGTGGCCACACCGGTCACAAGTTCCTGACGCTCAAACATTTTTTCAATCATCCGAAAACTGTCTTTCACAATATCTTTCATCGCAAAAAAAGATCGCTGAATTCTTTTTTGGGCAATGTCGAAAATAATTTTTTCGCTATGATCAAGAAACTGTTCTACATCCGCATTGGCTTCATAACCACGGGTCACAATTTCGGTTGCTCCATGAATGAGGCGTCTTAAAATAGATTTTTCACGAATAATACGCGCGTAAGTTGCAGAATTTGCTGCCGTAGGAATACTATCCACCAACAAAGAAAGATACGCACCACCACCGGCAGCTTCGAGTTCATCTTTATTTTTAAGATGGTTGGTGAGCGTCACCAGATCGATCGGCTCGCCCTTTTCCGAAAGATCCAACATGGCTTGAAAAATTTTGCGATGAGAGTCCCTATAAAAGTCCTCTACTTCAACCAGCTCGATCACCTGGTTGATGGCATCATTCTCAATCATGATGCCACCCAACACCGACTGCTCCGCCTCAATATTCTGGGGAGGAAGCCTCGAAAGAAGAGACTCTACTTTGCCGGGCGCTTCTTGCATGAGGGGGCACCTATTTTTATTTTTTAATAACCGTTACTTTCAACGACACCACCACATCTCCATGAAGATGAACGTCCACGCTGTGGTCACCAATCTTTTTGATGGGTTCCTTCAGCCAGATGAGTTTTTTATCGATGGTCACGCCTTGAGCTAGAAGAGCATCGGCAATATCACGGCTGGAAACAGAACCAAAAATCTTATCTTCTTCACCGGCCTGTTTTGAAAGAGACACAGAAAGAGAGGCTATTTTTTGACCCAACTCCTCGGCTTCTTTTTTCAGTTTGGTCCGTTTAGCATCAATGACTTGCTTCTCCTGCTCCAAATGCTTCAAGTTGGCTTTCGTAGCCATGAGAGCTTTTTTTTGAGGGAGAAGATAGTTTCTTCCAAACCCTTCGGCAACCCTGATGACTTCACCAGCCTTACCAACAGCCGGAACATCCTCACGTAGTATGACTTGCATAAATCCTCCATTTAACTATTTTTGAGTAAGGTTAGTGTCATTGCGAGGAGTACAGCGACGAAGCAATCTCACTGCAACCCCTTGATTGCCTTGAGATCGCCACGCTTCGCTCGCGATGACAGATTTCAACCTGAATCGTAATACGTTACGCTACCTTCTTTAGTTTACGAAAATCAAACCAAAAATCAAATACCCCCAAAGCAACAATGAAGACCCCAATCACCTGGGCAAAGAGAAAAATAAGGAAATAAGCCGATAGGCGCAACATCGGTGACAGGGTTTTTTTCAAATAAAAATTGGTAATGGCTAAACCATGAAGAAAGTAGATCCCCACCATGACCAGAAGAATGTTGATTAAAACAAGACTCAACCTTTGATCATGAATACCATACATATTGGCAAAATAAAAAGCTCCTGCAGTAATGGGAATCCAAATCCAGGTCTCCTCCAAACGCCACGAGGGGAATTCAACCCAAGAAGAAAAAGGTTTGGCGGTCAATGCACCCATAAAACGACGCAGAAAAAGAATGTTCAATGAGAGCGTCATCAGCATAAAGTTAATCCAAAAAGCCGGAAGCATCCCCAAGACCTGCACCACAATCTGATCCGCATACTGTTTGAGGAAACTCACCTCTTCGCCTCCCATACCCGATTGGGATTGAAGAGCAATCATACGATTCATCAAGAAACGAATGGCTGACCGTAAGTCTTGTAAAAAAAACCACCCGGTTGTGTAAGCGTATCCTAACAACAACGCCATCGGCACAAGAAGCGTTGCCAACAGAATAATCAAAAAACTTTTTTCTTGTTTCCAAGATTTTTTAGAAACAAAAGCCACTAAAAAACCCATCCATCCAAAATAAAAGAAGTAGATGAGGCTCAACACCATCACGCGTGCAGGACCTATCTGACTTTCAAGAGCTGCCAAGGGAAGAAAAGAAAAGGACATGGGAAGAAACCGATACAACATCACTAACAGTGTCAGCGATAAAAGAAAAGAAACGAGACCATTCAAGAAACCACGCCTCAGACAACCTAAAGCCAGGGGCAAGGGTGTGAAAATGACAAAGAAACCACTCACATAAAGAAGAAAAGAAAGACCTGCTGTCATTAAGAGCGATAAGGGCATGACACTAGAATTAGGGTTGATGGATCGTTGTAAAGGGAATCAGAGCAAGAATGCGAGCACGCTTGATAGCTTCCTGAATCCTCCGTTGATGAAACGCACAATTACCCGTGACCCGCCGAGGAATCATCTTTCCCCGTTCTGTCAGAAAAGGAATCAGGATCTTGGGTTCTTTATAATCCAAAGGAAATTTATAATCGGCGCAAAAACGGCATACCTTTTTACGTTGTTTTCGATTTTGTGGACCAGCGGAAAATTCAGATGTCGTTGATGGTGTACGTGAATAACTCATTCGGATACCTCCTGAAAGGATGTTTCAAACAAAGGCCTTATTTCATGGACATCTGGCCGCACGGTTAAAAACCGAATCACGTCTTCTGAAAGTTTAAGATGACGTTCCAACTCTTCCACCACTTTACCAGGACCACGAAAATTCACTTGGAAATAATGTCCCTTGGTTTGTTTGGCCACAGGATAAGCCAAAAGCTTCTTGCCCAAATCTTTGATCTGTTCAATCTGACCACTATGGCGTTGAACAAGTTCAGAGACCTTGTCATTATTTTTTTTGGTTCCTTCATCCGTCAAATCAGGACGCAGGATATAGACTGTTTCATATGGTTTTTCACTCATGGATTCTCCTTAAACTTAAATTTTCACCCAATCTTTAATCAAACAACACGCTTCATCGATCATCCGATTCCGACTCTCTTCTTCCGTCTTGGAAAAAGGGGACAAAACATACCCTTCCACTTCTTCCTTTTTGATGGGTCGTCCAATTCCCATACGAATACGGTGGAAATTTTTCGTTCCCAGTTCCTGAATCATCGAACTCACTCCGCGATGACCCGCCGCTCCGGCTCCAAAATCCTTTTTGACCCGTCCCACGTCCAAATCCAGTTCATCATGAACAACGAGTACATCCTGATCCAAAATTCGGTAATACTCCTTCAACTCTCGAACAGCCTGCCCTGACAGATTCATATAAGTCTGGGGAAACTGAACCAGTATCTCGACCCCTTCCAAATTTCCTTTGCCCCCCACCTTATCCCAAAGAGAAGAGAAACTTTTTTTGGAAATTTTCCATCCTTGCTGCAGAGCAAGATCCTCCACCACCATAAATCCAATATTGTGTCGTGTGGTGGCGTATTGGGGACCAGGATTCCCTAATCCAACGAGGAGTTTTATGGGAACCTCCCAAAACACCCATCTGCTGCGTTGCCCACTGCAGCCTCTTCTTCAACGTACAACGGAGTACGTCTCAGTCGCGGCTTTGCGGGCGCCTTGCATCTGGGACATTTTGGGAGGTTCCCGCAATTTAATGTTTTCAAATGTGTCCTTATTTCTTGTCTCCTTTAACTTCTTTCGTGTCCTTTGTGTCTTTAGCACCTGCTTTGGCGGCTGTCCCTTCAGCAGCTGGAGCGGCTGCTCCTGCTGCGGGTGCACCGGCCACAGCTGTAGCTTCCACTGCAACGACAGGTTCTTCCACTTTTTCCTCACGAGGAGCCACAATGGAAACAACGGAATAGTTCACTCCCTGCGGTGCTTCTACACCTACTGGGAATTTCAAATCATTCAGATGCAAGCTATGTCCCAAATCTAGTTCTGTAATATCCACATTAATAAATTCCGGAATGCTATCCGGCAAACAAGAAACTTCAATTTCACGACGTGTCTGTTCCACAAGACCACCCTTGGCCAGCCCAAGAGCTTTTCCAACGATATGAACAGGAATTTTAACGTGAACCTTGGCTTTGAGATCAATCTTCAAAAGATCCACGTGGGTAATTTTTCGAGTCATACTATCCGTCTGATAATCTTTGATCATGACGACCAAAGGTCCAGCCTTTTGTCCCTCAAGCTCAAGGTCAAAGAGAACGTTGGTTCCTGAAGCACGCAGGCGAGTTGTTAATTCTTTTCCATTTAACGAAAGGCCCATGGGAGTTGTTCCACATCCATAGAGTATTGCCGGAACTTTTCCATCCAAACGAAGCCGGCGATTGGCTCCCTTGCTTCCCGTGTCTCGAACATCGGCTTTTATTTTTATCTTTTCCATAATTTATTACCCCTCACCCCCGCCTACGGCGGCTCCCTCTCCCGCAATGGGAGAGGGTAATTTTGAAAATGACCCTTTTACACAAATAATGACGATACCGACTCTCCCGTATGAATCCTGCAAATAGCCTCTCCTAAAATTTTTGCTACAGACAAAACATGAATTTTACGACTCAACTTTGATTTATCTCCCAAGGGAATCGTGTCCGAGACAACAAGTGACTCTAACGGAGATTCATTAACCCTTTTAACAGCTTCTCCCGACAAAACAGGATGGGTACAAATGGCCATCACTGATTTAGCCCCATTTTTCATAATGGCCTTAGCTGCTTGAGTGAGTGTGCCTGCCGTATCAATAATATCATCCACAAGAATGGCATTTTTACCTGAAACATCCCCGATCAGATTCATCACTTCTGATTGATTCGGTCCCGTACGTCTTTTATCAATCACAGCGAGATCCACATTCAAACGCTTTGCATAAGCTCTGGCTCGTTCCGTACCACCTGCATCCGGAGACACCATGATCAGATCTTCTGTCTTGTTGGCCTTTGTTAAATAATCCAGAAAAATAGGGGTCGCATAAAGATGATCAAAAGGAATATTAAAAAAACCCTGGATTTGTCCGGCATGAAGATCCATGGCTAAAATCCGATGTGCCCCTGCCGCTGTAATTAAATCTGCCACTAATTTTGAAGTAATGGGAGTACGCGGCTGAACTTTCCGATCTTGTCGGGCATATCCATAATAAGGTATGACGGCTGTAATCCGATCTGCTGAAGCTCTTTTGAGAGCATCAACAATGACCAAAAGCTCCATGAGATTATTGTCCACAGGACCGCAAGTAGGTTGAATCACAAAAACATCCATCCCGCGCACATTTTCGTCTATTTCAACAAAAAGCTCGCCATCGGAAAAACGACGAATCTGGGCCTTGACGGGAGAGACTCCCACAATTTCTGCAATCTTCTTAGCCAAATCCGGATTGGCAGTTCCTGCAAACAACTTCAATTGTTGAGATCCAGTCATAGTTTTCTTGACTCCATCGCCTTAAAAACTCTAATGATCACACGTCTCAAATTCGGGGGTCGTCTAACGGCAGGACCGAGGCCTTTGAAGCCTTTAATCGTGGTTCGATTCCACGCCCCCGAGATTAAATACTGGCTGCCTTACAAATCCACCAACGGGAATCCTTCAACGAAAGAATTTTGTCGTAACCTTGGTCTCGAGACTCCGTTGATCCAAACAGACCGAAAACGGTTCCACCGCTTCCGCTCATCAGTGTCCCGAGGGCCCCAGCGTCGATCAACTTCTTTTTGATCTCCACTAAGACCGGATAGCGCGGTAACACGACCCTTTCAAGGTCGTTTTCAAGCGTGACGGGGGTACCATCCAATTTCTGAGATGTCAATTGGGATGAATGGTTTGTCATTCTGAGCGTAGCGAAAGAATCTCCCTCAAATAATTGAACGGGAGATCCCTCACTTTGTTCGGGATGACACTGGTCATACCACCGATAGACTTCCGGCGTGGAAACTGGAAACCCAGGATTGATGAGAATCAAATGAAGCAAAGGGACCGATACAGAACTCAAAATTTCTCCAATCCCTTGAGCTCTCTGGGCTCCTTGCTTGAGAAAAAAAGGAACATCCGCTCCAATTTTTAAACCTAATTCAGAAAGTTTTTCTTCACTCAAACCTAACTGCAATAACTCATTCCCTCCTTTTAAAACAGCAGCGGCATCACTGGACCCGCCTCCCAAACCAGCCGCTACCGGAATTTTTTTCTTGAGGAAAATTTTGATTCCAAAATTTTTTCCACTGACCTTTTGTAAAACTTCAGCGGCTTTCCACAAACTATTGGTGTTATCTTTTGGAACTTCTGGAGAATCAGAATCGATCACAATCCCAGAGGGTTGTGGAGCCAAAATAATTTCATCCGCTAAATCCAAAGGAACCATGATCATGTCCAACTCATGATAGCCATCGGCTCTGCGTCCTAGGACTTTGAGTTTGAGATTGACCTTCGCAGGGGCTTTTAGGGAGAGCATTTTTTAAAATTGGATTTTCTGAGAATTTTTAGCAACATTTTTCTAGCTTAGCCGATGTCAAAACAAGAGGTTTATCTATGAGCTTAACATTCAATATTGAAAGAGCCTGCCAAGATTTGAGGCAATTTGCAGGTGAAGATACCTCGGTGGCAAATCTGGGACGCGATGCTCAAATCGCTCTCCAGCTTTTTCCTGAAACATGGGGGTTTTATGTTGGAAGTGATTTCAATAAAATTGGAAGCACTTTACATACAGGTGATTCTGCAATCAATGCTCGGACTCTGAGAAACAGAGCTACTTTAATCGCAGGAAAGTTGGAGGCTCTCTTCCCTCAAATATCTACCACAATTACATGCGGATATCTCTCTGAAAGGCTTTTCAAAAATGCACCCATTTGCTTGGCCCTACAATCGCTGCAGGTATTTCTGATTATACATCTGATGAAGTGCCCATTTTATTAGGAGGTGTTTTTACTTTTACGGATGGCCGTCAAGCCATCATGCCCTGGAATACCCTCTTTCTTGCTCCTACCGGTCAAGTGCTTCCGTTATTTGTGGATGTCGCTTACGACCCTCACCAGCATAGCCTGATAAGAGGACCTCTGCAAGACCGATGGCTCAAAGTTGAAGAGTATTATCATCAATGGAAAAAAGTAGTTGGAAGCAATGGTGTGAATTTATCTCCTAATGGATTTCGATTCAGTCTTTCACAATACACAGTTGAAGCTCAGATAGATTTAAAAAATCACTCCTTAGATATTGATTTTATAGCACCTCCTTTTGCTGGCCATCAATCATCTACAAACACACACTACACGGACCATCCCTTAACAGGACAAAGAAAAGGGCATTGGACTTCTCAAAAGGGAGTTTCTTCATTCATGGCTCCATCAGCTCAAGTACCCACTCTTCATAGTTGGGCATCCAGTCAAACGACTGACCTCGATCCGGGAAACCTTCTTTTAAATACCCACAAACCCTCCTTTCTTTTCTTGCCAGGTGCCGTCTGGGTCGTGCGAGGATTAGCTTTTAATATAAACACTATTCCCTTTGAAAATATTGGCGCTCTCGTCTCCTTTGCACGAGGAACTCTTCAAGGATCTTCAGAGCGCTATGTCCGCTATACCGGAAATCGGTTAGACCCATTGACGATAAAACTACCTCCAAGAACAAAAAGGCCCACATTTTGGGAACTTCATTTTGCTCGAGAAGCTTTTTCAGATTTCCCTGCAGATCTCCCATTCGAATGGGGAATTAAAGGAGACCAAGAAGGAGTCAGCATTGTTTCCATTCCTGCTTCTGCAGCAACAAAAGATCGAGTCCTTTCATTCATCAATAGTCATTCTTAATTTTCATGAATGAGAGTGAGAGCCTGTTTGAGATTGACCTTGGCGGAAGCTTTGATGGAAATTATTCTAACCTCTATTCTTCTAAAAGCTTGAGAGAAGTGATCCTGGATATTTTTAGAAAGATGGCATCAAAAGAATAAAGAAGTCCTTCAACATCGATGGCGCATTGAGCTACATGAGCATCTGGAATAGAAAGAGTCATCCCCTTACCACTGCAAGATCTTCTTAAATGGCCCACAGCACTCCAGTGCGTCCGTGGTACAGGATGCAAATCTAATTCATCGAGAAAATCAATGAGCCGTCGATCCGTAGATTTAGCTGTCTGTCCACTGAGAAGTTCAGCATAAACAAGAGGTGAGAGAATCACTCGGGATTCCTGGAGTGCTGTTTCCAAAATGGGAAGGGTCTTCCCATGAAAGAATTCAATCCAGACAGAAGTATCAACGATAAGTTCGTTCACGGCTTTGAGTGAGGTTGATCTTGAGATTAATTTTTCCCTTGAGGGCCATGGCCTTCGCATAAGCCTGGCGACGTCGAATGAGACGAAGACCTTCCACAAGGGTTTCTGTAATTCCTGCCCTTGTTGTTTTTAAAGCTTCTTTTAAAAGCTTTTCAGGGAGATTGGCTGTGACTCTTTGAATGGATTCTGTATTTCTTTCATTCATACGTCAATCATGATGCTAATATGTATCCTTGTCAATCAGAAACCTCTATTGTCCTAGAATCTTGAGTTTAAGATTGACCTTCGCCGGGGCTTTGATAAGCACGTGCTGATAAAACAAACGAAACATCAGGACAAACCGCAAGGGATTACCCAACCAGCACCGAAGGTGCGTTGAGGGGGAGGCTCCGGCGGCTTTGCCGACGGAGGGGGCGACGCGAGCTCCTATGATCGATGGCCGAGAAAAAACAAAAAGTCAAAATCACCGAAAAAGCAAAGGGTAAGTTGATTACCCTTTCCAAACTTCACGAAGGGGACACCCGCAGTTTTGATGGGACACGGATTTTTTATCGTTCCTTTGGTGGCAGCAAAAGAGAAAGAGGTCGCGAAACACCTCCCCTTGTTTGTTGTAATGGTCTTGGAGTCAGTACTTTTTTTTGGGTGTATTTGGAAAACATGTTCCGCACCTCTCATCAAGTGGTTACATGGGATTATCGTGGTCATGGAAAATCAGAGCTTCGTAAAAATCCAAAAAATTACACGATGTCGGCAATCGTTCAAGATGCAAAAGCCGTTCTGGATGCTCTCAAAATAAAAAAGGCCATTTTAGTGGGTCACAGCCTGGGTGTTCAAGTAAGCTTGGAAATTTACCGACGATGGCCAGACCGTGTGGCAGGAATGATTTTTTGTTTTGGCACCTACGGTCATCCGATGGACAATTTTTACAACACAAAGCTCTCCCGGTATTTTTTCCAGATTGCTTATAAAATTGGAATGACTTTTCCTAAAGTCAGCAATCTTGTAAGCCAACTTCTTTTAAACAACCCCCTTTCTTTCTGGATGGGAGGGTTTTTGAAAATCATGCATACAGGAATGATCAAGAGAGAAGATAGTGAACGATACATCCAGCACCTGCTCTCCGTAGATCCACTTTTCTTCACTTCTCTCCTCAAAAGTGCTCAGGATCATTCAGCAGAAGATGTGTTACGAAAAATCAAGGTGCCTACCTTTATTATGGCTGGACAACTCGATCAGTTTACTCCTCTCTGGCTTTCTAAAAAAATGCACCGACTCATTCCTGAATCTGAAATTTGTATCATGGAAAAAGCCACCCATGCCGGCCTTGTCGAACAGCCAGATTTTGTGAATCTCCGCATCGAAAAATTTATTCAGGAAAGAATTAAGTCGAGAAGAAAAACTATTTCTTAAAAGTCAGACTGTCTTTACCAGCATCCGCCGTAATTTTTTCACCTTCATGAAAATGCCCCTCTAAAATTTCCATGGAAAGTGGATCTTGCAGATACTTTTGAATAGCGCGCTTTAAAGGACGGGCTCCGTAAACAGGGTCGTAACCTTGTTTGGCCAGAAATTTTTTGGCGGAAGCTGTCAGAGTGAGTTGAATTTTTCTTTCCGAAAGAAGTTTTTGAAGTCGACTCACTTGAATATCGACAATTTTCTCAATCCCCTTCTCGCTGAGGGCACTAAAAATAATGATGTCATCAATTCGATTTAAAAACTCCGGACGAAAATGAGAACGGAGATCCTCACTGGCAATATTACTCGTCATAATGAGAACGGTATTTTTAAAATCCACCACTCGACCCTGACCATCGGTGAGACGCCCATCATCCAATACCTGAAGGAGAACGTTAAAAACATCATGGTGGGCCTTTTCAATTTCATCAAAGAGAACAACGGAATAGGGTTTGCGACGAACAGACTCCGTCAACTGCCCTCCTTCTTCGTAACCCACATAACCGGGAGGAGCACCAATCAAACGAGACACGGAATGCTTCTCCATGTATTCGGACATATCAATCCGAATCATTGACTGATCATTATCAAAAAGAAATTCGGCCAACGCGCGAGCTGTCTCTGTTTTTCCAACACCGGTTGGACCCATAAAAATAAAAGATCCAATAGGCCGATTGGGGTCTGACAGTCCGGCCCGTGAACGACGAACCGCATTCGCTACTTTTTGCAGTACCTCATCCTGACCAATCACACGTTCTTTGAGCCTCTCTTCCATGTGAATAATCTTTTGAACTTCACCTTCCAGCATTTTTGAAACAGGAATACCGGTCCACTTGGCCACAACTTCTGCAATATCTTCGGCCTCCACTTCTTCTTTCAACATCTTCAAGTCTTTCTGAAGGACGGAGAGGTTTTTATTTTCTTTTTCCAATTCTTTTTGAAGTTCAAGGAGCTTTCCATATTTCAACTCAGCGGCACGACCTAAATCACCGTGTCGTTCAGCCTGTTCGGCTTCGGATTTGGATTGTTCGATTTTTTCTTTGACCGAACGAATCTTCTGAATGGCTGTTTTTTCATTTTGCCAATGAGCTTTTAGTTTTGTGGATTCTTCCTTCAGACTGGCTAATTCTTTTTCGATTTTCTCCAAACGTTCTTTGGAGTGTTTGTC
>Ga0209515_10002596_pt1 | contig 27451 bp, 26 predicted proteins | sample Subgroupgradi54m_FD_187454 | JGI IMG/M metagenome (GOLD analysis project Ga0209515, IMG submission 187454) | Subsurface groundwater microbial communities from S. Glens Falls, New York, USA - GMW60B uncontaminated upgradient, 5.4 m (SPAdes)... ... | reverse complement strand
GTTGCCTCGCGTCGCCCCTCTGCGCTCCGACTTCGAGGGACAAGTCGCTCGGAAATCCCAAAGCTACGCTTTGTGATTTCGCTCGCTCCTAGCGAGGTAGTAACCAGCCGGAGGTTGAGCCTCCGTACTATTCGTTGTTCGTTAGGTTCGGGAGGATTCGTTGTTCGGTTCCCATTGTGGAATTACCGTATCATGAGAGTAGTATCAGAAAAGATTAATATATCACGCGGGGGTTCCCGCGAAGGAGAAAAAAGATGGACGATGAAGTCAAAGAACGAATTGGACGGGCGATGCGTGGCAAGTATGCCAGTGCGCCCCAGCGGGCGAGTGCGCTTTTGCGTATCGTGAACGGGAACGCGAGTGATGTCGAACGAGAGCGCTGTGTGCGCGAGATCATTGAAAAGTTTTCACGCGCCACGGCGGGCACGATGGCCTCCACCCACACGCCACCCGGTCTTGCGATGACTGAAACACGTTACGAAGAAATCAAAGTGCGTGTTTATCGTGATACCGAGATACTCGTGACGGATCTTTTGGAAAAAAACGAGACTGTTTCGTACACGGCCGGCAGAATCCTCGACTATCTTGAAAACGATTTGAGTAGCGAAGAAGAGCGGGCAGTTGCATTCGCGCTCATTCTGCAATCAAAACTCGTACCGTATGTACGGATTCCACCCGACTTGTTTGAGGATGAACATCCCGATGAAACGCGGCCTGCGTTTCGCGCGCACGTTCTTCATTCGGCCTCCCTCATTCGTCGTGTTCTTGACTCGCGTGAGACGCTGGCAAAGAAGGCGCGTGCGATTCGTCGGATTCTTGCTTCGCACAACGATCCGCATGAAGTGGATCATCTGCTTACGGTTTTTTGTGAGCAGGGAAAAACGCGTCCGGCATCGCGTAGCAAAGTGGTGGACACTCTTTTGATCACCGATGAGCGCACTCTCGCGTTCATACGAAGCATGCGCGGGCACCCACTCTGGCAATCCCTCCCTGAAGACGTGCGTGCATTCTTGGACAGCGCTTTGGATCAACATAAAGAGAAACAAGAAAAAACGTCGAAGCCCCGCAGTGGCCGCGTAAACTGATCGTCGTTCTCCGTGGTATCATCACGGAGATTTTTTTTGTATGAATTATTTTTTCCACAATCAACATTTAACAATTTGCGCGAATTGTATCTTTGGGGTAAAAAAATCCCGTCGTGGGAACGACGGGGCGTTGATATTAGAGCGTGTGTGGGGCGAGGATCGAAGTATCCGATTGCGATGTGAGGACGTGGACGAGAGCGTTTATGTCAAGCGGGTTATCCCATTGTGAGAACGCAAGTACAAACGGCTGGATCACTTTTTCGTTGCCGTTTTGAAACGTGTAGGTTACGCCATAGCCTTCGCGACTGAACGGCACATCGGCGCACGCCACGGGGTCCGGCACGAATTTTTCGTCTGTCGGTTCTTGTTCGTAAAAAACATTTTGCGCAATTCGATCCGTGATTTTGAATTGCTGGGCGGGATCCACCGCCATGGCGACGGGAGTGCTCGGTAGTCGCGACAGAAAGTGCAGACGCACAGTCATCGCGTCACTGTTTTTTCCATACGCAGACGTATCGATGGGAATCAGCGATTGCGTCCACACATTTTTTTCCGGAATCGGTTCTTTTTGCGCGAAACGAAACGAGACGTTTCCGTTTTTGTCGAAATCGGAAGGTCGCAGATCGAGCCACGCTGTTTCGTAGACGTGGTTCGCTGTGAGTGCTGTGCGATCGATGCGAGTTTCGGGTAGTGGTGCGCCTGTTCGTCCTATCGTGACAACAAGGTGCGGCCACGTGTTTCCTTTATGTCGAAAAACACGAACCGGAACACGGAGACGTGCATTCTGCGTGCCGTCCCATGACCACGCAAGTGCAATTTCTTGTGTCGTGCATTGGAACTGACCGTCAATCCATGCATCAACCGTGATTTTTTTCACGCGGGCATTCGACCCGAGATGCGGCAGTGCGCGGTTTATGACCATAAGTCTTGTTGCAATGCCACCCTCAACCATCGTGGCGAGCACGCCGCGATCGGGTTGTCTCATTTCTTTTTCTTGATAGGTATCAAGTTCTTTCACGATGCCCTCCACATCGTGGACGGCAATCGGAGAAACGAGTGCAGGTAGTGCGGTTCGAACGCGCGGCATTTTTTCCGGAACTCGTCCGCAAGCGCCGATCGCCAAAAGCCCAAGCAGTGTACGCATGATTTCCTCCTGTTTGAAAAAAGTTCGTGTAGCAAGATCGTACCACGCCGCTTCATAAAAAGTCAAGGCTTCATTTGATGCCCCGTATTCCTCTCAGTGAATTCCACTGAGAGGGAAATGCCCCGTATTCCTCTCAGTGAATTCCACTGAGAGGGAAATCCGGTTAGGGCGCTTGACAGCACGTGGTGCTTTTGGTAGCATTAACAGTCGTACCTTGAATATCAAAAAGAAGGAGGTAGAAGATGCAAAAAGTGACATGGCGTGATTTGATGGATGCGGCGTTGGTAGATGAAGCATACGATACATGGTCCGGGCGTGCGAGCGCTCTTTTGGGGCTGGTTGATTTTGAGGTGGATCGTCTCGGCAAGCCAACGCAGAAAAATGCGCCGCGAAAGCGTGAAGAGCATGTGGAGTATCTCATTACTCACGGGGTGACCTGTTCACATGGCCGGCAAAAAATTGTCCCGCCGCTCGGCGTTGATATCACGGACGAACGCTACAATGAGATTGCGGTGCAGATCGTTCTCATGGTCAATCAGTTGTCGGCCATGCTCCTCAAAAAGAATGAGACACCGCGCAAAACGGCGCGAAAGATTCTTACGTTTCTTGATGGTCTTTCCGGTCAAGAAGCGCACGTAGTTGCATTGGCGCTTTTGCTTCGTCAGCCGATCATACCCTATGTGCGGATCCCGCCGGCATATTTGGACGTTGGTCCCATCGTGCCTCCGCGTTTCAGTCAGCGTCTCGTGCAGTCGGTATTCATACTTGGGCGTGTGATGCGTGATGTCGAGTTGTCACCTCACCAGAGATTCACCGTAATTGAACGCATATTCCGGCGTCATGGTCGCGCTCGCGATCGGCACATCTTGTTTTTCAATCTCGTCATGTTGACGGAGAAAGAAGTTCTTCATCGGGTGAGACACGAGAACATCATGAAAATGTACGAGGTTCAAAAATTTTTTGATGCACTCAAGCGTGGTGAGATGGTGTCCGGCACCGCACTCCCCGAGGAGTTGCGCGCGTTCCTCGATGGTCAGTCTGATCCGTTTGCCACGAAACCAAAAAATAAACCAGACAAGCCGTCCTAATCGTTTGCCGATGCCGGAGTGCATCGGCTTTTTTTGTTTCTTTATTCTTGGTTCCTTTACTTTTTACCTTGGTGGTTTTTTTATATCCTCTCTTTGATGTACCAATGGGAACCGAATTACGAATCGGTACGAATTTACGAATACACGAATGACGAACGATTTTTCCACCTCTTTGGAGGGGGAGAACGGTTTACCAAGAGGGGGTGGTCTGCCAATTCGTAGGTTCGTACATTCGTACAAATTCGCTGTTCGGTTCCTATTGGTTAATTGTCCACACGAGATCGTAACAAAAAAATCAAAAATACATCACATTGGTTATAGAAAAATATTAAAAAAAAGCTCCGGTATGGTTAGTAACCACACCGGAGCAAAGACTGACTTACTGAATGAAGAGGAGTTGCTGGGGGAGACCTGGGTAGGTTTCCGCGATCAGCTTGCGAAGTTCCTCAACATCGGCTTCGCTTGCGATCGATCCGGCCTTAAACTCCGGATGCACTTCGATCGTGCCCGCAAGATTTCGTCCCATGCGGCAGAACCATGTTTCGCCCGCCGCCGGATACATTTCTTGATACGCCGCACGATACTTTTGACCACGTTCCTCCGCCACCGCCACACCGTTTTTCAACTCGAACGTGATTTTGCGCATCGCGCCCGCGCCCACTTTCTTCTCCGCCTCCTTCACGCGATCCATCGCGGCTTGCAGTTCCTCGCGTGCCTGACGCAGTGCCGTCAAATCCTCGATGATCTGACGACGATGAGGCAAAAGTTCCACAGGCAGAATTGCCGCGGTAACTTCATGGACAACCGTCTTGAACTTTTTGCCGGGCCATGATTCTCCCCGCGCAGATCCAAACGTTACCATGATCTCGCCGCGATCCGTCATCTCCATTCGCGCAACCGGATCATTGTTACTGGTCTTGAAAATGGAGAGCGTTCTGTCGCCTCCGATCCCCATCACGCGATTCGTGTCGTGAGACGCCGCGCACCGCAATGTGCGCCGACCTTCTTCCCACGTGTGTCCACAGAGCGGACAGACGGGAAGTGCGGCGAGCACCGCATCCCAGATCATGTTCGTTTCATCAACGCGATGCGCCTGTTGCCGTTCCAACCGCTCGATCTGTGTTTGCAGATTCGTGAGCTTCGTGTGCGCGTACTCCGGAAGTTCGGCGCGCGCCCAGCGTACCTTCGATGCCAGCACGGCGGCGTCGCTTCCCGAAAGCAGTCCGGCGCGCCGTTCCAGTTCCGTCGCAAGCTCGAGGGTCGCACGTCCTCGTTCGATTCGCTCGGCATGGAGTTTGGCGTACCGCTCTTCGCGTTCCCGTTCCCACTCTGTTTGCCGTCCTCGCATCTCCGCACGTTGTGCCTCCACGCGCTTTTCCTTTTCCTCGTGCACGCCAAGTTCCTCCGGCGTCAACCAATCGGCGAGTTTCAGCGTGATGTCACGCGCAAGCACTTCGGCCAGTGTCTGTGCGTCTTTGATACAACACACAAAGTACTTGCCGATTTCGGCCACGATCGGCCACTTCACCACGATCTCTTCAATCGTTTCCGGTGAAGAGCGAGAGATCGTAATTCCGCGCGCATCCGCGATCACTTGCCACAACGCGCGATTCATTTCGGTTTTGGGATGATACGGGGTTGCGCCCCGCACCGTCTCATTGACGAATTGCACCGCGAGTATGGCGAGATGATCCATGGTGAGCGTTTTTACCGGTTCTTCCTTGATCACCGTGCCCTGCCACACAATTTTTTCGACGAGCTCGAGCGGCCCATCTCCATAGATTCCCCGACGACGAATGGTGAGCAAACGCTCACACGCATCAACGGGCACGAGTTCCGTGATCCATGCCGCCTCAATCGCCGTGCATGCACGCGCGTAGACTTTTGTCCCGCGATCGTTCTCGCTTTCGTAGATCTCGGCCGCCACCATCACCTTCGGACCACTGCCGAAAAGCGCCGAACCCGGAAAGATGAAGATATCGTCACGTCCATGACCGCTGTAGTTGAAACGGCCGACCTTGGTGCACAGGTTCATAATGAGACCTGCGGCCACAGCTCGCCGAATCAGCGTTTCATCGGTGCTTGAGAGCACGAGCATGTCCTCGCCGTGCAATACGTCGAGAATCTGCTCGCGGTTCCGTTCGATTTCGCGCAGTGCCTTCGAGTTCAAGGCATTATCCCGCGCCCATGCGTTGCGCTTGCCATTTTCACCGGCCTTTTGCCACGCCGCGTACACCTTGAGAATGGTGAGCGCGTCGGAGCTCGGAACGATGAAGCGGCTGTGAGCGGCCTTTGCCGCCATTTGCTTGTCTTTTTCCCGCGGCAGAAAGAAGACCGGTCGCGCGATGAGTCCGGCCACGATCGTGGCGAGCTCGTCGAGACAGCCGTAGATTTCGGCCGCGAGGAGCATCCGTCCGAAAACGGGCGCCACGGGCAGACGATTCATCTTCAATCCGTCGTCGGTCACTTTGCCATTCGCGTCGAGTGCGCCGAGAAGCTTCAAACGCCCATCGGCCTCGTCCCATCGCGCGTCACCCGGCGGATCCATGAACTCGAACGACTTCACTTCCTCGAGCGTGTACTCGAGAACGCGGAGGTTGAGCAGGATCTGATCGAGCGACATGCGCCGGATTTCCGGCTCCGTGTACTTGGGGCGATCGTCGAAGTCTTCCTTCGTCGAAAGCCGCAGACATGTTCCGGGCTGGGTTCGTCCTGCGCGTCCGGCGCGTTGATTGCAACCGGCCGCCGAGTGATCCGTCACACGCAGGGCACTCATCGCCGCCGAAACGTAGACCACCTGCTTGATAAGGCAGGAGTCCACCACCACCGTGATCCCGTCAATCGTGACCGAGGTCTCGGCAATGTTTGTGGCGATGATGATGCGCTGTTTCTCGTCACGCACGAAAACCGCACGTTGTTCATCCGGCGACTGATTCCCGTAAAGGGGCAGGATCCGAACGTTCTCGAGGGTTTCCGCATCAAGTTCCCCACAGCACTTCTTGATAGTGCTCTCGTCGGGCAAGAATCCGAGGATATCGCCCTTTTCACCAGCGCGGATCATGTCCGCGATGGTGCGTGCCATCACCTCGGGCAATTCTCGTTGCGCCGGCGTTTCGGTTGCGTACTTGATGTCAACCGGAAACACGCGGCCCGGCACTTTGATGATCGGCGCGCCTCCAAAAAAATCGGAGAAGCGCTTTTCGTCAATCGTCGCTGACATGATGATGATCTTCATCTCGGGACGCCGCGCACGCAAACGCTTGAGGAGCGCCAGAATCAAATCCTGGTTTACCCCGCGCTCGTGCGCTTCGTCCACGATCACCACCTCGTAGCGACGCAGTTCCGGATCCGAGTGCAGTTCTCGCAGGAGAATGCCCTCGGTCATGAACTTCACTTTCGTGTCGCGTGACAATTCACGCTCGCCGCCGATTTGGTAACCGATGACTTCGCCGAGTCGTGTGCCATGAAGTTCGGCCACCCACTCGGAAACGGTCATGGCCGCGACGCGACGCGGTTGCGTGATGCCGATCTGACCCGTTCTGCCAAATCCGGCATCGAGGAGCATGAGTGGCACCTGCGTGGATTTACCCGCGCCAGTTTCCGCCGCCACCACGACCACCGGATTTTCGGAAACGGTCTTCACGATTTCTGCATGATACAATTCAATCGGGAGGGCTGCCTTTTCCAAGGCGTCACCTGTTCTTTCTCCCGACAAAGTCGGGACTCTGTTGCCGCCTATTTAGGGCGGCAGGTTGGGTTGTCAATGGCCAATTTACGCTAAAATTCAGTAAATCTCGTCAAAAAACTCGACGGGATTACATTAAACTATATCATATTTTGGTCATTTTGTCAATGGGTGGCATTAAATGGTATACTACTTTTATGCACAATAGGACTTACGCATTTGGATGAGATGCGTGTCAAAATCGGGTAGCGGAGCGAGGCGTACTCGAGGTACGGTGAGCGAGTATCGCAGATTTTGGCGCGCGAGATCGGCCAAATGCGTAAGTCCTACACAAGTTATTTTTAGTTCGTTTTAAAGGGGGACTATGACATCATTTTTACAATCGTTCGTTACGCTCAATTTTTCAAACCCCAGCTGGGATCTTTTTATTCTGATCTTTTTTGTGGTGGTATCCTTATTATATGGATTGACGTTGGGGCGTGATCGGATCGTTGTGGTACTTGTTTCGATTTATATGGCGCTTGCCGTGATTCAGAATGCGCCGTTTCTTAAAAATTTGACCGCCACGGTAACGCTCGGTCAATCGTTCGCATTTCGCATCACGATTTTTTTGGGAATTTTTCTCGTACTTTTTTTTCTGCTTTCGCATTCGGGTCTTGTCAAAATCTTGGGACATGGAAGCGGCCGCGGCAGTTGGTGGCAAGTGATGCTCTTCTCGTTTTTGCATGTCGGCTTACTGCTTTCCGTGGTTCTCTCATTTTTGCCGGCAGATGCGCAAAGCGGACTTGCCCCCATCACGCGCACCATTTTTGTTTCCGACATTGCAAAGTTCGCATGGATCTTGGCACCGATTCTTGTTATGACGATTGTGAAAGAAGAAAAGAAGGGGTTGTCGTCCTAATGAATGTCTGCCACGTGTCTTCCTGAACGATAGTGAAGGATCTCTCGCGCATGCGAGCTAATGAATGTCTGCCACGTGTCTTCCTGAACGATAGTGAAGGATCTCTCGCGCATGCGAGCCTGCCCGCGCACATGCGTGCGAGATTCTTCGTTTCACTCAGAATGACGATGAGACTATTATGCTCCGATTATACAACACCCTGACTCGTCAAATCGAAGACTTCCAACCGTTGAAAGGCAAAACCGTGCGGATGTACAGTTGCGGACCCACGGTGTATGACTATGCGCATATCGGCAATCTGCGCAGTTTTATTTTTGCCGATGTTTTGCGTCGCGTTCTTGAACTCAATCGCTATCATGTGAACATGGTGATGAATGTTACCGATGTGGGGCATCTCGTGAACGATGCCGATAACGGTGAGGAAAAATTGGAAGTAGCATCACGGCGCGAAGGAAAAAGCGCGTGGGAGATTGCAAAGTTTTACACCGACGCATTTGTGCGTGATCTTGAGCGTTTGAATGTTCTAAAACCATCCGTAATGCCGCGCGCGACAGATCACATCAAAGAACAGATTGCGCTCGTGAAAAAATTGCAGAAAAAAGGATTTACCTACCGCACGAGCGATGGGATTTATTTTGACACCGTGAAGTTTCCGGAGTATGGAAAGTTGTCGGGGCAAAAGCTGGAAGAAAAAGAAGCCGGCGCGCGCGTCGAGGTCAATACGGAAAAACATAAGCCCTGGGATTTTGCGTTATGGAAGTTTTCGCCGAAAGAGGGGAAACGTGAAATGGAATGGGACAGTCCGTGGGGAAAAGGGTTTCCCGGATGGCATATCGAATGCTCGGCCATGAGCCGAAAATATTTGCGGCAACCGTTTGATATTCACACGGGCGGCATTGATCATGTATCCGTACATCACGCGAATGAAATGGCGCAGAGCGAGGCGGCGTATGGAACGCCGCTTGCGAAGATTTGGATGCACGGAGAGTTTTTGCTCGTGAACGATCGGCGCATGGGAAAGTCGGAAGGTAACTTGATCACGATTGATGAGATTGTCCGGCGCGGTATCAGTCCGATGGCATATCGCTATTTTACACTCGGTGCCCATTATCGTTCAAAATTGAATTTTACGGGGGAGGCGCTCGATGCCGCACAAAATGCGCTCACGAATTTGTATGACGCGGTGCGCACGTGGCCTGCGCCGCGTGGTCATGCAAAAGAATATGAAGAGCGATTTTTGATCGCCGTGAATAATGATTTGAATACGCCGGAAGCGCTGGCCGTCATGTGGGATCTCGTGAAGTCAGACGAAACGCCGCGCCGCAAAGGCGCCGCGCTTCTGCAGTTTGATCGCGTGCTGGGGTTGGGACTCGAAAAATACATCGGCGTGGCGATTGAGATTCCACCCGATGTCCAAGCGCTGGTGAAAGAACGCGATGTTGCTCGCACAGAAAAAAACTTCGCCCGCGCCGACGAATTGCGTCGCGATATAGAAGCGCGTGGATTTATTATTGAGGACACGCCACAAGGCTCGACGATAAAACAACAACGTAGCTCGGGTCTTTAGACCTGATACCGTCTGTTTCAAACCTAAAGGTTTGAGCTACGATTATTCTCCGTAGCTCAGGTCTTTAGACCTGATTCGTGCGTTCAATCATAACCACACTCTATGGGTCTCGATCAAACCCGATCTTTTCCAAAGAGACCACGTCTCGCGGCAGAGTCATATATCGGCTATCAGCGCTATTCTTTGACATTAGCAACGCATGCGAGACTTCCTGTTTTTGAAAATGTTGATGTGGTTCATGTGGTGTCTGATACACTAAAACAAGTAGCCATCGAACAACGTTTTCGAATATGGGTATTTTGTTTTATGCCAGACCATCTACATCTTCTGATTGAAGGGAAAGATGAATCCGTTGATATGCAAAAATTTGTTAAGCTTTTTAAACAAAAGAGTGGGTTTCGATATAAACAAATTTTTATAAACCGATTGTGGGGGACAAGTTATTTTGATCATGTTTTAAGGAAAGAGGAAGATACGGAAGTTGTTATACGTTATATTTTAGATAATCCGGTACGCGCTAATCTTGTACACGACTGGTTTGAGTACCCCTATTCCGGATCGTTTGAATTAGGATTGAAAGATCTGATTCAAACCTAAAGGTTTGAGCTACGTGTGTTTGCGTAGCTCAAGTCTTTAGACTTGATGCTGTTCGTCTCAAACCTAAAGGTTTGAGCTACGTGTGTTTGCGTAGCTCAAGTCTTTAGACTTGATGCTGTTCGTCTCAAACCTAAAGGTTTGAGCTACGTGTGTTTGCGTAGCTCAAGTCTTTAGACTTGATGCTGTTCGTCTCAAACCTAAAGGTTTGAGCTACGTTTTTTGAAAAAATAAAATGCGCCGATGTAGTTCGGCGCAAGATGACCATAGTGTTATTTCGGTAAGCACTGCTTTTTGAGATCGGTGAGATCACGTTCGATTTTTTCGACGCGGTGTTCGAGTGCAGATGCTGGTTTTTCGGAAAGCACCGTGGCTACACGAACGGCGCCTAACATCGTAAAGATCCCAATAATCATCAGAGCTGTCCATTTGTCCATTTTTATATCCCTCCTTTATGTAGTTGATGTGGTTGAGCTCGTAGCATGCGGCGTCGGTGGACGAATCCCGAGACTCTCGAGATGCGCATTTCCGCGCATTTCTTCGTAAGCGTCTTTGCCGTTCAAGTAGAGCACCACGCCCAAAATATCTTTGCGTGAAACCCAGCGACCGCCCACACGATAGCGGGTGCCGGTGCCGGAACCTTTTGCCTCGCACCAATCGGCGGCCAGTCGTTTCTTCAAAATAGCAAGGACAAGCCAGTGTGCCGGATCTTCGCCCTCCGCAAGCGCGCGTGCGCGAACGGTGTCGCTACTTGTCAGATGAATGCTCACCGTTTCTCCGGCACGCATACGCGCGAGAGCATCTAGCCGTGCCTGAAGCGAAAAATGTGACCGCCGCGCCTCGTGGGCGGTTTTCTTTTTCTTTTTCATCAATGCGTCTCCTTCATATATTTATCCAACGATTGCAAACTCCGTTCGATTTTTGCAACACGTTCTTCAAGAGACGCGGAGGCACTACTCGATGGTGAAAGACTTGTTGCCGGGGCTTCTTTGAGCGCGGCAACCTGTCGCTCGAGTTCGTCAACGCGTTCTTGAAGCGATTGAATGTCGCGCGTACTTTTTTGTGCGCGTTCCGCAAGTTGGCGGCGACCAGAGCTACTACCACTCATTGCTTCGGGATCACATTGATCGACACCAAGACAGAAAAACGTTGCGACCAAAAGCCATGCACGCATGATTCCTCCTTTGTGGAAGAGTTGGTTTCCAAAAGAGCTTATTTGAATCTATCATACACGAGGTTTGATGTCAAGGTCTTGACCGCAGAAATTTTGTAGGGTATGTTATGGCAGAGAGGACGGACGAGCAGTGTTTTCCAGAACGAATCAACGACTGTCCGCAGGACGACACCTCACCTGTTTTTCGGAAACGAAGGTACGAGTGTCCAAAGGACGATGCGTACTATGCTCCGTAGAGAGCGATTCAGACGTTGTCCTCTCCCGACCATACGCTGGTCGGATTTTTTTATAGCCATAAGCCGTAAGCTATAAGTTATAGGTTAGAACAGATCTGATGATTGAGACCTATGGCTTAAGGCTTATGGCTTATAGCTCACCGCTATGCTATCATACATTCACTATGTCAAAATTCATCATTACTCAAACTTCAGGATCACCAAAAACAAAACGTGACTACGCCGCCGAGTTAAATGAAGAGCAATTCGCTGTGGTGACGAAAGGCGATGGGCCGTGTCTTGTGCTTGCGGGCGCCGGTTCTGGCAAAACGCGCACCATTGTGTATCGCGTGGCGTATCTTCTTGAACATGGTGTTGATCCGCATCATATTCTTTTGCTCACGTTTACCAATAAATCCGCGCGTGAGATGCTAAGCCGCGTTGAACTTTTGCTCGGTGCGCCACCAAAAGGTTTGTGGGGTGGCACCTTTCATGCGATTGCACATCGTATTCTTCGATCATACGCCACCCGCGCCGGTTATCGCGCCAACTTTTCCATTCTTGATGAAGATGACAGCCGTGATCTCATTAAAGCAACGCTCAAAGATTTGGAGATTGATGTGAAGGCGCGCCGCTTTCCCTCACCGGCTGTTTTGAAAGGCGTTTTCAGTTATCATCGAAATACCTGCGTGCCGTTTGATGAAGCGATGGCCACCAAATTTTCGCATCTTGCGCCGATTGCCCAAGACGTGAAGAAAGTGTTTGAAGGATACACGGAACACAAGCGTGCCGCTAACGCAATGGACTTCGATGATCTGCTCATCGTACTTTTGAATTTGCTTGAAAATGATCAGGCGGTTGCCGCGCGACTCCAAGAACAATTTCATTATATTTTGGTTGACGAGTATCAGGATACGAATCCGGTGCAAGCGCGCATTGTGAAAGCGCTCGCGTCACGTCACGGCAATTTGCTCGTGGTGGGGGATGATGCACAGAGTATTTATTCGTTTCGCGGCGCGTCGGTTCGCAACATTCTTGATTTTCCGAATTTGTTTGCTGGTGCCCAGATGTTCAAGCTCGAAACCAACTATCGTTCAACGCCCGAGATTTTGAATTTGGCAAATGACAGCATTGAAAAAAATGAAGCGCGTTTTTCAAAAATTTTGCGTCCGGTGCGACCTTCATTTACAAAACCGCAACTCGTGCCCGCGGCGTCCCAGATGCAAGAAGCCGGATTTATTGCCCAGATGGTTTTGCAATTACGCGATGAGGGTGTGAAACTCAAAGACATCGCCGTGCTTTTTCGCGCCGCTCATCATTCGCAAGCGCTTGAATTTGAACTCACGAAACGCGACATCCCGTACGAATATCGCGGCGGTATGAAATTTTTTGAGCGATCACACATCAAAGACGCGCTCGCTTTTTTGCGCGTCGTGAACAATCCGGCCGACGAAGTGGGATGGATGCGGGTGCTCGGTTTGCAAGTCGGTATCGGCATGGTGATTGCGGGGCGCATCATCGCGTCGGTCGCAAAACAAGCGACCGTGGCTGAAGCGGCGGCGCTTGATCTTGCCGATGTTCTACCGCCAAAAGCGCGCGTGGGTTGGAATGAACTGCGTGAGATGTTGCGTGAAATTATAGGAAGTGAACGGCCGTCAGATTTGGTGCGTGCGGTTTTGGAAACAAAAAATTATCAAGATTATCTTGAATCCGAATATCCGAATTGGCAGGAACGGCTTGATGATGTGAAACAACTCGCCGTGTTTGCTGAGCAATACACCGACGTGACTACTTTTTTGGGCGAGGTGATGTTGTTTGATGAGTATGGCGGGGCGCGCGCGGAAGGCGCTTCGCGAGACGAGGAACGCATCGTGCTTTCCACAATCCATCAAGCAAAAGGTCTTGAGTGGGACACGGTGTTTGTTATGAATTTAACGTCAGAAGATTTTCCCAATCGGCGCGCGCTTCTCGAAGAGGGGGGACTTGAAGAAGAGCGGCGCTTGTTTTATGTTGCGTCCACGCGTGCGGCGCGCCAACTTTTTTTGACCTATCCTGCAACAAGTGGTTATGACACGCTGGCAATCCATCAACCGTCGCCGTTTATAGAAGAATTGAATTCTCATTTGTACGAAGAGGTTGAAATTGAGGAACGTCGGCATGATGATGTGACGACGATTGAGGTTGATGACGAAGGGAATGAAAAACCGCGCACACATACCAGTTTTTTGCGCGACATTGATGAACTCTAGTTGACAGGTGTCTCCTTTTGATGTAGGGTAAAAAGACCCCAACAAGATAAGGAGGAATACATGAAGGGACGTCCGTATCCGGAAGTGATTGCACTCGTGCGCCATGCGCAGTCGCAAGGTAATTTAATGACGCGGGAAGAGCGGGCGCGAACGGCGCTTGGCACGAATTTTTATCGCCTGACGCCGCACGGGCGTGCGCAGTCGGAAATCACCGGTGCGTGGCTTCGTGAACATTTTCCGCAGCCTGCGCGCATTCTTCGATCGCACTATACCCGCACCGCCGAGACCGCACAGATTTGTTACCCGAATCAAATGGTTAAAACCGATCCGCGACTTGCCGAAGCGAATCGTGGTGTGTGGCATGTCATGTCCGAAGAAGAAATGCACTCCCAGATACCGTGGGAACTCAAGCGCCGCGAATTCGAGGGGCTGTATCACTATCGTCCATTGGGCGGAGAAAGTGGTCCGGATATCGAGCGACGCGCCATTGATTTTCGTTCGTACCTACATCGTTGTTACGGCGGGCAGGTGGTCGTGGTCTTCACGCATGGTCAGTGGATCAACATGTGGTTCAAGCGTCACTACGATTGGACTGAAGAAGAGTTTGTGGCGCGATACGAACGTGATGACGTGGTGGCTAATGCGTCAGTGACGATTTTCCGCGGCGTGACATTGCCGGACGGGAAATCTGTTTTGCAACATGATCCGCGTACCGACTACGTAATTCCGTGGCAAGGAAAACTTGCTGACGTTGCGAGCGTGCCGGCGTAACATTAAAGAACGTGCATGACATTGCCTTTCAGGGCGTAACATGACGTGTTCTTCCGACCAATCGCACGGTCGGATTTTTTGTTTGTTGTTCACTTCGTTACGAACCTACGAACTCCTACGAACCCACGAATTGAGATTCTCCCCATCCACTGGAAGGGGAGAACCGTTTACTAAGAGGGGGTGGACGTCGGTCTATTCGTAATTCGTAGATTTATAAAAACCGTGCGCTTGACACGTTGTTCATTATTTGATACGGTGACATCAACATAAAAAAAGGAGGTTTGCCGATGAGTGATTTCAGGTATCGTATTGAAAGGTTGTTTACGCGGTTGTGGCAGGAGAAGCCGTGGGAAGTTGTGGGTGCCGAAGAGGTGGCGCACCAAGGATCCGGATTTGGCGATCTCGTTACCGACACGGAAATCCACGCCGATAAAATTATTGGCGACTTTCTGCGTCCTTTGATTCTTGAGTGGCACGAAACGCCCGAGCTCACCATTGAAGGTTGTGATCCCGTGCACCGCAAACGCGCAGATGACGAACGTGCTCGTTATCGCGTGTTTGTTGATCCGCTCGACGGTTCGCTCAATTTCAAAACGCGTCGAGGTGCCCTTGGTTTGCCGTTTACCGCCGCGGTGACGGTCACACAAGAACCACCGGGAGGGCAGGCATTGGGATTTTGGGACATCATCGCGGCCGGCGTTCTTGATCTGCGTTCCGGTGATCAATGGGTTGCGGAGCGTTCACGCGGATGCACCTTGAACAATAAACCGGTGCGCACCGCGAATGTCGCGATTATTGATTTGAAAAACACGATTATTATCGGCGAGAATTATTATCCCGATAATCGTGAACGTTTGGCCGCACTCTTTCGCGGAGAACGAGGGTGGTTGCGTAACCCGGGTTCTGCGGCGTATGAGATGGCGCTCGTTGCATCGGGAACCGCCGCCGCGTATGTGTGCGGAAGTCAAAAAAATCACGAACTCGGTGCCGGATATTTGCTCGTGAAAGAAGCCGGTGGCGTGGCGCTCGATTTTCATGGCCATGAACTCCGCGGCCATCCGTACGAATTTAATGCGCAGACACCCATTATTCTTGCCGCCACGCAGGAGTTGGGCGATGCGCTCGCGAAACGCCTTCGTGATCTTGAAAAATAGCTTCGCGCCCGACCTTATTAGGGTCGGGCTTTTTGTTTTGAAAGTCAATAATCTGCGTTGGCAAAATCCTTTTTCCCAGTGGACAATTCGCGCGAATTGTCCACTGGGAAGAAGTAAAGAAAAAACTAATAGTTTTTATGGTTTTCAAAAAATAAAAGTTATCCACAAGGATATTATTGTCAAAAAAGGTGATGTATGTTGAAATACGGACACAAACGAGACGGTCTCGTGACAACCACAAGGAGGATCGCATGAAAGTTCGTCCGTTTTCGGAAGTGGCTGATTTGATGGTAGGTAAGCAAGGATGGCAGCAGGGAACAGGAGATGTCGTATTTCAGAATCCCAAATTGGGACAGGTGCTTCATGTTGCGATGTGCAAAGATGATGGCACGCCGATGTGGGATCAGTTCATTCATGTTGAGCCGCTTGGTGCGGTGACGGTGCCCGTGAACAAGAAAGGCGAGTTCGGTCTCGTGAAAGTGGATCGGCCGACCGTGAAGTCGCCGGAGCAGTATCGCTATCCGGAATTGAATCTTGCCGACCTTGGTGTTTCATCGCTCGAGACCCCGCGCGGTTTTCCGAAGAAGGGTGAAGCGGGCGCGCAGACCGCGCATCGCGAAGGCGAGGAAGAGTTGGGAAGTCCGATCGAGCTCGTGAAAAAGATCGGCGAGATCACGCCGAACACAACGTTTCATCCGCATCGCATTCCGGTGTACTTCGCGCTCGTGAATCACGAGTTTGCGGGAACCGCGCCGCCGGATGTCAATGAAAAGATTTTGAAAGTGGAGTGGGTGAGCACCGAGGATTTGAATCGTCGCATTGCCGCCGGCGAAATAAATTGCGCCATGACGCTTGCCGCGCTTCAGCTTTTTGCGGCGTATCATGCGCAGGTACGCGCCGCGCAAAAGACGGCCTAAATCGTTTTGCTGACAGCGGATGCTGTCAGCTTTTTTATCCACAGCGATATGGTTGCAAAAATAGGTGGCGCGTGTTGAAGTGTGGTCACACTACATAAAAAAGGAGCAGACATGGATATTCATCTCGTGGAACTTGATGTACGCAAAGGGAAACCCGGGAGGTATTTGACCGTGTTTGATTTTGCGGCTGTTTCGGAACTTCTTGGTGCGCCGGTCACGTGTTGTTATGTGAACACCATGGGACCCGGAGTTGTGGCGGGAAATCATTGGCATCGAGAAAAGAGAGAACTTTTTGCATGTGTGCGCGGCGTAATCAGTGTTCACTTTGCGCATCCCGAAACAGGGGATCGTGCAGAGCACACGCTCGTGGCATCTGACAAAGGGCAAGGGATCGTGGTGCCGTCGGGTATTGCCCATGCGGTGAAAAATTGCGGTGAAACATTTGCAGATCTTTTGGTTTTTGCAACCGGAGAACCGCGCGGGGGCGATGATGTTGATTTTGTGGTGATCTAGAAAACGCAGTCAACGGAGGAACAAACGATGGAAAGAACATTGGAATGGATTCCGGAAGATGATGTGATGGTCGCGGAGTATCAGGCTTTTATGACGGAGCATGGTGCAAAAGTGGGACCTCTCGGTGATTGGCGTCAAGGTGAAATTGAGATAGTCACTGATGCGGGGCTCGCGCGTGAATGTGTGCTTGCTATGCAGGAGCGACTTGCGAGGCTTGATGCCAAAACCGGAGTGCGAACGCGGTCTGATCAGGAAATACTCGAGTTCACGGGTATTGGGATCGAGTACGAAGATCAGTACGCACTCATGGTGCGGTTTCCGGTGTTGTTCCCACCTGCAAAAGGAAAGACGGAGCCCGGGCGCGGCGAATACATCACGTGGTTTTGGCGTGCGCTCTTCGGGCAAACGCTTGCGACGTGTGGTATGCCGGTGATGCCCGATGGGAAGATTGTGCTTCAGGCCGCGTTTCGTCATGCAACACGCGAGTGGGTGCTCGAGTTTCCGCGCGGCGGAGTTGATGCGGGGCGCGGTGTGCTTGATGCACTGCGTCGTGAACTCGGCGAAGAAGCCGGACTTACGGTTGGTGACATTGTTCCGCTCGGTTTGCATGAGCCTGATAATGGTTTGATGGCAAGCGTGATTCCGATGTTTATGGCGCGGGTGACGGCGGTCGGTGAATCGCATCACGAGTATGCCGAAGCAATCGGCAATCTGCATTTTTTCAACATCGCGGAGTTTGAAAAAATTCTGCGCGATCAAAAATTCGAACACAGCGGCCGCACCTACCACGTCCGCGGCAGTTTCGAAAACTTCTGCATGAACCAAGCCCGCCTCCGCGGCCTGCTCTAGTTCACAACCTCTCTTCGCCGGCATTACAAACGTGCCGGCTTTTTTATTTACTTTCTTCAACTTACGCCACTCAGTGAACCCCACTGAGAGGCGTGGCTGTGGATAATTTGTCAATGGTTACTGACATGCTTCTGCGCCTTATTTTTTATATCCATGTCGATGCTCGTTGACACTTTTGCACCCATTTTTTCTTGATTAGTTACCGACGTTGTTTAATAATAGTAATAGGATGACTAATATTATTTTTTTAAAGAATCTATCTATGAGAGACGTTTCTTTTGCAAATGGACATTATTATCATATTTTTAATCGAGGGGTTGATAAAAGAGTTATTTTTAAGAATGATTCAGATTTTTGGCGGTTTTATATTTCAATGTACCTTTTTAATGATGTGCATTTTATGAGTAACGGTGGTAAGTCGTGTGCGGAAATATTCGATGGCGTGGAAACCGACGGTCTTTTACGAGAACAGGGCATTCATCGTGACCCGCTTGTAAAGATAGTCAGTTTTTGTTTATTACGCAATCATTTTCATTTATTTGTTCAGCAATTAGAAGAGCATGGTATCACGAAATTTTTACATCGCCTTTCTATGGGATATGCACATTATTTTAATAAAAAATATGAACGAAAAGGAAGGTTGTTTGAAAGCGAATTTCAAGCAGTCCTTATTAAGCACGATGCACATTTTTTGCATATGCCGCGTTACATTCATCTGAACGCACTTGACACGACCGCCGTTCCTTGGCGGGAAGGGAAGGTTGTTAACTGGCAGATTGCCATGCGATTTTTAGATAAGTATCCTTGGTCAAGTCATCAAGTATACCGAGGGGCGCCACAACCGCTTGGTGTGGTGGACAAAGAAATGGTGAAAAAATTATTTCGAACACGAGTAGAGTATTACAGATTTTTGAAACTGTGGAGCAGTCGTTTGATTAAACCCACCCCACTCAGTGGGGTTCACTGAGTGGGGCTCACTGAGAGGGGGGTTGACGGGGGTGGGGGAAATGTGGTGAGATGTTCGTGGTGCCGAGATTTTCTCGGTATGACCTCATGGCGCTCTTTACCATCATTAACGACTTCGGTGCGGCGTAATGCTTGTCCGAAGTTTCGTGGTGCGCGAGAGCAAAGGAGAAACGAGATGGCTGATGTGAAAGAGGTTGGAACCGAACGCGCGGAGGTTGAGCTTATTGCACAGCTCATGCAAAGGATGGCGGCGCGCAAGCATCCGATCACGGCGGCACAGGTTCACCGCTTCATGCGATATCCGGCCGGGCCGATCCTGCCGGATTTGTGTCGCGAGGTGCGCAAATTGCCGGATGAATTCCGTGCACAGAAACATACTCTGTCGACGATCTGTGCTCTTTCGGTCAATCCGCTTGGCGAACCGGTCATGGTGACGATTGTTGACAATCATTACACGTTTGTGTGCGGTGATAAACAGCACCGTTACGAGAGATTGCATGATAGTAGTCCGGTGCATGCGTGGTATCCCACCATTCTTGGATTCGGTGGAGTGACCAGCGAACCGATCATCGCCTTTAACGAAACGCGTCACATTGACGAACTGGGGCAGTGCTCTGTTGAGGAATTGGATCTTGATTGGAAAACAGTTGTGTACAAGGGTGAAACGCAACCGTTCGATCTCAAGGCTGTGCACGGTATCACGGTGCTCGCGAACGGTTCTTTGGTGTATGCGCGGCGTATGAAAGATGACTCTGGTCTGCATGATCAGTTCGAGATCGTTGGTGTGCATCCGTCTACGCCAGGATCTGAAGTGGTTATGGGAACCGTGCGTGCCGAAACAGTGCGGGGATTTTTTGAAGACAACGATGGGCATGTGTATTGCATTTACGACTACAAAAACGTTGGTTATGAAGGGGGCAAACCGTTGGGTACTGATGTGGTGGTTGCACTCGTAAACAATGGTGTTCATGAGACATATCGTTTTGCGGGTGACGCATTTCGTTGGATCGGAGAGTTTGATGGGCTTCTGTGTGCTGTCGTGGATAATGATGGTGATCGTCCGCGAATGTTGTCTATCGGAGTGACGCATCACGATGGAACGTTTGTTGAAGAAATCAAAAAGCTCGGCACGGTGAGTTTCCGTGGCAATTTGACCAAACTCAAGGATTGCCGCGATGCGTGGATTGGTGTTGTGCGCGACTTTTTGCCCTCGTGGATTGTTGACGGCGAACCCCAGCCTTCATTTGAACAGGTCTCGCCGATTTTCTACCGCGATGGCAAACCGCATTACTATGGCGTGATCGGTCGCCATCTCTACACGATGGCACTCCCGCTACTGAAGAAGTTGCACACCGTCTAACAAGTAATCGTCTGCCGTCCTTCACGCGAGGGACGGCTTTTTTATTTTCGTAAAGGTGTGTATAATATTGGTGTACAAGTATTGCTATTTGTGTAAAGATATGGTCGTTCTGACTCCTAGTAAGCTAATAAGCTAGGAAGCTAGCAAGCTAAAAATGAAAGCACTCATTACCGCCGGAGGGCGCGCGACGCGTTTGCGGCCCATCACGCACACTATCAACAAACATTTGATTCCCATCGCCGGCAAGCCGATGCTCTTTTATCCTATCGAAAAATTGCGCAAAGCGGGTATCGAGGATATCGGCATCATCGTGAATCCGGGCGACACCGAATTGTCAAAAGCGATCGGCGACGGCGAGCGGTGGAATGCGCATATCACCTACATTGAACAAACCGGCGGGCCGCTGGGCATTGCGCACGCGGTGAACTTAGCGCATGATTTTTTGGGTAACGACCCCTTCATCTTTTATCTCGGCGACAACATCGTACTGGGTGATATCGCGCGATTCATTAAAAAATTTGAAGATGAAAAATTGCATTGTCTTTTGGCACTCGCCAAAGTGCCGGACCCGAATCGTTTTGGTGTGCCTGAAATCGTGGACGGTCGCATCGTGCGCGTTTTTGAAAAACCGGAACATCCGCCGAGCGATTTTGCGGTGACTGGTATTTATATTTACGACCATCATTTTTTTGACGCATTTTCCCGCATCACGCCGTCTCCCCGCGGCGAATACGAAATTTCCGACATCCACAGTGAATTGATTAATATGGGTCTCAATGTAGGACATGAAATTATTTCCGGATGGTGGAAAGACACGGGAAAGCCCGAAGATTTACTTGAAGCCAACCAGTTGGTGCTCGATGAGTTTAGTGATGGAGACGCGACGCGTGACGGAGAAATAATGGATGACGTGAAGATTCAAGGCAAAGTGAGAATCGGACAAAAAACAAAAATCGGACCCAATGTACTCATTCGCGGTCCGGTCGTGATCGGCGAAAATTGTGTTATCAAAAACAGTTACATCGGTCCGTATTCCTCAATCGGTAATGGGGTGACGATTGACGGCGCGGAGATTGAACACTCGATTTTATTTGATGAAGTGCAGGTGAATTGTCCGCGACGCATCGCCGATAGCATTTTGGGCTACCGCGCCCGCGTCCACAACGTGAACGGCTCATGGCCGCAAGGACACAAACTCATCGTGGGGGATCATGCCGTAGTGGAAATATAGATTTAAGATTAAAGGTTAAAGATTTACGCCGTGCTTACTAAAACTTAAATCTTACCTCGCTAGGAGTGAGCGAAGTCACAAAGCGTCACAGCTTTGGGACTTCCGAACGACGACGCGAGGCAAGGAGCGAAGCGACGCCACCTCGCTAGGAGTGAGCGAAGTCACAAAGCGTCGTAGCTTTGGGACTTCCGAACGACGACGCGAGGCAACGAGCGCTTGTTTTCCTCCGCGCGAAGTTACAACTTAAATCTATTGCAAATCCTGTACATAAAGCCCCGGCATCGGGCCGCCTGCGACGGCGTAATATAATACTGCGCCGTTTTTTGATATGCCAAAATCAGCGATGGTGCCCGTGGTAATATCCACGAGTTGCGTGACGTTGCGTGCGTCGCGATCATCAAGTTCGAGCGCGTAGATTCCGGTCGCGGTCGAAAAAAGCACATACTCGCCGGGATACCACGCCGCTTTTTTTATGTGCGCACTCTGCCGCCGCAAAAGTTCGGTTGCGCCGGTTTCAAGGTTTGAACGCCATAATTCAAAAGAGGTCCATGACAGAATTTCAGTTTGATTGTTGCGATTGGTTCGCGTGACGAGCGCGTCGCCGGTTGTTTCGAGAAGTGGTTTTGGGATGGCGCTCGGTTCGAGAATAGTAATGGTGCTGTGACCTGTGGCGTAAAGTGCAAGAAGCGGCCGATCTATATCTAGAAATCCATCCGTCCCTGAAGGAAGTTCGAGTATTGATTTCGTTTCGTCTGCGAGAAGCTGTGGACTGCTTCGTATAAGTTCAGGAATACCTGCACGATTTTTTACACTCCATATATCGGTGTTGATTATTCGAAAATTCGTTTCGGCCGGAGCGATCGCGTCATCGTGTCCGGTCAGTAAATTAACCGCGTGAAGTGTGCCCTTTACCACGCCGTACAAAGTCGTGTTCGTGGCGCTCCAGCTGTAGGTGCGAAAAGGAAAATGTGTCACGGTACCAAGATCAATTGTTTTTGCGGGATTGAGAAGAGGAATCACGCGTGCATATCCATCTAAACCATAGTTTGCGATGAGCGCCATGGTGTTGTCTTTTGAAAATTGTATGAGTGCATTCTCTGCGTGTGTGCGCACCGATGTAATTCCGGTTTCAATGCCCCGCGCGAGATCAAACACATGGAAAACGGACGATCCCCCTCGTTCTTCAAGCCACACGAGAAATCGCATGTCGCTTGAAAATGCGGCAACGGTGCTTGGTGCATCAATTATTTTTTGTGACGCATTTTCTTTCCAAAGTACAATGTCCTCGGCAAAAGTGGTTTCTTGACTTTTTACGGTCAGTCGTTTACTCCATGTGCTATATCCTGTTTTTTGTACCGTCACGGCGTAGTCATCGGGTGCGATTTTTATAGTGGCGGGCGTTTCCTCCGTGATTTTCATGGCATTAAGAATAGTTGTGGCACCACGGGGTTTTGATTTGATGACGAGTGCGCCAAATCGTTCGATGCGCCCATTGTGGAGGTTCACACCGAAGCCTGCTGTATACAAGACAAGCGCGGGCGCGGTAACCAAAAAGAAGAGGACAAAGAGATAGAAGATGATGGTGCGCACTGTTTTTGACATACTGCTATTGCGATGTTGTCTTAATTTCGTTATACTCAACTAGGTCCATAAGTCCTCGTTATGCCCCGTTAGAAGTGATGGGTTGGTTCTGGATGGGGGTGTTGTTTCCTAAGACGTATTTTATTGCAAACACCGTGGTAATAAATATAAAGGTAGTGTGAGCATAGATAATTTTCCCCAAAATTATCTATGCGACCACCACTTCTAACGGGGTATGGCTCGACTTATCATTCATGGAGGCAAACCGCTTCACGGAAAAATCGAAGTGCGGGGTGCGAAGAATGCGGCGGGTAAACTTATTGCGGCGACACTGCTCACGAGCGAGGAGTGTGTTTTGCGTAATGTGCCGCGGGTGCGCGATGTGGTGCGTATGCTTGATGTGGTGCGTGAACTTGGTGCGGATGTTGCGTGGCAGGATGATCACACGGTTTCCATCTGTGCAAAAAACGTATCACCGGGCGCACTTGATCGTGCGGCCGTCAAATCAATGCGTTCGTCCACAGCGCTTCTTGGTCCCATGCTTGCGCGGTTTGGCGATATCACCCTTCCGGAACCGGGCGGTGACAATATTGGCCGACGTTCACTTGACACAACGTGGTTTGCATTGCGCGCACTCGGCGCCACGATTGAACAAAAGGGTAATGAATTTCATGTGCGCGCTCCGCACATTCTTGGTGCTACCATTATATTGCCTGAATTTTCCGTAGGCGCAACAGAGAATGCGCTCATGGCCGCGGCGCTCACACCGGAGGAAACCGTCATAAAGCTTGCCGCGCTTGAACCGTCAGTCCAAGAATTGATGTCATTTTTGCGTGCCATGGGAGCCGATGTGACTGAAATTGCGACTCATGCGATTCGCATAGTGGGTGCGCCCAAACTTCATGGTGTCCAGTATACCATCGCGCCTGACAATCTTGAAGTGGGTACATTTGCCGTGGCGGCCGCCGCAACGCGCGGCACGCTTGATATTTTTCCGGTGGTGCCGCTCCACATTGAATCGGTCATTGAAAAATTGAAATCAATCGGTGTCGTATGCGATCTTCGTGAAAATCATTTACATATCAGAACCAATGGCTCGCTCAAGTCATTCAAATTGCAAACCATGCCATGGCCCGGATTTCCCACGGATTTGCAAGCGCCATTCGGCGTTCTTGCAACACAATGCGTCGGCACGTCACTCATCCATGATCCGCTTTTTGAAGGTCGCATGGGCTATGTGAATGAGCTTGTGAAAATGGGCGCTGATGCGGTGATCTGCGATCCGCATCGCGTGCTCATCACGGGCCCCACGCAACTGACAGGACGCGAAATGCCGAGCCTTGACATTCGCGCCGGCGCAACCCTCGTTCTTGCGGGATTGGTCGCTTCGGGCGAGACTATTATTCATGACGCCGAAATTCTTGATCGCGGCTACGAAGATCTCGCGGGACGTCTCGCTACTCTTGGAGCGGATATCGTGAGGATTGAATAACGCATAATTCGTTGTTCGCAAGGTTCGTTCAGGTTCGTTGTTCGGTTCCCATCAAGAGATCATTTGAAGGACATGAAGATACATCAATATAAAAAAGCACATAGACCAAGAATAAAAATTATGAAAAAATTTCGTACTCATACTGATGGGGGAGCGCGGGGGAATCCGGGGCCGGCGGGGATCGGGGCTTTTATTGAGGAATGGGACGCGGCGAGTAGCGCATGGAAAGTCGCCAAGGAAATCAAAAAATATATTGGTGAGACCACCAACAACCAAGCCGAGTATCAGGCGCTCATTGCGGCACTCCTCGCGGCGCATGAACTCGGTGCCGAAGAAGTCGCGTGTTACTTGGACAGCGAATTGCTCGTGAAACAAATGAACCACGAATATCGTGTGAAAGATGCGGGTCTTGCACCACTCTTTTTGAAAGCATGGAACGCGGGCGCGGCGTTCAAAAAAGTTTCGTATAGCCATGTGCGCCGTGAATATAATAAGGAAGCGGATCGCCTCGTGAATGAAGCGATTGATGAGGCACTCCGGAAATGATATACTAGCCACTAGTGATCCCACCCCCTCTTAGTTTCTCGTTCTCCCCCTCCCCTTGGGAAGGGGAGAAAAGCCCGGCACTAATGGCTAAGAACTAATGGCTAGTGGCTACCTATGAGTTTTTCTCTATTTGGCAAAAAACAAAAAACAGTCCTTGGGGTGGACATTGGGGCAGGTGGGGTCAAAATGGTTGAATTGCGCGAAGCAAAGGGCCGGCCGCATTTGGCAACCTATGCCTACACCGAACGGATGACGGATCTTGAGCGCCCTTTGATTGAGGATCCGAAACGCCTCGCGGACATGGTGAAAAAAATGCGCACCGATGCGGGCATGACTGCGACGCGCGCCGTTTTGGGGCTTCCCATTGCCTCGGTTTTCAGTTCGATCATGAGTGTGCCGGTCGCATCAGGTAAGGAACTCAAAGCAGCGATCGAATGGCAAGCACGCAAATTGATTCCGCTTCCGCTCGAAGAGATGGTGCTTGACTGGCGCATGATCGGTGAGAAAAAAATTGAAAAAGCGTCGCAGGGGCGCGGACTCATTGCGACCGTGGTCGGAAAGTCCCACATTCCGGGTTTGCAAGAAATAAAACACGAAGGCCCGCCCGAGCTTGGCAAAAAAAGCATGCGCATACTTTTGACCGGAGCCGCAAAGCCGCTCATTGCAAAGTATACGGAGTTTGGTAAGAGTGCGGGGCTTGAACTTGCGGCGCTTGAAACCGAGGCATACGCGCTCATACGCTCACTCGTGGGAAAAGATCCGGGCACGGTTATGATTATTGATTTTGGCACGGTGCGCACAAGCATCGTGGTCGTGGAGCAGGGTGTTCCCGTACTCACGCGCAGTATCAATTTGGGCGGCATGACCATCACGCAAACTATTTCGCGCACGCTGGGCATTTCACTTTCTGACGCCGAACAGATGAAGCGTGACAGCGAGCGATTGTCGGTCGCGCCCGGCGAGGCGGGCATGCCGACGCTCATGGCAAAAATTATAGAACCGCTCGTCACGGAAACGCGCTACTCCATGAATTTGTATAAAACGCAACAAGCCGAAGCGGGTGGGGGAAAGGGGATTGATAAAATTATTGTGACGGGCGGCTCGGCGCATTTGCCGTATTTGACGGCGCATCTTTCGCGCACACTGAACGTCAATGCGTATGTGGGCGATCCGTGGGCACGGGTTCTTGCGCACGAAGATCTGCGGCCGGTACTTGAAGATTTGGGTTCACGATTTGCCGTCGCGGTTGGACTCGCGATGCGCGACTTTGAGTAAGCCATAAGCCATAAGCCGTAAGCTTTAAGGCTTATAGCTTATAGCTTATAGCTTATAGCTTATAGCTTATTTTTATGAACAAAAAGGGCTTCACTCTTATTGAATTACTTATCGTGCTCGCGCTCATTGGTATTTTAACGACAGTAACGGTTTTGGCGCTCATGAATGCGCGGCAGAAAACGCGGGATGCCGAGCGCGTGTCGCAGGTAAGTCAGATTCGCGCGGGGCTTGAACTTGGGTTTGCGGAACTTGCGAGTTATCCGACGCAAACGGAAAGTGATGTGGTGCTTGGTGCGGGGGGAAATACGCTTTGTGAAGTGAAGGGCGCGGCGGCGTTTGTGGCTGATGCGGCGAGTTGCACAGGGACGGTTTTTATGTCCGCAGTGCCGTCTTCACCAACGCCAAAAGACGGAAAATGCGCCACGATGCAAAATGCGTATCGGTATTTGGCCGGAAGTGGTGGCACGAATTTCAAAGTTGAATTTTGTTTGGGCAAATCTCCGGCGCGCTCTGGTTTGGCGGATGGTTTGAATTGCATCACGCCCGCGGGTATTGCGCCGGGGGCGTGTAAATGATCATTTCCTATCGGGTACTTACGAACGAATTCCCCTCTTAAGTTAAGAGGGGCGAGGGGGAGTTATGTTGTCTGCATAACCCCCTCAGTTTTACGCCTCCCCCTTACCCTAAGGGGGAGAACGTCTGCCCCCTCTTAGGGTAAGAGGTGGACGATGGGGAGTTATGCGGTGTCGTACAAACTCTTCCCCTCTTAAGTTAAGAGGGGCGAGGGGAGTTATGTTGTCTGCATAACCCCCTCAGTTTTACGCCTCCCCCTTACCCTAAGGGGGAGAACGTCTGCCCCCTCTTAGGGTAACTTCGCGCGGAGAAAGAGGGCGCTCGTTGCCTCGCGTCGCCCCTCTGCGCTCCGACTTCGAGGGACAAGTCGTTCGGAAGTCCCAAAGTCTACGGACTTTGTGACTTCGCTCACTCCTAGCGAGGTGGCGTCGCTTCGCTCCTTGCCTTCCGTCGTCGTTCGAAAATGCCAAAGTTGCGACTTTGTCATTTTGCTCTCTCCTAGGAAGGTAGTAACCCGCCGG
>Ga0209515_10002595_pt1 | contig 27457 bp, 25 predicted proteins | sample Subgroupgradi54m_FD_187454 | JGI IMG/M metagenome (GOLD analysis project Ga0209515, IMG submission 187454) | Subsurface groundwater microbial communities from S. Glens Falls, New York, USA - GMW60B uncontaminated upgradient, 5.4 m (SPAdes)... ... | reverse complement strand
CCGCTATGGCTCGAACGCCAATGGGACTGGCAGTCCGCCTTCAACATCGATCTCGCCAACCACCGCGCCAGTGAAGACGCCTGCGCGAGCGCCGTTCTGATCATCGACTATTACAATTGGGGCATGGACGACCGCGCGCGAGCCCTCGTCCGAGAGGGCCTGGCCCGCCGCCCCTGCCCCACGGTGCGCGCCTACCTCAATAGGGTAGACCGCATGCTCCGTCCAGGGTTTAAATAGCTCCTTCCGAGTCGGGAGATGGTCGGCACTTTTTTGATTTCCATTTCTCCCTCTGGGGTTTTGAGCAAATAGATGCTCAAAACCCTCGTCGAGAGAATGAAAAACGGAATAAGCTCATGCAGTATGGCTTGGGGCTCAGCCCTCGTACGAACTCCTAGGCCCATTGCCCGGAAAATACGGGACCATCGGCCCTTCAGTCGTGACGCGCGCTTTCGTAAGATCGGGGTATGAACCTTATCCCTTTGCGCCGCGCCCTCGCTTCCGCCGTCTGCCTTTCCCTCGTCGTCGCCTGCCCCGGTCTGGCGCCGTACGCCGCAGCGCAGTCCATCCGCAGCGCGCCCGCCGCGTCCGCAACCAGCGCTTCCGCGGTTCCCGTCATCGGCTTCGGCGGCGCTTCGTTCTCGATTCCTACATTAATACCCTCCGCGCTCAGCCTGACACCGTCTTTGGGCGCGCCCTCCGCTCCGGCGCTTATGACGATCGCTCCTGCGGCAGCGGCGCATGCTCTCGTCGCTCCCGCGTCGCTGTCCGCCGCGCCTGCCGTCGCTGAAGCCGTCGCCGCGCGCCCGGCCGCTTTGCTTAAGACCGTCTCCGCCGCCGCGAAAGAAACTGTCGCCGCGCTCGAGAACGCCGGACCGATTACGAACGCCTCGCCGTCCTCCGCCAACGGCCTCGGCCAAAAGCTCGAGGACTTGCTGACGGGCGCCTCGACGCTGCGCCGCGGCGCCGACCTCTCAGCGCCGTCCGCAGGGGACTGGGCGTCTCTCAACGAGTCCCGTCAGCTCGCGCGTCCCGCCGGCGACGAGATAGCCCGTGCCGCGGCCGCCGACAGTTCGACCGTTCCGCCCGCTCCGTCCGCCGACCAAACGCCCGCTCCCCGCGCTGCGAAGGGTCCCTTTTGGCCGCGCCTGCTCTCCGCGGGCCTGGCGCTGGCCCCCGCCGTATTCCTCGGCTTCCCACTTATCGCCGCCACCGGCTGGCTCGTCGGCGGCCTCGTGATCGCGACAAGCCTGACGCTCGCCGTGATGCCCTTTTTGAGCGAATCGTCTTCTAAGATTCTGCGCGCCGCGCCCGGCCTGACGCTCGCCGCACTCGGCATCTTCGTCGCCGGCGTGTCGCTGTCCCTGTCTATCGGTATCGGCGTGGCCGTCGCTCCCGCCCTGATCTGGACCGGGGCGTTTGCGCTCGTCGGCGGCTGGGCCTTGACCCGCTACGGTCTCGGCAAAAGCGAGGGGCGCTACGGCTCCTACGGCTCGGCTGAGACGCTCTCCGCGTTCTTCGGCGGCCTGGCCGCGCTGACGGGCGTGGCGTTGGCCGCGTCCACGCCGCTCGGCTGGACGGCCACGGCTCTCCTCTGGCTCTCCTACCCGTTGTCCGCCTTGCTCTGGTTCCACCTGCCGGGCTGGGTCGGCAGGGGCGTGGCCGCCGCGTTCAAAGGCGTGTGGCACGGCGCGCTCGGGCTCTCCCGCGTGCTCACCGCGCTCCACCGCGACACCGTCCTGTTTGATCGCCTGCAGAAATTCAGCGAGAGATACTGGAAAGCCTCCAAGTGGAACGCCGTCTGGCTCGCCGTGATGTGGACGCCGATCGTGCTCGCCGAGGCCTTGATGTTCGGCCTCTCCGGCATCGGAGGACTCTTCGTCGGCGCCGTCGCGGCTCCTGTTAACTTCCTGTGGGCCGCTTCATCCAGGCTGTGGCCTGGGAGCAGGGTCCAGGTCTACTTCGCCGAGGCCGCGCGCCTCGTCTTCGACAACGTCTCGAACGGCAAGGTCGCGCGCTTCAATCCCCTCGAGGCCAAGCTGATCCCGTTGGCCAACTCGCCTAAGTTCTTCGTCAGCGCCGCGGGCGCCGTCGCAATCCGCCTGCTCCAGCTCGGCTGGGTCGTCTACGCCGCGATCGCGACGCCGCTCCTGTCCGTCGCGGGGCTCATCCTCGCCTTCGGCCGCGTCGGGACCTACGATCCGAAGCGCCATGACGTCTACTCGCTGCGCATCAACCGCGACGACTCCCCATCGGAGAAGCCGACCGAGCCGACCGAACCCGAACCCGGGACCCCCTCCAAGGCGACGATCGTCCCTCAGGTGATCGCCGTGGCCCTGGCGCTCGTCCCGGCCGTCTTCTTCGGCCTGCCGATCATCGCAGGCGCTTCCTTCATCTCGATCCCGCTGTATCTCGCGCTCGTCCTGCCGCTGGCCGCGATGCCGTTTATGGGCAAGGCCCCGCTCTGGGCGAAATCATTCGCGGGCCGCGCGCTGTTCTACAACGGCCTCGTGCTCCTGCTCAACGGCAACGCGATCCTAGTCGGTCTCATCGCGCTTCTCGGCGGCTGGGGCTTCAACCGCTGGGTGAAGAAAACCTCGAAAGAGGGCGGAAGTTTCGATGAGGCGGAACTCGGCGCGTTCTTCGGAGCGCTCGGCTCCGCCGCCGCCGTCGGCGCGGTCTGGGCCGGCTTCCTCGGCGGCTGGATCGGCTGGAGCACGCTCGCCTTGGCCGCGGCCACGAGCCCGTTCCTTCTGATGCACCTGCCGTCATGGGTCTGGTATGGCCTGCGCGGCTTCGTCAAATCCTTCACGCGTTCGATGGAAGCCTTTCACGACGTGGCGGGCTTCTGGCATCAGGACACCAAGTTCCGCTCCAACCTCAAGAGCCACGCGTCCTACTGGCTCAAGAAGACTTACTGGAACGGCGTGTGGCTCTCCGCGATCTGGGTGCCGACCGGCCTGATCCAGGCCGTCGAATTCGTCCTCTCGGTCGCGCTCGGCGCGGCCGTCGGCCTCCTCCGCTCGCCTTTCGCCTTCGCGGCGGCCGCGTTCAAAGAAGCCCAACCGGATTCCAAGGCCGCATTGTTCGCGAAGGGTCTTCTCGACGGCTGGACGAACTCCTCCGACGGCTCGAAGAAGCTCTTCGACCGCCTCGTCTCGGGCCTCAAGCCCGCAATGGACGAAGCGACGGCCGAGACCGGCCGTCCGACGCTGAAGGCCGCGGGCGCGTTCCTGCTCGCGCGTCTCGTTCAGATCGTCTGGTTGGCCGGAGTTCTCGTCATGACGTTGTCCGGGGCCTCGTTCCTATACGGTGTTTACCGCGGCATCCGCGCCGCGCTCGCCGGCCCCGAAAAGCCCGCCGACGCCTAAATGGTGTCAGGCCTGCAGTTATGACAGAATTCGGATAACTGTCATAACTGCAGGCCTGACACCGTTATCGTCAACTGGGAGTGCTAAAATAACGGCATGAGATTCCTGATCCTCGGCTCCGGCTTCCAGGGGCGCGCCTGCGCCTATGACATGCTCCGCAACCCCGCCGTCATGGAGGTAAGTCTCGGGGACATGTCGGCCGACAACCTCGCCTCAGCGAAGAAGTTCCTGGCCAAGGTCTCGGGCGGCCGCGCGAAGTTCAAGCGCCTCGACGCCGGCAATCCCGCCGCGGTCAAAAAGGCCCTGAAGGGCTACAGCGCCCTCGTTTCCTGCGTGCCTTATTTCCTGAATCTCCCCCTCGCTCAGGCCGCGATCGCCGCGCGCGTCCACTATGTGGACCTCGGCGGCAACACCGACATCGTCAAAAAAGAAATTTTACTTCACCCCCTCGCGGTGAAGGCAGGTGTATCCGTTCTGCCCGATAACGGTTTGGGCCCGGGGATGATCTCGATCTTGGCCGTGCACGCGATGTCGATGCTCGACACGGTCGATGAGGTTTTGATCCGCGACGGCGGCCTGCCCCTGAAACCCGTGCCGCCGATGAACTACATGCTCACCTTCTCCGAGCACGGCCTGATCAACGAGTATGTCGCTCCCGCGACCGCCCTGCGCGACGGAAAACTCGTACAGCTTCCTGGGCTCTCCGAGACCGAGATCATCGATTTACCCGCCCCTCTCGGGCGCTGCGAGGCCGCGCACGCCGCCGGCGGACTCTCCACCATGGCCGAGACCTACGCGGGCAAGGTGAAGACGATGGACAACAAACTCGTCCGCTATCCCGGGCATATCGCCGTGATCAACGCGATGGCCGCGATGGGCTTCTTCGACAACGCCCCGCTCGAGGTGCGCAAAGGAGTGAAGGTCGCCCCGCGCGAGATCGCGACCAAGCTCTTCCGCAGGCATTTTCACCGACCCGGCGACGAGGACATGGTCGTGATACAGAACACCGTGCGCGGATTGAAGAATGGACGGCCGGCCGAGATCATCCATAATCTCGTGGATCATGCCGACAGGGCGACCGGCATGACCGCGATGATGCGCACGACGGGCTTCCCGGCGTCGATCGTGGCCCAGATGGCCGCCGACGGCCGCGGCCGCATCAAGCCCGGCGCCTATCCCGTCGAACTCGGCGTGCCGGCCGAGTCGTTTATCGACGAGGCGCGCAAGCGCGGCTTCAACCTGACCTGGAAGTTCCGCTGGCTCGACGTACCCGCTACCGTCGCGATCCCGGCAGTTTAAGGCCGGACAACGCGATTATCGTCCCGCCGATGACGGTCCCGGTGACCGGGAAGGGTACGGCGGCCGCGAGCGCCCCCAGGAAGGCCTTGCCGTGCGCCCGGCGCGCGCCGTCTCCGCCCAGGCGGGTCTGAATTTTCCAGACGACAGCATAGGTCACGACGAATGCCGCCACGCTCATCGCCGCCATGGACAGGGGGCCGAGCTCCCACTCCAGACCGAAGCAAAGCCAGTCCACGGAAAGAATGGCCGCGCCGCTGGCACGCTGGAAGAACGGCTGGGGGTCGGCGTATTCGACGGGCGTCACCGGCGCAGCAGGAACTCGTCGATCACCGCGCCGTTCTTGTCGAGAGCGCGAACTCGCAGGCCGTCCTCGGTCGACTCGAGGACCAGGAAGTGCCGCCGCTGGACCACCTTTTCCGACACTCCCGAGGGATAAAGGACCTTTTTCTTGGACAGCTGGCCGCCCGCGCCGCTGATGACGTGAACGACCCCGTCGACGGGCTTCGAGCGCTCGTACTGATGTTTGTGACCGGCGAGGTACAGCTTCACTCCGCGCTTCTTGAGGATCGGCTCGAGAATCCCGCGCAGAAGCGCCGACTCCTCGACTTTCTCCCGGTCGTTCGTCGAGACATAGAGCGGGTGATGGCCGTAAACGACGATGTTCTTGGCCGTGCTCTTGGCGAGCTCCGCGTCGAGCCAGGCGAGCTGCTCACGGGCGAGGCGCTCGATCTCGGGCATGACCGCGTCGTAGGCCTCCTCCTGGTGGCGAGGCAGCAGAATCGTCGTGTCGATGGCGAAGACGTCGGCGTCGCCGAGCGTTTTCTTGTACCAGCGCGGCGCGCCCCAATAGGCGCGCTGCCGTTCGCCCCCGCCGGCGCGCACGTCGTGGTTGCCCATGACCGGGAAGAAGCGCACCCCGCCGTCGAAGAGGGCCGCGTAAGGGTCGCGGATGGCCGCGTCGAATTTTTCGGGTTCTCCGTTCTCGTAGACGTTGTCGCCGAGAACGAGCACGGAGGCGAACGGGGCGCGGACGCGCTCGACGGCCATGGCGTCGGCGATCTTGCGCTGATGGAGGTCGGCCGTGCCGGCATCGCCGACGACCGCGATGCGTCCGAGGCCGGGCGCGTCCGCGGGAATGGGCGCCGCGACGGGCGGCTGGAGCGCGGGCGCCAGCGCCGGCACGGCCCCGGACGCGAGCAGTTGGGCTCCGGCCGCGGCCGGAGCCGCGACCATCAGCACCGACGGGGCGCGCGCAGCTTCGAAACGGACGGGCAGCACCGCCCCTTGCGCGGGGAACGCCGCCAGGAACAGGAGAAGGGCTTTCACCTCCATATTGTACCGTGGAAATGCCCCCGCGCAATCTGTTAGACTCGGCCCCATGAACAAAAATCTCCTCCCCCTCCTCGCCGTCGCCGCCGCCTTCCTCTTCACCGCCTGCGATAAGAAGGCCGAAACTCCGGGGGCCTCCGCGCCCGCCGCCGCCCCGGCCCAGACCATGCCGGCCGCCGCCGCGAATCCCGCGTTACTCTCCCCTGAGAAGGCGAACGAGAAGGCTCCCGATGTGTTCAAGGTCAAGATCGCCACGACGAAAGGCGAGATGACCGTCGAGGCCCATCGCGCCTGGTCTCCGAACGGGGCAGACCGCTTCTATAATCTCGTCAAGATCGGCTACTACGACGACACCGCCATCTTCCGCGTCATGGACGGCTTCATGGCGCAGGTCGGCATGCACGGCGACCCGACGGTCATGGCGAAGTGGCAGAACGCGCGGATTCCCGACGACCCCATCGGCGTCCAATCCAACAAGCCCGGCTTCGTGACCTTCGCGACCTGCGGACCGAATTGCCGCTCGACCCAAATCTTCTTCAACTTCGGCGACAACCGCGGCCTCGACTCTCAGGGCTTCACTCCCTTCGGGAAGGTCGTCGAGGGAACCCCGGTTCTGGGCGAACTGTATCGCGGCTATGGAGACGCCCCCGACCAAAGCATGATCGCAGCCCAGGGCAACGCCTACTTCAAGTCTCAGTTCCCCAACCTCGACTACATCAAGACCGCGAGAATCGTGCCCTAAGAGGAGCCCGTCCGGATCAGCGCGCTTTCGCGGCGGGAACCGCGTGGTGCGGCTTGCCGGCGAGCATGTAGGCCGCGCCCGCCCCGGCCGTCACGACGACCGTGAGGACCATGGCGTAGTTCACGTACCACGGCGCCTGCGGCGTGCGCGGCCACAACATATTAATAACTGCGCCCGCGCCGTAGACGAAGGCCGCGGCGTTGACCGACCAGCCCCACTTGCCGAGCGTGAACTTGCCTTTCGGCGTCCAGCCGCGCGCGCGCGCCATCAGGGCGCCGAGGACGACCATCTGGAAGGACACGTAGATGCCGATCGCCGCCGAGCTGATGATCGTGTTGATCGCGTCCTGCAGCCAGTACCCGAGCCCGGCGATCGCCGCGGGGATGACGCCGGTCGCGATGAGTGCCGCGACCGGCACACGCGTCTTGGGCGAGAGGCGCTTGAGCGTCGCGCTGCCGAAGATCATCCCGTCGCGCGCGAAAGAGAACAGGAGACGGCTGGCCGCCGCCTGCAGGCTCAGCAGGCACGATAGAAAAGAAACCATGACCACCGCGATCACGAGCCGGAAGCCGGTCATGCCCAGCGCCGTCTGTAAGGTCGTCGCGACGGGGTCCTTGTCCGCTCCGGAGACCGCCGCGCCGAGGTCGGGTAAGGCGAGCAGCAGCGCCAGGCACACGAAGGTCGCCGCCCCGCCGCCGACGTAGATCGTCATGCGCATCGACTTCGGAATCGCGACGCCGGCGTTGGGCGTCTCCTCGGCGACGTCGCCGCAGGCCTCGAAGCCGTAGTAGCAGAACATCGCGGCCACCGACGAGGCGAATAGGGCCGGGAGATAGGAAATCCCCGAACCGAAGCCGGTCGTGTCGAAGAGGATGCTCAGGGGCTGATGACGCGCCGCGATGAGCAGATATCCGCCGACAAGAATCGCGCCGATCAGCTCGCAGACAAAGCCGAACATCGCCACGCGCGCGAGCAGACGCGTGCCGCTCAAATTCAGGGCGGTCGTAAAAGCGATCATCGCGATCGCGATCAAGGTGAAGGTGCCCGCGCCGAGCTCGACGCCGAGAAGCTGTCCCATGAAAGGGGCGCCGCCGACGGCGACTGCCGCAACCGTCGTGAACAGCGCCCAGCCGTAGATCCACGCGGCCATCCAGGCCCAGCGCCGGCCGACGAGCCGAAGCGACCAGGGATACAGTCCGCCCGAGATCGGATATTGAGAGACGACCTCGCCGAAGACGAGGCACACCAGGAACTGGCCGAGCCCCACGAACAGGTAGTTCCAGAACATCGGCGGCCCGCCGGCGCGCAGAGCCATCGCGAAGACCGAGTACACCCCGACCACAGGCGACAAATAGGTGAATCCGAGGGAGAAGTTCTCCCAGAAGCTCATGCTCCGGTCGAAGTGCGAGTCGTAGCCGAGCGCGCGCAGCTGCTCGGCGTCTGAATCGTGAGTGGGCATGCGGGCAAGGATACCATAACCCCCATATCTGCTAAAATAGGAATTAGTCAAGTCCGACGATGAATCCGGCAGGAGCGCTTTTATGAAGACCGCGGTCAAGAATACGGCCAAGACTTACGAGATGCTCATCAACGGCAAGTTCGTCAAGGCGAAGAACGACGGCGTGCGCGAGATCACCGACCCCGGCAACGGCGAGCTCCTCGCCCTCGTGCCCGAGGCCGGCCGAGCCGACGTGAAGCTCGCGATCTCGGCCGCCCGGGCGGCCTTCGACGAGGGCCCGTGGCGCAAGACCACCGCACAGGACCGCGGCAAGTTCCTCTTCAAGATCGGCGACCTGATCCGCGCGAACGCCAAGGCGCTCGCCGAGCTCGAGGTGCGCAACATGGGCAAGCCGCTCACCGAGGCCGAGTACGATGTCGCCGACGCGGCGAACTGCTTCGAGTTCTACGGCGGCCTGGCGACCAAGATCCACGGCGAGACGATGTCGGTCCCCGCGAACTCGATGAGCTTCGTGGTGCGCGAGCCCGTCGGCGTCTGCGGGCAGATCATTCCGTGGAACTACCCCCTCCTGATGTCCGCGTGGAAGCTGGCTCCGGCGCTGGCGGCGGGCTGCACCGTGATCCTGAAGCCCTCGGAATTGACTCCGCTCACCGCGCTGTTCCTCGCGCGCCTGATCCACGAGGCAGGCCTGCCGCCGGGCGTCGTCAACATCGTATCCGGTCCCGGCGCCGGCGCGGGCGAAGAGTTGGCCGAGAGCCCGCTCGTCGATAAGGTCGCCTTCACGGGCGGCACGGTCACCGGCCGCAAGATCGCGATCGCGGCCACCGGCAACCTCAAGAAGGTCACGCTCGAGCTCGGCGGCAAGAACCCGAACATCGTGTTCTCCGACGCCGACTTCGAGTCCGCGGTCGACGGCGCGCTGTTCGCCGCCTTCGCCAACCAGGGCGAGGTCTGCTCCGCGGGCTCGCGTCTGCTCGTCGAGAAGAACATTCATAAAAAATTCGTCGAGGCGATGCTCAAGAAGATCTCGCGCATCAAGCTCGGCCACGGCCTTGGCGCGGGGGTCAAGATGGGTCCGCTCGTTTCCGCCGCGCATCGGGACAAGGTCGAGGGCTACATCAAGGCCGGCATTCACGAAGGCGCCAAACTGATCTGCGGCGGCGAGCGTCCGAAAGGCGCGGAGTTCGCTAACGGCAACTTTGTCATGCCCACGATCTTCGACGAGGTGCAGCCGACGATGCGCGTCGCCCGCGAGGAGATCTTCGGGCCGGTGCTGTCCGTCATCGAATTCAAGGACGAGGCAGAGGCGATCCGCATCGCCAACGACTCGGACTACGGCCTGGCTGCCGGCGTCTGGACGCTCAACGTCAACAAGGGCATCCGGGTATTAAAAGAACTGCGCGCCGGCATCACCTGGCTGAACACCTACCATCCCACCTTCAACGAAATGCCCTGGGGCGGGTATAAGCAAAGCGGCAACGGAAGGGAACTCGGGCTGTACGGCATTCAGGCCTACCTGGAAACTAAACAGATCAACATTAATCTCGATGAGGCGCCCATTGCCTGGTACTAAGTTGAAAAATATTCTGTTGAAGACAAGCATTCCCGGCCCCAAGAGCCAGGCGTTAATGACGCGTCGTCGTGCCGCCGTGGCCCGCGGTCCGTTCCACGGGACCCCCGTCTTCGTCGACCATGCTCACGGCGCTCTGATCACGGACGTCGACGGCAACGTTTTGATCGATCTCGCGGCGGGGATCGGCGTGGTGAATACCGGCCATACTCCGGAAAAATTGGTGAATGCGATCAAAACCCAGGCGGACAAGCTTCTACATGGGAGCTTCAACGTGACGCCTTATGAATCGTATGTGGCGTTGTGCGAGAAACTTAACGCAAAGGCGCCTGGACGGTTCGCTAAGAAATCCTTTCTGGCGAACAGCGGCGCCGAGGCGGTCGAGAACTCGATCAAGATCGCGCGAGCCCACACCGGCAGACCGGCGATCATCGCCTTCGAGCACGCGTTCCACGGCCGCACCTTCATGGCCATGACCTTGACTTACAAGGAAAAGCCGTACAAGGCCGGCTTTGCGCCGCTCAACAACGACGTGTATCGCGCCCCGTTCCCCTATGCATACCACGATGTCAGCGCCGAGCAGGCGTTCAAGGCGTTTACCGATCTCGCGGAAAAGGTAACGGCAACGAAGATCGCAGCTGTCATCATAGAACCCGTCCTCGGCGAGGGCGGGTTTATTCCGGCCCCAAAAGAATTCTTGGCCGAGCTCAGCGCGTACTGCGCCCAAAACGGAATAGTGATTATTGCCGACGAAATCCAATGCGGCTTCGGCCGAACGGGTACTTTGTTCGCTTCAGAACAGCTTAACTTCGTTCCCGACCTCATCCTCAACGCGAAGGGCCTCGGCGGCGGCCTCCCGATCTCGGCCGTGACCGGCCGGGCGGAGATCATGGACGCGCCCGGCGAGGGCGGCATCGGCGGGACCTTCGGCGGAAACCCGGTCGCCGTCGCCTCCGCGCTCGCGGTCATGGGGCTGATGGAAGACGGAGCTTTCCTCTCTCGAGTTCAAAAGCTGGGCGGGTCCGTCCTTAAGACCTTGCTGGCGTGGAAGGAGACATATCCCGTCATCGGCGACGTGCGCGGACTCGGGCCGATGCTCGCGCTCGAGCTCGTCAAGGACCGCACGACCAAGGAAGCCAATCCCGACGCGGCCAAGGCCCTCGTCAAGTATTGCTATGAGCGGGGCGTCGTCATCCTGACCGCGGGCTCCTACGGCAACTGCATACGCCTGCTTTTCCCCCTCGTCATCACCGACGAGCAGCTGGCCGAGGCGTTCGAAGTCCTCGAAGCCGGCCTCAAGAGCCTGAAGCCCTGATTGGTTAGGCCGCTTTCTTCTCGACGGAGTAGGCGCGCACATCGTGCGACTTGCCCTTGAGCTTCAGCAGGCCCATGTCCTCGTAGGCGTAGACATCGCCCACGGCGGCCTTGATCTCTTCGCTGACCACGATCGCGCGCGCCAGTTCCTTGGACTTGGACTCGAACCGGAAGGCGATGTTGACGCAGTCGCCGATGGCGGTGAAATCTCGCCGCGAGGAACCGCCGATGTTGCCGAACATCGCCTCGCCCATGTGGATGCCGCAGCCGACCGCGAAGCTCAGCTCGGGATGACGGGCGACGAGCTGGCCGTGATAAAGCCGCGCCGCCTCGACGAGCTCGATCGCGCTGTCAAGCGGTCCGCGCGCCAGCTGAGCCGGTAAATCGGCCGCGGGCAGCCAGTAGGCCATCACCGCGTCGCCGATGAATTTGTCGATGACGCCGCCGTGGCTCTCGATCACCGCGCTCGCGTCCCGGAACCAGCTCCCGATGAAGCTGGGCAGCTCCTTGGGCGGCAAGGTCTCGGAGAGGCGCGTAAAATTACGAATGTCCACGACCAAAATCGAGATGGCCTCGGTCGAGACGTTGCTCACGGTCTCCATCGTGCTGTCGTAGTCGGCCGTCAGCGGCGAGGTGATCGGCCGCTGGTCGGGAGACTCGAAAGTCAAAGTACAGTCGGCGATCACGATCGCGTCCCCGTCGGCGAGCTGGACCGGGGCCGTGACGAGGCGCCCGTTGAGGAAGGTGCCGTTCGCGCTCCCCAGATCGAGCAGGAAGTAGTTGCCGCGTCCGAGCGGACGAAGCAGGGCGTGTCCGCGCGAGACGCGCGCGTCCTTCAGGACCAGATCGCTCGCGCTGCCGCGGCCGATCGTGAACGCTCCCTGCAAGGGAACCCTGCGGGCATCCTGTCCGGGAAGGCTGATGGACAAGCCGGCGGCCATGAGCTATTTTTTTAGCGGCTGCGCCAGCTTGACCTTCTCCATCTTGAGCGGCGTCTTGGGCCGGTCGCCGCCGTCGCGCGGGGAATCGCCGATCTTGACGACGACGTCCTGTCCCTCGATCACCGCGCCGAACACGGCGTGGCGGTCGTCGAGATGGGGCGTGGCGCCCAAGGTGATGAAGAACTGGGAGCCGCCGGTATCGGGGCCCGCGTTGGCCATGGACAAAACGCCCGCCTTGCCGTGGCGCAGCTTGGGGTGGAACTCGTCGATTATCGTCCAGCCCGGGCCGCCGCGGCCGGTCCCGGTTGGATCGCCGGTCTGCACCATGAACTTGGGAATCACGCGGTGGAACAGCACGCCGTCGTAATAGCCCTTCTCGACGAGCTTGAGGAAGTTCGCCACCGTGTCCGGGGCTTCTTTGGAGAACAGCTCGACGGCGATCCTGCCGAGTGTGCTCTCGATCACCACGACGGGATTATCGGTCTTAAAGGGACGGTCGGCCATGTCGGATCTCCTGTGAAAAAGAATTCAACGAATTTGCAGGCCTGACACCTACACCTAACGCTTAAAACAGCGGCGGCAGCGGGCTTCGTATTTGTCGGCGGCGCCGACCTCGACGACCTTGCGTCCGCCCGAAAGGCGCTGCGAACGGTTGGCGGGGTTTCCGCACAGCATGCAGATCGCGAGGTTTTTCGTGACGAACTCAGATAGGGCCATCAGGCGCGCTGTCGTCTCGAAAGGTTCGCCGCGGAAATCCTGATCGAGGCCGGCAACGATGACGCGGCGGCCCTCGTCTGCGAGCTTCTCGCAGACGGCGATGATCTCGGCGTCGAAGAACTGAACCTCGTCGATACCGACGACCTGGGTATCCGAGTCGATCTTCTCAAGTATGTCCTTGGCCTTGGCCACGGCGATCGAGGGCGTCTTGGCCAGGTCATGCGAGACGATGTGGTCCTTCGCGTAACGCACATCGAGCGCCGAGTTGAAGACCTGGACCTTCTGACGGGCGATCGAGGACAGACGCAGACGCCTGATCAGTTCCTGGGTCTTTCCAGAAAACATCGAGCCGACGACGATCTCGATCCACCCCCCGCCGGCGTGGCTCCACGACACGGGCGCGGCAGGGCGAAGACCATTACGAACGACTTTGGCCTTCTTGCTCATTTCTTATACGCCTTCTGGAGATAAGTCCGATAGCCGCCCGCGACCTTCAAGGGTCGCCACCAGGCTTCGTTGTTCATGTACCAGGAAATGGTCTGGGCGAGACCCCGTTCGAAGTCGTACTCGTGCTTGAAGCCAAGCCGTTTGAGCTTCGAACAATCGAGGGCGTAGCGCCGATCGTGGCCTTTGCGGTCATCGACACGAACAATCAAATCGTTCGGCTTCTTCATGAGCCTCAGGACCCGTTGGATGAGTTCTCGATTTCGGCAGGTATACGAGCCGCCGATGTTGTACACCTCGCCGAGCGTTCCCTTCTCAAGGATGAGAAGTATTCCCCGCGCGTGATCCCGCACATGCAGCCAGTCGCGCACTTGTTTTCCGTCGCCGTACTGCGGGAAGGGCTTGTCCTCCATGAAGTTGGTGACCATGAGCGGCAGGGCCTTCTCGGGATATTGATACGGACCGTAGTTGTTCGACGCGCGTGTGGTGAGCACCGGCGCCTTATGGGTCACGAAATAGGATCGAACGAGCAGGTCCGACGCGGCCTTGGAAGCGGCATAAGGGCTGTTCGGCTCGAGGTGATCGCCTTCCTTTGAGTACCCTGTGGGTATCGAGCCATACACCTCGTCGGTCGAGACATGCAGGAAGCGCTTCACCTTGTGGCGCAGCGCCGCGTCGAGGAGGACTTGAGTGCCGATGATGTTCGTCCTGAGAAAAGCCCCAGCGTCGAGAATCGAGCGATCCACATGCGTCTCGGCCGCGAAATGAACGACGAAGTCGCACCCTTTCATCGCGCGGTCCACGGCCTTCGCGTCGCAGATGTCCTTCTTGATCGTCTCGACCTTCAGGCCGTTCAGGTTCACAGGGTTGCCCGCGTAGGTCTGCTTGTCGAGATTGACGATGATCCAGCCCGGCCGGACCTTGAGCAGATGCCGGATGAAGTTCGAGCCGATGAATCCGAGTCCGCCGGTGACGAGAATCTTCAGGACTTCTTTCCGTGCTTCTTCGGAAAATATTCCTGGACGAAGTAGCTCCAGGTGTCGCGCAAGCCTTCCTCGAAGCCGCGCACGGGCTTGTAGCCGAGGTCTCTGCGGATCTTGCGGTTGTCGGCCCAGGTGCGGCGCACGTCGCCGCCGCGCATCGGATGGTGCCGGCGCCGCAGGCGCCGCCCGGTGAGACGCTCGATGCCCGACACGACGTCGAGCAGGCTGTAGGTCTCGGAGTTGGCCACGTTGTAGACCTCGCCCGAGGTCGACCGGGGCCCCTTCGCGGCGAGCATGTTGGCGCTGACCACATTGGCGACGTAGGTGAAGTCTCGGGATTGCTTGCCGTCCCAGTGCACGTCGAGGGGCACGCCGAGATAGGCCTGCTCCATGAACTTCGGGATCACGGCGGAGTACATGGACTCGGGGTCCTGACGCGGACCGAAAACGTTGAAATAGCGAAGGGAGACGGTCTCGAGGCCGAAGGACTTGGCGAACACGATCGTGTAATGCTCGGCGGCGAGCTTGGAGACGGCGTAGGGCGACATCGGCTGGGAGCGCATGTCCTCGCGCTGCGGGAAAACCTTGCAGTTGCCGTAGGCCGAGCTCGATGAGGCGTACACGAAGCGCTTCACCTTCGCGTCGCGCGCGGCGACGAGCATGTTAAGAGTACCGGTAACGTTCGCCTCGTTTGAAGGCTGGGGGCGGTCCATCGATTTAGGCACCGAACGGATCGCTGCCTGGTGCAGGACGTAGGTGGCGCCCTTGCAGGCCTTCGCGCAGTCCGCGGGGCGCGTGATGTCGCCCTTGAGAAACTGCACCTTAGAACGCACCGCGGCGATTTTTCCCAGGCTTCCGGTGGAGAGGTTGTCGATGACGCGCACACGCTCGCCGCGACGGACGAGCTCGGCGACGATGTGGGAGCCGATGAAGCCGGCGCCGCCGGTCACGAGCCAGAGGGGTTTTGCCATGGGAAAGTCATCTTAGCATTTCGACGTTTGGCGTATGTTTGGTTGTCCCAAACACGGCGGCCTGCTATCCTGACGGCGACGAGAAAGGAGGCCACGCGAGAGAAAGAAACTAGGACGGACTCGGCGCGTAACCGGAGCTCCCCGCGCTCGGCGGGGAGCTCCTCTTGATTCAGCGGCTCATCTGTGCAATACAATCGACTCGTAGCCGGCCCTCGCCGACCACAACATCATGAAGACCATCGCGGCCGCGGAAATCCAATAGGCCGGTTTGCCGCGGGTCTTCAAGAAGGTCACCGCACCCGTTCCCGCCCCCCAGAACAGGGCCGCACTCAAAATCGACAGCACGCGGACCGGGATACCGTCTTCCCCGCCGCCGGAGCCGCCGCCGCGAAGGCCGGCCGCCAGATGCGCCGGGAAAGTCAGCGCTCCGTCGAGGCCGTAGAGGATCGTGTTCGTGAGGCCGTAGCGCCCCGACTCCCAGATCGTGTAGCCAATGATCGCGAGATAGGCGGAGAGCGCCAGTCCGACGATCAGGACCGCGAGGCCGGCCGCGGCCCCTCGGCGAATCCATGGTTTCTTCAGTGTCTTCATCAGTTAGGGCCTCAGGTCGTCCTGCGTGGCGCGCTCGGGGAACAATTCGGTTTCCCAGCTGCGGCGAGGCGCCTGTTTCGGATCGAAGGTGCCGAATTTGAAGTCGACCCGGATCGAGGCCTCGCCGACCCCGCCCGGGCGGAAGCGGCCGGCGACCTTCGTGTAGAAGTCGTGCCAGCGCTTCGTCCAGGAAAATTCCTTTTCAAACACGCGCCAGCCGTGCAGGCCGCCGACGCCGCGCGAGCTCTCCGCCTGGGCGCGAACGCCGAACGCCAAGCGCCAGGTCGGAGTCGAGGGCGCGACCGCGAAATCGAAGCTCGCCACGTAATGCCGCGCGTCCGCCGCGTTCCAAGCGAAGCCGCCGCCCACCGCGGCACCTTCCTCGTCACCCCAGCGCGCGTCCAGGATCGCCGCCCGGTTGCCCTCATCGAGCGCGTACTCGTCGCGCACCGTCAAATTCAAGCGCGAGGTCGGCGCCCAGCTCGCATCGGCGGTGATGGGCTGGACGCGCCGGCGAAAGCCCACCGTGCGGTCGCGGAAGGTGCGGAAATCGTAGCCTGAGGAAAGACGCGCGTACATGCGCGGCGCCGGGATGAACACATCGCTCAGCATGAGGAGGTTCTCCTCGACGCCCTTATCGATCGCGCCGCGGTCCGTCTGCAGGCGGCCGGAGCGCAGGCGTTCACGGTACGACTGGGTCAAATCGACGCCGCCGAGCGGAGTCTCGAAGCGCAAGGTGCCCGCCGCGGCGGGGCGCCCTATGATAGCATCGAGCGTCGTCGCGCTCGAACCCGTGATGGACGCCTGGTCGAAACGGTTGTAATACGTCTCCTGGTAGCCGACCTTCGGCGTGAGGCTGACGCCGCGCATCAGCGCGAAGGTGCGCGTCCCCTCCCAGCCGCCGCCGACGGTCTTCTCAGTGTAAGGACGTCCAATTTTATAGGTATTGTCGGCGAAGCCGACAAGCGTGTTGAGCCAAGGCAGGCGGCCGAAGCGCAGCGGCGAGCTGACGACGTCGAGGCGCGGGTAGCTCTCCGTCGTCTTGAGAAACTTGCGTCGATTCTCGCTCGCCGTGTCGAGCCGCGAGTAGGAAAGGCGCGCGGTCGCCTGAGCGAAACGATGAGTGAACGCGCCGCCGTTGACGAGCTCGGGCGTGACGCGGAAGGAGTTCGCGCGCGAGTAGTTGTTGTTGAAATCCGAGTCTGATTGTACCTGCAAGCGGCCTTGAAACGACGTCGAGGAGAAAATCGCCTGGTACTGCTGGCCGAGCAGCGCCCAGCGACGCTCGCCGGTAGACGTTTCCTTGATCGTGTAACCGAACAGCGCGCCGCGCGAGTCCTCGCCGTCGCGACGGTGCAGCTCGCCGCCGAGCCCGACCCCCTGCTTCATGTAGTAGTCGGCGTACAGCTTGCTGTACATGGTGTCGCCATGGTCGGTCGTCAGCGTATTCTTCAAGAACGGCCCATTTCGTTGGTCGTAGCCGGGCTGGCTTTTCCAGCGCAGATAGTGCCGCGGCGACAAGGTCTTGTATAAAAACGGCAGGTAGAAAACCGGCGTATCGCCCAGATAAAAAAGCACGTTGCGCGCGATCATGTGTTTTTTCGGCTTGACCGTGATGCGCGAGGCGCGAAAGTGATAATGCGGCGGCTTGGCGCCGCAGCTTGTGAAGTCGCCGCCGAGGTAATCCAGGCGCCGGTTTTCGCCGACTCTCGCCTCCCTCGCGTGTATGCGCCAATCCGCGTGTCCCGCGCTCGTGCGCTGCAGGCGTCCCGTGTGCTTGGCGAAGTCGAACTCACCCGATTCGCCGTAAACGGCCGAGATGCCGTCCTCGACGAGCAGCGGGCCTTCAGAGCGGCCGCGCCGGCGCTCGGTGTCGATCCACAGCTCCTTGCCCTTCACGGTCCAGGTGGATTCATGAAGGACCACCTGGCCGCGCAAGTGCAGCTGCTGCCGGTCCGCGTCGAACTCGACCTGGTCGGCGGAATAATCGAGGCGAGGGCCGGGAGGCGGCTCGGGCAGGGCGTAGTCCTCGGCACGCGCGGCTTGGCTGAGCGCTAGAATCAGCAGGGCGGCTCGGATCAACCGCGGGGCTCCCGAGACAGGAGCGCGGCGCCCACGACGCCCCAATCGCGGTCGGAAGGGGCCGACAAGACGACCTTCCTGAAGGGCTCGCGGAACGGCTGCGCCGCGAATACGGCGCGCACCGGATCGAGCACGAGCCGGCCCGCGCGCGCGACCCCGCCGAGCAGAAGGACCGCGTCGGGATTAAGAATCAAGATCAGATTCGCGAGGCCCTGGCCGAGGCGCGTGCCGACGACATCCCAGACATTCCGGGCGCCACGGTCGCCGGACAGCGCCGCGTCGGCGACGGCCTTCGGCGTGAAGGGCGCCGGCGGCCGGCGCATGAGTTGATTCGCCAAGCGCCGGATGCCGTAGGTGCCGGCGTACGTCTCGAGGCAGCCTCGGCGGCCGCAATGGCAGCGCGGCCCCTTGAGCTCGAGGGTCAGATGGCCGATCTCCCCCGCCGAGCCCGTGGCGCCGCGATGGAGGCGGCCGTCGATGATGAGCCCTCCGCCGATGCCGGTGCCGAGCGTGATCCCGACTACGGTGCGGGGTCGCGCTTTCAGCGCGACTTTATATCCGCCCCAGGCCGCGGCGTTGGCGTCGTTATCGACGATAACGGACACGCCCAACGACTTCGAGAAAGCTTTTTTGAACGAAAAGCCGGTCCAGCCCTTCAGGTTGGGAACGAAAAGAAGAGTACCCGTTCTCGCATCCACGCCCCCCGCAAGGCCCAATCCGACGGACCCAAACGACCAATTTTTTATTAATGCCGCCGCGCGGCGGACGAAGTTCGCGGGGCCTTCGGCCGGATTGGTCGGGATCTGGAGCGAGCGAAGAACTTCACCCTTCGCATCGACCAAACCGATTTTTGCGTATGTGCCGCCGACGTCGATTCCGACCGAAAGATTCTTCATCTTGGCCCCACGGCCTTCAACGCGGCCCCCGCAAGATAAAGAGAGCCGGCACAAACGGCGATTTTTGGCGAATTCACGTCATTTCGCCACGCGGCGATCGCGGTCGAGGGATCGCGTTCGATCGTGACGCGAGCTTTCGGCGCGGCGGCGCGAACAAACCGGGACAATTCGAGCGGTTCGAGCGTGCGCGGGCTCGCGGCCGCGCGCACCAGGACCGCGTCGCGGATGAACGGCGCCAACGGAGACAAGACGCCGGCGACGTCCTTGTCCTTCATGATGCCCAGGATCCAGCGCGCGGGCCGCTTCGACAGCGGCGAGGACTTCCAGGTGGCGGCCAGCGCGCGCGCGGCTTCGGGGTTGTGCGCGCCGTCCACGATAAGAGTCTTCCGACCAAGTTTAATCGCCTCGAAACGTCCCCGCCAGGACACCGTCGCCAAGCCCTTCCGCCAAGCCGCCTCGGAGACCTTCAGTCCCGACGCCTCGACGGCGGCGTGGGCCAAGGCCGCGTTCCAACCCTGGCGCGAGCCGAGAAGGGAGAGCGCGTAGGTGCGGCCCGACGGCGAGCGCAAAAGCTGTCGGCCGCGCGCCCAGTCGACACGGACTGTTTTCCACGGCCGGCGCACGACGACAGGTCTGCCGCGCAGCGCCGCGCGGCGCAGGATCGGAAGATCGGGACGCACGGCGGGGCGGCCCGCCTTGAAGATGCCCGTCTTCTGTCGCGCGATCACGGCCAAGGTTCTCCCCAAATAAAACTGGTGGTCGTAGTCGATCGATGTCACGATCGCGGCCAGCGGCGACGGCACGACGTTCGTCGCGTCAAGACGCCCGCCGATGCCCGTCTCGAGAACCATCACGTCGCACTTCCTCGCAGCGAAATGCTGAAAGGCGATCGAAGTGAGCAGCTCGAAATAGGTCAGCAGATTTTTCTTGTCGGCGGCGAGGGCGCGCGCCATCAGCCGAGCGAACTCGGTTTCGGCGATCATCCGTCCGTCCACGGAGATTCTCTCACGGACGGACAACAGATGCGGCGAGATGAAAAGTCCGGCGCGGTAGCCGGCCGCGGTCAACACCGCGGACAGCATCGCGCAGGTCGAGCCCTTGCCGTTCGTGCCGGCGACGTGGAAGGCGGGCACGGCCAAGTGAGGATTTCCGAGCGAAGCGAGGTGTGCCTGCACGCGACCCAAGCCCAGCACGATCTTCGCCTCCTGACGCTCCGCAAGTACCGCGAGCGCGGCGGCGAATGTCATTTCTGCCGCTCGATGCGGGCGCCGGCTCCGGAGAGCTTGCGCTCCACCGTCTCATAGCCGCGGTCGATGTGATAGACGCGCGCGATCGTCGTCTTGCCCTTGGCGGCGAGGCCGGCGACGAGCAGGGCCGCGCCCGCGCGGATGTCGGAGGCCATGATCGGCGCGCCCGACAGCCGTTCCTGGCCGGCGACGACGGCGCAACGGCCCGACACGGCGATCTGCGCGCCCATGCGGCCGAGCTCGGCGGCGTGTAAAAATCTATTCTCGAAGACCGTCTCCGTTACTTTGGCGAAGCCCGTGCAGAGCGTCATGAGCGCCATCCAAGGCGCCTGCAGGTCCGTCGGGAAGCCGGGATGAGGCTTCGTCACCACGGACACGGCTTTCGGGCGGCGCTCCATTGATATTTCGATCCAGTTCCTGCCGTTTTTGATCTTCGCCCCCGCCTTCTTGAGCGCCGCGATCACCGCGCCGAGGTGCGACGCCTCCGCGCCTTGGAGCTTCACTCGGCCGCGCGCCGCGGCGCAGGCAAGTAAAAAAGTCCCCGCTTCGATCCGGTCCGGGATGACTGTATGGTGCGCGCCGTGAAGTTTGGCCTTGCCCACGACGGTCACCGTCGCCGTTCCGGCGCCGCGGACCGCGGCTCCGAGGCTTTGCAGGAACTTTCCGAGGTCTTCCATCTCGGGTTCACGCGCCGCGTTCACTATCGTCGTCTTCCCCGGAGTCGCGGCGGCGGCCATCATCAGATTTTGCGTCGCGCCCACGCTCGGAAATCTCAGCTTTATCCTCACGGGATTAAGTCGCGGCGCGGACATGATGATGTCGCCCTGATCGGCGATGCGGCGAGCGCCCATCGCCTCGAAGCCCTTCAGATGGATGTCGATCGGTCTTAGGCCGATCGCGCACCCCCCCGGAATCGGCACGCGCACGAGGCCGAAGCGCGCGAGCAGGGGGCCGGCGGCCAGCACCGAGGCGCGCATCTGCTTGACGATCTCATACGGGGCCTGAGTCTTCAGCGAGCCGGTCGACAGCACGCGCACGGTCGAGCTCTCGATGACGACCTTTTTGCCGAGGCTTTCGAGCAGGCGAAAAGTGGTGCGCAGGTCGCGCAAGGTCGAAGGCACGTTTTCGATGACGCACGGCTCATCGGTCAGCAAGGTCGCGATCAAAATCGGGAGGGCCGCGTTCTTCGCGCCGCTGACTTTTATGGTCCCGTTGAGAGGCTTGCCGCCTTCGATGACGAGCTTATCCATGAGAAACTGAATTTACCATTTTTCTCCACGACGTCTTAAGGAACGGTTTGCCCTCGCTTTATGCGGGCAAAACGCCGATCGCGAAGCGGTCGTGGCCCTGCGCGTCTTTCTTGATGTGGACGCCCCGCAGCCCCGCCGCGGCGAAGAGTTTCGTCACGGCGGATCCCTGCTTCGCGCCGATTTCCATGGCAAGCACGCCTCCCGGCTTGAGCATCTTCGGCGCCATCTGAATAATCGCGCGAATCGCGTCGAGGCCGTCCTTGCCCCCGTCGAGCGCCATGCGGGGCTCCTTGAGGACCTCGGGCTCGAGGCGGTCAAGCTCCTTGGTTGGAATGTAGGGCGGGTTGGAGACCATCAGGTCGGCCCAACCTCGCAGCCCCTGCTTGTTGGAGAACAAATCTTCGCGCACGAACCGGATGCGGTTGCTGACATGGTGCGTAATCGCGTTTTTCTGAGCCAAGTCGAGGGCGCTTTTCGATAAATCGGTCGCGAAGATCATCGCCGAGGGCAGAAGCTGAGCTAAAGCAATCGCGATGCAGCCGGTGCCGGTGCCGATCTCGATGATCTTGGGCGCCGGGACCTTCGACAGCTTGACCAAGCGCTCGCACTCGATGACGAGCTCCTCGGTCTCCGGGCGCGGAACCAAGGAATCGCGCGTCACCGAGATCTTGATGCCCAAAAATGGTTGATGGCCCAGAATATAGGCCAGGGGAATGCGCTTGCCGCGCCACTTGATCCAATCCAAGTATTGATGCGTTTCCTTGGCCGTCAGCATGCGGGTTCCCTGCGTCACCGCGGTCAGGCGGCCGACCGACAGCATCTCGGCCATGAGAAACTCGGCGTTGGCCTTCGGCTCGGGGACGTCGCGTTCGATGAGATAAACCTCGCCCTTCTTGAGGCACTCCGCGACGGTCACTTCGCCTCCGCCATAAGAAGACGCCGCTGCTCGTCGCGCAGGGCCGAAAAGACCTGGCCCAGGTCGCCCTCCATGACGGCGGCGAGGTTGTGCCACGATCGTTCCAGACGATGGTCGGTGACGCGCGACTGCGGAAAATTATAGGTGCGTATTTTCTCGGAGCGGTCGCCGGTGCCGACCTGCGACTTGCGCGCCGACGCGTTCGACGCGACCGCCTTCTCGCGTTCGGCGTTGGCGAGCATCGCGTACAGGCGCTTCATCGCCTTCTCGCGGTTGCGTCCCTGCGAGCGCTCCTCCTGGCACTCGACGATGAAGCCCGTGGGGAGATGGGTGATGCGCACCGCGGTCTCGACCTTGTTGACGTTCTGGCCGCCCGCGCCGCCCGCGCGATAGGTATCCACCTTGAGTTCGTCGGGCCTGATGAGTCTCTCGGCGGCTTCCTCGACCTCGGGCATGACGGCGACGGTGACCGTGGAGGTGTGGATGCGCCCCGCGGCCTCGGTGGCCGGCACGCGCTGGACGCGGTGCACGCCGCCCTCGTAGCGCAGCCATGCATAGACATCCTTGCCGGAAACGAAAATGACGGCGCCTTTGACGCCTTTGCCGTTGGTCGACAGCTCCTGCGTCTCCACCTTCCAGTTCTTGGTCTCGCAGTAACGCATGTAGGCCCGGAGCAGCTCGCCGGCGAACAGGCCGGCCTCGTCGCCGCCCGCGCCCGCGCGGATTTCGAGATAGCAGTTCTTTGCGTCGTTCGGGTCCTTGGGCAGGAGATCGGCGGCGATGTCGGCGGAGAGAGCGCTCCAGCGATCATTGAGCCGGGCGCTCTCCTCGTCGGCCATGGCCTTCATGTCCGGAGCCGACGCCATCGCCTTGAGGTCCTCGAGCTCGCCCTCGATGCGCAGCAGCTCGCGAACCTTGGCCATCATCGGCGCCAACTGGGAGTGGCGCACGGCCAATTCCTTCAATTCGGAGGCGGACAGCCCCCCCGCCGCGAGCTTACCTTCAAGCTCGCGATAGTCGTTGTCCAGCTTGGCGATTTTCGGGTCCATGATTTATTCTGCGGAAGAACGGATCGACCAAAAAAAGCGGACCCCGGCCATCTCTGGCCGGGGCCCGTTTCAAAGCGCGACCGCTAGTCTTTTTTAGTAACGGGTGCCTTCTTCGGAGCGGCCTTCTTGGCTCCCTTGTCTTCCTTCTTCACGGCGGTGGAGAGAACCTTCTCGCGCTTGGCGGTATGGCCCACGTGGACGAGGCGCTTGGCCAGCGTCTTCGCGACCTTGCGGCCCACGGTCTTGCCTTCGGACGCGACGAAGCGCTTCTTGAAGCGGTCGATGCGGCCGGCGGTGTCCAGAACCTTCTGCTGGCCCGTGTAAAAGGGGTGGGAGAGGGAGGAAATGTCGAGCTTGACCATCGGGTAGGTCTTGCCGTCTTCCCAGACGACGGTGTCCTTGGCGACGACGGCCGAGCGCGTCAGGAAGCCCTTGTTGGCCGAGACATCCTGGAACACGACGGCGCGATAGACGGGGTGCAGATTCTTCTTCATGATTTGGTCAGTATAGCAAATATTTCCGTCGAGGAACACCTAATCCTTCCGACCGAGGCTGAGTTTCCCCCCGCCATGGCAGGCGATGAAGAGAAACAGAAAGCAGTACATGACCGCGAGCTCGCCCTGGTTGATGGCCGGAAATAATTTTAAATTATACTGTAATTTCCAATGAAATTGTATATAGGCGACCGCCATCGTGCCGCTGGCCAGGAACGCCGCCCAGCGCGTCTCGACGCCAAGCGCGATCATCAGGCCGCCGAAGAATCAGAGAATCACACGCTCGTTGAAGCGGGTGACACCGTAGCACAAACTGGAGCCTTGGATCGCGAGGCGCTCCTCGATACGGTACTGCAGTCCATCGGTCTGTGTGTCCGCCGCCATCGGAATCAGCGCGATGCGGTCGACCCCGGCGGCCGAGGCGATATCCACGACCGGCTCCCACGCGCCGCTGCCCACGGCGTCCTTCGGCGCCTCATCCACGAGCGAGCGGCGGTAGCCGTGCAGGAGCAGATCCGCGTCCTTGAAGAAATCCCGGAACTTCGCGTACTCGTGCTTATTGATCTTCGCCAGGTCGGGATGAATCTCATGCGCGGGGCAATAGACGATGCTGCGCCCGTGGATCTCCACCCGAAAAGCGAGGCAGGTCCCGGAGTGCTGGGTCAGCCTGGTGACCGCCCGCGCGCCCGGCGTCAGCGCGAATTCGCCCTCGCGCTGAGGATAGAGCAGGGGCGTGGCGCGCACACCGCTCGGCAAGGTGGCGCAAAGCGACGGCGCCAGGCGCTGAAGCGTCGAATCGGGATCGTCGGGGCCCGCGACGTTGACGCGCCCGCCGCGCGCGAGCAGCACGGCGCCGGCCGCGATCTCGCTGACGCTTTCCGGGCGGTAGCGGCTGAGCAGGAACCAGGACAACGGAAACTGGTGCGTCTGCTTTTCCAAATAACTTTTGAGCCCCTTGCCCGCGTCGAGAATCAGCAGGAGCCCGGCCGTCTCCACGACGATGCTGCCGGGGAGGATCGTGACGACGATCGGCGGCGCCGGCGGCGCGGGCGCGACCGCCTCGGATATGCCCAGCATCCGGCCGATCGAGCTGGCGAACGCGCCCGGGTCGAAGGGCTTATGCAGGAAAAGCTCGGCGCCATAGCGCATCGCCGTATTCTGGTCCTCGGCGTAGTTCTTGGCGGTCAGGATGGCGATCTTGACGCCCCGCGTCGCCGGATTGCTCTTGAGGGTCCGGCACGCGGTCAAGCCGTCCATGCCCGGCATCATGATGTCGAGGATGACCAGCTGGGGCTTGTTTTCCTGAACGAGCTGCACGACGCCCGCGCCGCTCAGGAAATGAGAAACGCTCAGCCCGCGGCCGCGCAGCAGCTCGCCCATCAGATCGCCCACGCTGGGGTCATCGTCGAAGATGAGGACGTCAGCCATACCGACCTAGCGTAACGGAGGCTGAGGAGTCTGTCAATGCCCGCGCTTCTTCCGTCGAACGCCGAGGCTCAGCCGTCGCATTTTTAGCTATCCATCAGATAGCCTTCTTGCTTCGCAGCACGCTGGCAAGCATGGCGACCCCTTGTTCCGTGAAGGCATACGGATTGGCCCTGCGTGCTCCACCCCAACTTGAAGTCACAATTTGTGACTTCAAGAGTTCGAACTCCGCTTAATGCGGTGAATCAAAGGATAGACGTCGGCCGGGTCTCTCATCTACATTCATACGATTGAGACCCCCATTTTGTTCCATGACTCCTAAGCCCAACGCCACGCTGTGCCGGGCGCGCTACAGGAACTCCACAAAGAAAGCGCGCGTCGGCATAAGCGCTTGGTTATGCAGCATCGCAGGCCCCGACGTTTTCACGGCTTTCTAACTTATTTTCTTCGGGTCGAGTTGCCGCGCTCCGTGGTGAATTGTCACCAGTCCGGCATGATTTGCTTTGAGACGGTAAATGATTCGGTAGCTGCCGAGGATTATCTCGCGCACATTTGGATCGCTTAGCTCGGGCACAATTCTGCCCGATTTGGGGAAGGTGCCAATTCGATCAAGCGCTTCGAAAACGTCAACAACAAAAATGCGGGCATATTCGCTCGAATCCCTGGAGATGAACGAAATGATGGAATCCAAGTCCTGCGCGGCCTGAGGAGACCATCTTACTTCAACCATTTCTTCATCTTGGCCTTCATTTTTTCCTGGGAAATCGATTGGCCGGCATCCAACTGCTGAATGCCTCTTTCAATTTTCGCCAGCAGTAAAATCCGGTCCAGCGCGTCCTCGAAGGATGCATCGTCCGGAAGTGCTTGAACCGCCTTGATGGCTTTCTGCTTGGTGGTCATGACAAGAGGATACTCCGACTTTCGGCCAAAATCAATGCCTGCTCTGAAATAATGCCGTTCCCCGCGTCTGCATAACGCAGGGGATGAACGGTGGCGGCTACAAAGATATTCCGCACAAGCCGCCGGCTGGTCAAGCCAATGGTTATGCGTCGTCGTGTTAGCCGAAAAAACATCCGTTTTTATCCTCGTTGACTAATTTCAAAAACGCTTCGAGTGACCGCACGGTAGGGGGATGATATGGGTGCCATTTCAAGGTTGCCCTCATCCAATAGACCTTCCAAATTACTTTCGTTTTGACGTATGTTGCTTTCGCGAATGCGAGTTCAGACTTTCCTGGCTTGCGGCCCATCCTTGGTCGGATTTCCACGAGTTCCACGCTTTGCTTGTAGTAACGAAAGCCGTAATCAAGCTTGCTTCGAAGTGCTGGCTCCGGCCGTCGGCTGTCCAGGAATGCCCGCATAGTTTTTGAAATTGTTGTTCGGTCTAAGGTGCTCACGGCTTTTGGAGACGCCCAATTCGCGCTCGGGTTTCTTCGCTGAATCTTGAAAACTCTGCTTCTGTAATAAGGCCATTGAACCTCATAACCGCCACTCGCGCCAGGGCGGTAGACCTACGAAGATCGTCGAAGGCACGTGCGATTTGATCATTCCCGTTCTGAACAAGAGTAAACGCGCGCATAAAGCGCTGGTAAGAGGGCCGTCCCGCCGATTCACATTGCTGGCCAACTTCGCGGAGCAGCTGCCCGCAAAGCCGCTCCAGCGCGATTGGCCGAAGTTCGCGAACCAGCTTCCAATCCGACTCTTTGATTTCATTCATAAATCTCAGTACGCATAACGAAGCTGTAGAAAAATCCCCTGCGACTTCAAATGCGGCATCAGAATCAATCTTTACTCGAATATAGCCGCCCTGTTGCTGCCCGTGGGTATTATTCTACAGCTTCAACGCCACGCTGTGCCGCGCGCGCTACAGGAACTCCACAAAGAAAGCGCGCGACGGCACAAGCGCTTAGTTCGGCGGCAACGTCTGCTAAAAAATCAGTTCGCGCCTCGTTTGGACTTTGTCTTTCGCAGCACGTGGCATGAGGGGCATCCTGTTCCGTTGCTGCGGCTGGAAATAACTGCCCGCCATAGATGGGACTTCGCGCATTTCCACCAGACCTTTTTATGCGAGAAAATGGCTACGTTAAAAGGAGTGAGCGGAAGGTTCTTTCTCCGGCACCATTCTCTGACGAGTCCCGGTTTTGAGGCACCAAAGCTGCTCTCTGATAGAATCTTCTTCCCTCCACAGTACGGACAAGAGCCTGTTCAAATCCGTTCAGCCTTTAAGCCGTTTCCGGTACTCTACCCGATGACGTGTGCTAAACCAAGTGACATAACGCCGAGGCTGACGAGCGGCGGCTATCAGGATTTCCATGTAAGCCGCCGTCTCGTCAAGCCAATGTTAGCGCGAAAACAGGTGCCCTCTCCGCCG
>Ga0209515_10002594_pt1 | contig 27459 bp, 23 predicted proteins | sample Subgroupgradi54m_FD_187454 | JGI IMG/M metagenome (GOLD analysis project Ga0209515, IMG submission 187454) | Subsurface groundwater microbial communities from S. Glens Falls, New York, USA - GMW60B uncontaminated upgradient, 5.4 m (SPAdes)... ... | reverse complement strand
AAGGCGGCCCTTAACCGGTTTACCATCCAGTTCGAAGAGCGGATGTCGCAGCGTTAAACGACGTTAAACCAAAAGCCGTTTACACAAAACTTCGGACACCCTCATGTATCCCGAAAAAATCATTCAACCGTGATTACTACCGTCATTCCTACATTTCGTCGTCCCCAGTTGTTGCAGCGTGCGATCACAAGCGTTTTGGCACAACGTCACCACGCGTTCCAGATCAAGATCTTCGACAACGCTTCGGGTGACGAGACTGAGCAAGTGGTCGCAGCGTTCCAGCGCGCCGGCCACCCAATCGGTTACTTTAAACACGCAACGAATCTCGGATTGGTAGACAACATCATATTTGGTATTGGTCAGATCGAAACGCCGTATTTCTCTGTTTTGTCTGATGATGACATGCTGGCGCCGGATTTTTTTTCCGCGGCGTTGACGGCGTTCGCACGATATCCAGATGCATCGTTGTGCCTGACCGATTCGATTCGGGTAGATAAACGTAACCGGATATTGACGGGTCCGACCCAATCCGAGCTGACCGGTAGTATCAGGTACTTTGGTCCGGGAGCCGGATTCATCGCCGCGGCGAGGGGCGAGATCCCCGCGCCATGGATCGGTACGATGTTTCGCCGCGAGGTAATAACGGCGGTTGGCCTGCCGAACCCCAAGGCGGGACCGTCTATCAACGACAATTTTGTGTTGCGTGCCTTGGCCAGGCTGCCGTGCGCCGTGTGCGCGAGTCTCGGATGCGTTGTAATGGAAAATACCGAGTCTGTCGGATATTCAATCGGCGCACTCAGCGGTGAATGGCCGGCATGGTGGATTGCCACGGCCGATGATATCGAACAGGACAAACTGGTTGCCGAGGAAGTACGCGCACAGGCAAGAGCGCTGTTGGTCCCTGATTTCCGTAAACTGGCGGTTCGTCAGGTTCTGCAAGGTCTCGGTCGCTTCGGCGTCGCAGACATTGCGTATGCCCGGCGTGCGGCGCAGGGCGCGGCAGAATGCGGGTTCAGGTATACCGCGAAAGCACTAAAAAGCTTGATCGGCATGTATGAAAGATTCGACATGATACGCAGTCTCGTGGACAGAGCGGCACTTGTCCGAAAGACGAAGAGTGGTATTGCTCGTGATGCCGCTGAGAAACGGTATCTTCCGTATGTGTCTTTCTTAACAGCCTTAAGCGACGCCGGACAATTGAAGTAACCGATCCATCCGATATGCGAGCGCTTGTTACTACCGTTATCCCGACTTATCGACGGCCGCAGCTGTTGCAGCGAGCGATCCTGAGCGCCCTGCGTCAGACGATGTCGCAGGTCGAAGTCGTGGTCTGTGATAACGCCTCGGGAGACGAGACCGAAGAGGTCGTAAACGAGATCGCACGACGGGATCGACGCGTTCGCTACTATAGTCATCCGACTAACATCGGTTCCTATCGCAATTTTAATTTTGGGATTCAGGCTGTCCAGACCCCTTATTTTTCGCTGTTATCGGACGATGACATTCTGGCGCCGAAGTTTTACGAAACCACGCTGAATGCCCTGTCCACATATAACGAGGCGATGTTCGCTTGCATGGCCAGTGCCGTCATCGATCAGGAGGGCAACGTGATTAGCCCGCCGGCAGTTGCTAAGGACCTCCTCTTTAGCCCCGCAGGGGCAGGGTTTCGCGCAAAGGTAGCGCGCCCAATACCGGCTGCGTGGACAAGTATCTTGTTTAGAACCGCGGTGCGGGATGAAATCGGGTTGATCAATCCTGAAGCGGGGCCGTTTGCCGATGGTGGATACGTCATGCACGCTGCAGCACGCTTCCCTTTTGTCGATGTGCCCGGAGTCGGAGCGGTATTGATGGCGCAATCGAAATCGACAAGCGCGACCGTCGGGCCCATTACCGGTCAATGGCAGCTCTGGCGAGAGCGCATGATTCGGGACGTTGCAGACGATCCCAAGGTTCCGGAAGTTGTGCGCAAGCGGTTAGCGGCGGTTTTTGAGCCCCATTACCGCAAGACCGCATGCATGCAGGTTTTGCGGGCGTTGTCTGACCGGAATCGGGATTCGGCGTATAGCGCCGCCCGGGGCGCCGGGGAATGTGGATACCCGTTTACTTCCGTGGCATTGCGATTGTTGATCGTCGCGGACCGGTGGTTCGGCCCCGTTCATTGGACGATGGAAAAAATTCGGCGCAACTATAAAAATCGTATGAAAAAATCGATTCAACTGTGGAATTCTCAGTACGCCGCCGAGGTTGCGTTCGTGCGCGAGCTGGAACAGGACCATCGAGCGATCAGTGAGGCCGCGCGTTTGATGAGTCGTAGTTCAGGAACATGAGTTGATAGATATCAAATCCTTATTGCGGTTACAGGGCGGTATCCTTTATGCTGCGCGGGCTGATTTGGTTGTATCGATGGGCTCCGCCGCTGCGCACCGCGCCTGGGCTCATCAGGGTCCGACGAACACGGAATGTCGAACGGTCGCGGGAAGCGATGCACAAAAAGCACGAGAACAAGACTCAATTTATTGCGCGTCTGGCGCAGCCGGCTGAAGAGGCGGCCGGAAGCAACCACAGCAGCCGTGGTCAACGGCTTGGTTAATGAACGATGAAATACCTATATAAAGGTTTGGCTGAGGCGCGGTTCTCGAAGTATGTGAAGGCTTTCGCGGACGAGTTTTCCGTAGAGCTGTTTCATTCGATGCTGCGCATACGCCGCATCGAAGAAGAAATAGAACGACGCTACAAGCAGGATCACATGAAGACCCCGATTCATCTCGTGATCGGGCAGGAAGCGACCTGTGTCGGGTGCTGCGCCGCGCTGGAGACGGAAGATCTCGTTTTTGCCGGCCACCGGACGCACGGGGCCTATCTCGCCAAGGGCGGCGACCTCAATGCCATGCTGTGCGAGATGCATTGCCGCGTTAACGGCTGCGCCGGGTCGCGCGGCGGTTCCATGCACTTAATTGATAAGAGCGTCGGCATGGCCGGCACGTCCGCCATCGTCGGCGGTGCGCTGCCGATTGCCACCGGCGCTGCGCTTGCCGGCCAGATGCAGGGCCTCAATCGCGTCTGCACCGTGTTCTTTGGCGATGCTGCGACCGAGGAAGGTGTGTGTTCCGAGAGCCTCAATTTCGCTGCCCTCAAGAAGCTCCCGATCGTATTTTTCTGCGAAAACAATTTCTATTCCGTGCAGTCGCCGCTGTCGATGCGACAGCCGCCGGCGCGCGAGATATATAAGTGGGCCGAAGGCCACGCGATCCCGTCGGTGCAGATCGACGGCACGAACGTGTTGGAAGTCTACGAAGCGATGCGCGACGCGGTGACCCGCGCCCGTCGCGGCGAAGGTCCGACCTTCATCGAGGCGGTGGTGTATCGTTTTCGTGCCCACGGCGGCGCTGGTGATGACAGTCACACCGGTTACCGTACCGAGAAAGAACGCGAAGCCTGGGAAGTGTTTTGTCCCGTGGAAAATTTCTACCAATTTCTCGAAAGCCATGGCGCTATCAATGCGGCGGTGCGCGATCGTATGGAAAAGGAAATAGAGAAAGAAATACTGGCATCTTTCGAGTTCGCGCTCGCCAGCCCGAACCCGGAAGAAAAAGACCTGTACACCCACGCGTATGCCGATTGACCCCTCTGCACGGATCTAGACACGATGGCCTGGGATGAGAGTTTAGTTAATTCGTTGGTGTACGACACGCCAGCACCTGATAGTGGCCGCGTACTCGGCTACGCCAAAGCCGTAAACGAAGCGCTCGACATGGCGCTCGCGCGCGATCGCGGCGTATTTGTGTTGGGGCAGGGCGTGGACGATCCGAGCGCGATGTTCGGTTCGACCAAAGGCTTGCAGGAAAAGCACGGTGCTATGCGCGTGTTCGATACGCCGTTGTCCGAAGAGGGCATGATGGGCGTGTGCACCGGCGCGGCGATGGAAGGCATGCGGCCGGTGTATATGCATAACCGGCCGGATTTCATTTTGCTGGCGCTGAATCAGCTCGTCACGCACGCCGCCAAGTATCACTATATCGACAACGGTCAGACCAAGGTCCCGATGGTGGTCTGGGCGGCGATCGGCCGCGGCTGGGGTTCGGGCGCGCAGCATTCGCAGGCGATTCACGGATTACTGCTCGGTGTGCCGGGTATTAAGATCGTCATGCCGAGTACGCCGTTCGATGCCAAGGGGCTGATGCTGGCGGCCATCGCCGATAACAATCCGGTACTCGTTTTCGAGCATCGCTGGTTGATGAAGAAGGAAGGTATCGTGCCGGCGGAGTACTACACCGTGCCGATCGGCAAGGGCGTCTACCGCCGTCGTGGAAAAGATCTCACCATCGTTGGCGTCTCACACACGCTCGAACTGGCGTTACAGGCGGCGAATGCGCTCGAGTCGGAAGGCATCACGGCGGATGTGATTGACCTGCGCACGGTCAAGCCGTTCGACGAGGCGATCATCGCCGAGTCGCTGCAGAAGACCGGACGCCTGCTCATTGTGGACAACGCCTGGACGCTCGGCGGTCTGTCGGCCGAGATCGGTTGCCGTGCCGCCGAGAAGTGGCTGCACATGCTGAAGGCGCCGGTGCGCCGCATCGGCTGGCCCGATCTTCCGGCGCCGGCCGGCTACACCCTGGAACAACATTTTTACCCGAGCAAGGAAAAGATCACGGATACCATCCGCGATATGCATCGGGGCTAACAAAAAAGGCGAGGAGCAATGTTTTACGAATTAGCCAGCAGTTCGTGGGGCAGTGAGGAAATCGAAGCGATCCAGCGGGTAGTGCAGAGTGGTCGCTTCACAATGGGAGACAACGTCAGGCAGTTCGAGCAGGATTTCGCTCGCAAGTTCGGCGTCAAGCATGCGTTGATGGTGAGTTCGGGATCGACCGCAAACCTGGTTGCCATCGCCGCGTTGTTCTACAAGAAGGATCGTCCGCTCAAACCGGGCGACGAAGTCATTGTTCCATCCATCTCGTGGGCAACGACTTACTATCCGTTGCAGCAGTACGGGTTGAAACTGCGCTTCCTCGATGTTGAGCTGGATTCGCTCAACATGGATGTCTCGCGCCTCAACGAGGCGTTGACCCCGCGCACACGTATGGTGCTGGCGGTGAGTATTCTCGGTAATCCCTGTGCGCTCGATACCATGCGTCGTTTCTGTGATGAGCACGGCCTGTATTTCTTCGAAGACAATTGCGAGTCGATGGGCGCCGAACTTAACGGCAAGCCGTGCGGCACCTTCGGCGACGTCGGTACGTTCAGCAGCTTCTTCTCACACCATATATCCACCATGGAGGGCGGAGTGTTGGTCACGAACGACACCGAGCTGTATCACGTGGCGCGATCGATGCGCGCCCATGGTTGGACGCGCGATGTGCCGGAAGACAGCCCCATTTTTGAAAAACGTGATGACGATTTTTTCGAGGCCTATCGGTTCATTCTGCCTGGATACAATGCTCGACCGCTTGAAATGTCCGGCGCGATCGGCATAGAGCAGCTGAAGAAACTCGATAGCATGGTGGCGCAACGGCGCAAGAACGCGAAGTTGTTCACTGAGCTGTTCACCGGCGACGATCGTTTCATCATTCAGCGCGAGAACGGCAAGAGCTCGTGGTTCGCGTTTACCGTGATTTTGAATCCGAAGAAGGGTGCCGATCGCAAACGCGTCATGCAGGCGCTGAAGGACGCGGACATCGGTTATCGCATTATTACCGGTGGCAATTTCCTGCGCCACGATGTGATCAAGTATTTCGACTATGACTGCGTCGGTGACATCGTGAACGCCAACACTGCGCATGACCGCGGATTTTTTGTCGGTAACCATCCGCAGGATCTGTCTGTGCAGATCCGAAAATTCCATGAGGTGCTGACGCGCGCCGCCTAGCGGGCGCGAAGGCGACATGGAGGCGATCATTCTCGCAGGTGGGTTGGGCACGCGGCTGCGTGCGGTAATCTCTGATTTGCCCAAGCCGATGGCGCCCATAAAGGGACGACCGTTTCTCGAATACCAGATGGATTTCTGGATCGTGCAGGGAGTGGATCGAATCATTTTGTCCGTCGGGTATAAAGGGGAAGTCATTCGTGCGCACTTTGGCGATCGCTATGGCGATGCCGAGGTGGTCTATGCCGAGGAAGACCGCCAATTAGGCACCGGCGGAGCGCTGATCAATGCGGCGCATCAGATTAAGTTGCCGACGGACTTCCTGCTGCTGAACGGCGATACCTACTACGAGGTTTCGCTGGCGAAGTTGCGACAGGCGCATGCGGCGGCCGATGCGGACATGACGCTTGCGCTGAGAGAGCTAAATGTGAACGATCGCTACTCCGGGGTCCGGCTCGGCGCACAATCCGAAGTCATCGAATTTCAGCGACGCGACGAACCCGTGCGGGAGCGCCTGGTGAACGGCGGCGTGTATCTGATTAACCCGCGTGTGTTGAAGCATTTGATGTTGCCGGCGGATCGGGCGTTGTCGCTGGAAGATGAAATTCTTCCGGATCTGCTCAAGCAGGGCCGGCGCATTTGCGGGCACGTTGTGGCCGGGCAGTTTCTCGATATCGGTCTTCCCGAAGACTACCGGCGCGCGCCGGCGTTATTTTCGTAGAACATCAAATTCATAACGAACCATCATCAAATCTGGAAACACAAATGCCATACAATATTCTCGTGACGGGAGGAGCAGGGTATCTCGGTTCTACCATGGTGCCGATGCTGCTCGACGCTGGCCACAAGGTCACCGTGCTCGACAGCTTCATGTATCGTCAGAACAGCCTGGCGCATGTGTGCCATCACGCGAACTTCCGAATTCTGCGCGGCGATATCCGTATGGAAGCGATCATGCGCGAAGCGCTCAAAGACATGGATATCGTCATTCCGCTGGCCGCCTTGGTCGGCGCGCCGCTGTGCAGCCGCGATCCGGTGGGTGCCACGAGCACTAACCACGACGCCATCTTGATGATGCTGCGCATGGTCAGCAAGGACCAGATCGTGCTGATGCCAACCACCAACAGTGCCTACGGTAGCGGTGACGAGAAGAACTTCTGTACCGAGGAGTCTCCGTTGCGTCCGATCTCCCAGTACGCGATAGAGAAGGTCGAGATCGAGAAGGTGTTGATGCAGCATCCAAGCGCCATTAGCTTCCGCCTGGCGACGGTATTCGGCATGTCGCCGAGAATGCGTATCGACCTGCTGGTGAACGATTTCGTGTATCGCGCGGTGCATGACCGCTTCGTCGTGCTGTTCGAAGGTAACTTCAAGCGCAACTATGTGCATGTGCGCGACGTCGCGCGTGTGTTCATGCACGGCATCGACAAGCACGACAAGATGAAGGGCCAGATCTATAACGTCGGCCTGTCGGAGGCCAACGTATCGAAGAACGAGCTATGTCAGGTAATCCAGCGCCAGGTGCCGGACTTCGTGTTCCTGGATGCCCCGGTGGGTAAAGATCCGGATCAGCGCAACTATGTCGTCTCTAACGCCAAGATCGAGTCAACCGGCTACAAGACGGCGTTCTCGCTCGACGCCGGTATCCAGGAGTTGATCAAGGGCTTCACCATGATCAAGAACGGCATTTACGGGAACGTGTAGGAGGCCGGGTGTCGTCCAAGCGCACGTCCGGTGCTGTCAAACCACGAGAGCGACACCGCCACGTGCTCGAGAAGCGCGTGCACGCTTGTGACAACCTCCTCTTTAATATCTATTTCGACTGTATTTCTTCCCCGGCGGGCGAGCGGGTAGAGCGCTTTCTCGTCGTCTCGCCAAAGCACAGAAGCCGCGCGGGCATTACGGGTGTTGCGGTGCTGCCGGTGGTGGACGGCCGTTTTGGACTGCTGCGGCTCTACCGACACCCGGTGGCGAGCGATGTGTGGGAGGTCCCGCGCGGGTTTGTCGATGCCGGGGAGAGTGCCGCCACGGCGGCGCTGCGCGAACTGGAAGAAGAGACCGGCCTATCGTGCCGGAATAGCAAACTGATTCCCTTAGGGAAAATTTTCCCGGAGGCAGGTATTCTCTCGGCTCAGGTCGCTTTGTTCGCGGCTGAGGTCGCGCCAGGAAAGCGCGTCGGCGTCAGCGCCGAGTTCGGACACCGCGAATTTCGCCTTATGACGCGGCGCGAGTTCGAGCGAAAGATAGAAAACGGCGATATAAAAGACCCGACGTCGCTCGTTGCGTATTACAAGTATGTGGGCAAGTTCTTAGGACGAGCCCGTCGGAATACAACCGGTCAGGGAAGTCAGGCGACCAGAAAAGTTACGCGCAAAACGCGTAAAGGCGCCCGATGAGCGACCGGTCAACAGAAATGGTAACGGAAGCGCCGGTAACCAGAACCGCCAGAGAAATCGGAAAGGTGACAAAATTGAAAACTACATTACTGGTGCTCACCCTCAACGAGATCGAGGGCATGAAAGCGATCATGCCGCTGGTCAAACGCGAGTGGTGCGACCAGATCATCATCGTGGACGGCGGCTCGACTGACGGTACGATCGAGTGGGCGCGTGAAAACGGTTACTTCGTGTACATACAGAAGCAACGCGGCTTTCGGCACGCGTACACGGAAGTGCTGCCTTACGTCGAAGGCGATGTCATCATCACCTTCAGCCCCGACGGTAACTCCATTGCCGAGCTGATTCCGCCGCTTGTCGCGAAGGTGCGCGAAGGCTACGACATGGTCATCGTGTCGCGTTACCTGAACGAGGCGCAAAGCCAGGACGACGATTTCATCACCGGTTTTGGCAACTGGCTGTTCACCCGAACCATTAATCTGCTGCACGGCGGGAAATATACCGACGCGATGGTAATCTACCGCGCGTATCGCAAGCAGATCGTGCATGATCTGGGGTTGACGCAGGACGAAGGCTACACGATGGCCGAAAAGCTGTTCCACACCAAGATCAGCTGGGAACCGTTGTTGTCGGTGCGCGCGGCCAAACGAAAGCTCAAGGTAGCGGAAATCCCTGGTGACGAACCGCCACGGATTGGCGGCGAACGCAAACTGCGGGTCATTCAGTGGGGCGGGGCGTATTACTTTCAGTTCCTGCGCGAAATTTTTTGTTGGCGGTAACCAAACATCCAAGGAAGCGAGGCCGATATGGAAAATAAAACCAAGGTAGATGTGTTGCTGGTCAATCCGGGAAACCGGATGGCGGTATATCAGGAGCTTGGTGACAGTTTCTCCGCCATCGAACCGCCGTCGCTGGCGGCATTGATCGCGACCTACCTGCGCCGCAAAGGCATGTCGGTCGAAATCGTCGATGCGCCGGCGCTCAACCTGAGCCCGCAGACGGTCGCGACCGCGATCCATGACAACTTCGACCCGACCTTGATCGCAGTCGTCGTGTACGGTTTTCAGCCCTCGGCGTCGACGCAGAACATGCCCGCCGCCAGCGAGACCTGTCGCTATCTGAAGGAACTCAATCCCGGCTACCGCATCTTGATGACGGGTACGCATCCAGCGGCCTTACCGCAGCGCACATTGCAGGAAGAGGCGATCGACTTCGTGTGTGATCGTGAAGGCCCGCAGACGATCTACGCGACCGCTGCTGCGCTCAAAGCTGGTTCGTCGGATTTCGGCCAGGTGCCAAGTCTCTGGTACCGGCGTGGCGGTGTTGTATTAAATACGCCGTCGGGCGCGCTCATGGAGGATCTCGACGGCGAGATGCCGTCGGCCGCGTGGGATTTGTTGCCGATGGAAAAGTACCGTGCGCACAACTGGCACAGCTTTGAACATATCAATGAGCGCCAACCGTATGTATCCATCCATACCAGTCTCGGTTGCCCGTATCGCTGCTCGTTCTGCTGCATCAACGCGCCGTTCGGAAAATCGTCGTATCGCATGTGGTCACCGGATACGGTGATCGATGAGATCGATATCCTGGTCAATCGCTATGGCGTGAAGAACATCAAGTTCGTGGATGAGATGTTCGTGTTGAATCGTCAGCACGTCATTGGCATCTGCGATCGCATCATCGAGCGCGGCTACGATCTCAATATCTGGGCCTACGCGCGCGTCGATACCGTCAAAGACGAATTTCTCGACAAGCTCAACCGCGCCGGTTTCCGCTGGCTTGCGCTCGGCATCGAATCCGGCAGCAAGCATGTGCGCGACGGCGTGGAGAAGGGCAGATTCGGAACCTCGGAAATTATCGGTGTGGTTCGCAAGATTCAGAACGCCGGCATCAACGTGATCGGCAACTACATCTTCGGCCTGCCAGACGATACGCACGCCACCATGCAGGAGACGCTCGATCTTGCGGTGGAAGCCAACTGCGAATTCGCTAACTTCTATTCGGCCATGGCTTATCCGGGGTCACAGTTGTACACGCTGGCCGCTGAAAAAGGTTGGGCCTTGCCTGACTCATGGATCGGCTATTCGCAGCACAGCTTTGAGGCGACGCCGTTGCCAACGGAAACACTCACTGGCGGACAGGTGCTTCAGTTCCGCGACGAGGCGTTCATGCGCTATTTCTCCAATCCGCGCTATCTCGATCTGGCGGAACGTAAATTCGGACCCGATGTGTTGAGTCACATCAAAGACATGACCAGGATCAAACTCAAGCGCAAGCTGTATAGCGCGAACGATCCGATACTACAGATGGTCGGTGCATGATTATAAGTAGGACACCTTTCAGGATTTCCTTCTTTGGTGGTGGGACGGATTACCCGACATGGTTTCGCGAAAATGGCGGGACTGTTTTGTCGACGGCGATAGACAGGTATTGCTACATCAGCTGTCGCTACCTGCCGCCGTTCTTCGAACACAAATATCGTATTGTGTATTCGAAGATCGAGAACGTCCTAAACATCTCGGAAATTCAGCATCCCGCGGTCCGCGCCGTACTGGACTGGTTGAAATGTGAAGACGGTCTCGAGATCCATCACGACGGTGACTTGCCGGCCCGTTCAGGCTTAGGGTCGAGCTCGGCCTTCACTGTCGGCATGATAAACGCGATCATGGCCCTTCGAGGCCAGTACATCACCGACGATCAACTGGCGCGCGATGCCATTCATGTCGAACGGGAAATCCTGAAAGAAAGCGTAGGTTCACAGGATCAGATCGCGACCGCCTATGGTGGCTTTAACCGCATTCAATTCCTCACTGACAATACGTTCAAGGTAATGCCGGTAGTGCTGCCGCCGGCGCGCGTCGAACGTCTGGAACGGCATCTGATGTTGTTCTTTACCGGCATCTCGCGTTTCGCGTCAGACGTTGCCAGGAGCAAGATTGAAAACATCAAGGATCGTCAGACAGAATTGCGCCGCATGGAAGAGATGGTGGGCGAGGCGATGGCGATCCTGGCGCGCCAAAACGAAGGGCTCGATGATTTCGGACGCCTGCTCGATGAGGGCTGGCGCTACAAACGCGGCCTTTCGACGAAGGTGTCGAATTCGACCATCGACGAAATTTATGAACAGGCCCGTTTGGCCGGTGCGCTCGGTGGCAAGCTGCTCGGCGCCGGCGGCGGCGGCTTCATGTTGTTTTTTGTGCAGCCCGAACAACGTGACTCGCTGTGCGAGCGTTTGAAAAAGCTGATCCACGTGCCGTTCCGCTTTGAGCCATCCGGCAGCCGCATCGTTCTCTATCAGCCGAACGGGCTGAGATAAGATCGCGCAGGAAGTGCCAACATGGTTTTTCGTCAAACTCACACGATACATATTCATCCATGAACTGTCTCGATCGTCTGTTGGCCCGAGCCGGGTTGATAAAAATTTGCGTCATCATCGTCGTGGCAATTTACGTTGCCCTGTTGCTTTATAAGCCCGGCCTTTCGCCGAGCGATGAATACGCCTTCCTGCCCACACTCCAGAGTGGAAAGTTCTTTCCGGTATATGACAAGGACTTCCCATATTATGACTATTCAACGCTCGGCCGACTTGGCCCGCTCGGCGGGCAGGAGTACAACCTCGCCGCGCCGTTTACCCAAGACCCGATCGGATACTTTGTAATTAACGCAATCGAACTGGTTGTGCTGGTGATTGCATTGCTCTCCGTGCTTCGCGCAGTTTCGACAAACAATGGACTTAATTATCTTGCCGTAGGTTTCTTGCTTACGGTTCCGGCGGTAACGAACACATATTTCAAGTTGTTGTTCATCGATAAAAACATTGCCACGTTGTTGGCAATGTTTTTGGGGATTTACATCACTTTCCAGAATCGCCCTCGGTGGGGTTACTTCCTCGCGGCGCTTGTCACGGCGAATTTGGCAATTTACTACAAGGAACCCGTTTTCATCGCCGTTGGTGCGTTTTGCGCCGGCCATCTGTTTTTTACCTGGCGCAGTGCATCTTGGCGTGTCCGTTTGCTCGATCTGGCTGGTATCGCAAGTGGACTAGTGTGGGTACTGGTTTATCTGATTCTGGTATTACCGCACCGCACTTATGCGGTGCCGAGCGGGCTTGGTAGTGAGAGTTGGTCGCTTGTGTTCGCCAAGACGATTTTCAATTATGGATTTTTCACGGACCCGGTATTGATCCTGATCGTGCTGCCGCTCACCGCGACGCGCCTGTATCAAGTATTTGTGCAAAAACAGCGACCGCATCCGTTGGCCGATCCCATGCTCGGTGCAGCGAGCGCCTATATCGGCGTCTTCTTTGTGTTGAACCTGTACAGTCCGTACTACCTGCTGACCGCTTACGTGTTCGCCTTGCCGGCGATTTGTCACTTTCTCGATCGTCGCATGTTATCCACGCGCGTCTGGAAAGTATTGTTTGGTGTTGCCGGTGTCGCGGTGGTTTTTAACGCTGTGCCGACGGGTCTGCACTATCTTACGTACAATAAATATCTTCCGATTAACTTCAGTCACGCGATGGACGTCCTCATTAGAGAAGTCGAGACTCGATATGACGGGAAGCGCGTTCGGATATTTTTTGACGGTGTAGATAGAGGGAATGGTCGCGGGGTCTATTTCATCGCGGGTGAGTTCCTCAAACACAGGGGGCTTTCTATTCGAAAATTTGATTTCGTCTCTGATATAGAGACGCCCAATGCCGGCCTATTTGTAGGTCGCCGTTCACCGTTTGATCAGGACGAAGACATTCGGCAAGTCGATCCGCAGAATCAGTTGGTGAACCGTGACTTTCCGTTCACGGTGTTTCAACCCGGACCCTCGCCGAAGATCAGGTCTGGGGATATTTTCGTGGTTTCACCGCAAAGCCTGAAGTGGGTCGACAAGGCTTACATCGATCGATTGAAGCAGGACTACGAACTCGTTTTTGAGTCCCAGAGCCCACTGGCGGTACCGAACGTCACCGTCAAGGCACTTGCGAAGTACATATTGATGAAGCGGGATGCGCGGCGCGGAGAAGACTCCGGCCTGATGGTCAGTCAGAATATTTTTGAATGGCCGGATTACTATATCTTCGTGAAGCGGTAGCGGGGCAGAATGGCGCAACAGCAGGACAGGGACGGCACGTTTAGGATACTTCACGTCGCCCCGACTTTTTTCCCGGCAGTGTATTGGGGAGGTACGACCTCCTGCAATCTGGGACTTTGCGATGCTTTGGCGAGGTTGCCCGCTATGGAACTGCGGGTGCTCACGACCGACAGTGCCGGTCCGCGGTTGCATGAAAGGTTGGCCGAGAGCGGGAGGGAGGTCGCGTTTCCGGCCGGCTATAAAGTTTTTTATGCCCGACGCCGATTCGGAATCAGCGGTTCGTTAGAGCTGTTGAGAAAACTTTGGCTAGCAGTGAAATGGGCGGATGTCGTTCATCTGACTAGCGCATATTCGTTCCCAACGATTCCAACGATTCTGGCCTGCCGAGCGCTGAAAAAGCCGTTGGTGTGGTCGCCGCACGGGGGCCTGCAGCGATGGAGCGGATCGCGAAAGCGGATGTTAAAGACGGCATGGGAAGCTGTCTGCAACGCCATCATGGACCGCCGTCGATGTGCACTGCACATAACGAGCGAAATCGAGGCGAAGGAAAGCCGGAGAAGAGTTGCCTGCGCTTACGCCGAGGTCGTACCGAACGGCGTGGAGATCCCCGACGTATTGCCGGCGCGGGAGTGGCAGCCGGGAGGCCGGCTACGACTATTATATATCGGTCGCCTGGATCCGAAAAAAGGCATCGAGAACCTGGTCGATGCCATGATGATGGTAGACGGGAATACGGTGCTTGATATCTGTGGTACCGGTTCGGATGCGTATGTAACGACTCTGAAGCAACGTCTTCAGGATTCTGGGATGGGAGACCGTGTCCGTTTCCGTGGACACGTGGAAGGTACGGCGAAGTCAGAGGCGTTCCAGAACGCAGACTTATGTATAGTGCCGTCTTACACGGAAAATTTCGCTATGGTGGTGGTTGAGGCGCTTGCCCATGCGGTGCCGGTGATCGCCAGTACGGGTACGCCCTGGCAGGAGCTGGTAAAGCAGGATTGCGGCGTATGGGTATCGAACGAACCCGCAACCTTGGCCGCGACCATACGAGACATGCGACGGCGAGACCTCGAATCGATGGGCAGTCGCGGCAGGCATTGGATGCAGCAGCAATTTACCTGGGGTTCGGTGGCACGGCGTATGGAGATGCTTTACCGCGGACTCGTTGATGGTTCCCGCAAATGAAAGAGATACGAACGTAGGCGCCAACGGTACTTTGCCGAATGTTTCGACGCCCTGGAGAAGGGTGAGGGAAAGGCGGCGCCCAATTTCGTTTTACTCAGATAAATTCCAAGGTAAATTCAAAGAGTGATCATTCTTGGTGTCAACGCTTACCACGGCGATTCGTCCGCCTGCCTGGTGCAGGACGGTAAACTCGTGGCGGCCGCGGAGGAGGAGCGTTTCCGCCGCGTCAAGCACTGGGCTGGATTTCCCTCCGAGGCCATTCGCTATTGCCTGACGGCGGCGCACGCTAGTCTGACCGACGTCGATCATATCGCCATCAATAGCGATCCGCGCGCCAACCTGTGGCGCAAGGCCTGGTTCGCGCTGCGCCAGCGTCCCGATCCACGCATGATCTGGAACCGCCTGTGCAATCGTCGCCGGCGTCTCGGTACTGAATCGGTGTTGGCGCAAACGATAGGCGATGGGTTTCGCGGGCAGGTGCATTACATCGAACACCATCTGGCGCACATGGCCTCGGCCTTTCTGGTCTCGCCTTTCGAGCAGGCCGCGGTGGTGTCGATCGACGGCTTCGGTGATTTCGCGAGTGCCGCTTGGGGCGTGGGTAACGGTAGCAGCATCGAGATCGACGCAAAGGTGTACTTCCCGCATTCGCTCGGTATCTTCTACCAGGCCATGACGCAGTATCTCGGTTTCCCGCACTATGGCGACGAGTACAAGGTGATGGGCCTCGCGCCCTACGGCGAGCCGCGTTACCTGGCGCAGATGCGCCGTATCGTCGCGCTGCAACAGGACGGTGGCTTCACGCTCAACCTGGATTACTTCCGTCACCATCGGGAGAAGATCGACTACGCCTGGGACAACGGTGAGCCGGTGGTGGGGCGTCTTTATAGCGAGGCGCTCAGCGAGCTGTTGGGATCGGCGCGGAACAAGAGCGATACACTGACGCAGCAGCATAAGGATATCGCGCGTTCGGTGCAGGCGATGTATGAAGAGGCGTTTTTCCACCTGCTCGCGTGCCTGCAGGAACGGCATGCATTGCCGGCGCTCGCGTTGGCGGGAGGGTGCGCGATGAACTCGGTGGCTAATGGCAAGGTGTATCGCCACACTAACTATAAGCGCGTGTACATACAATCAGCGGCCGGCGATGCTGGCGGCGCCATCGGTGCTGCGTTCGCGTTGCATCATCGATTTAATCCGGTGGCCCGTAACGGGGCTATGGATCACTCGTATTGGGGTCCGTGCTTTACCGACGAGCAGATCGAAACGGTATTGAAGTCCCGGCATGCGGAAATCGAACGCCAGGGTTGTGTAGCGGAAAAGATTGCCGACGAAGACGAACTTTGCCGACGTGCGGCCGCCGCCATCGCGGAGGGTAAGGTGATTGGCTGGTTCCAGGGGAGGATGGAGTGGGGGCCGCGGGCCCTGGGAAATCGCTCGATTGTATGCGATCCGCGCCGCGCCGATATGAAGGATATTCTCAATCTCAAGATCAAGCGTCGCGAATCCTTCCGGCCGTTTGCACCGTCTATTCTTAGAGATGCGGTCGGCGAATGGTTCGAGACCGAGGACGATGTGCCGTTCATGATGCAGGTATTCCAAATCCGGGAACAAAAGCGCGCCTTGATCCCGGCGGTCACGCATGTCGATGGTTCCGGACGACTGCAGACTGTGCATCGTGACACCAATCCACGCTATTACCGATTGATCGAATCGTTCCGCACGTTGACGGGAATTCCGATGGTGCTGAACACTTCATTTAACGAGAACGAACCGGTAGTGTGCCGACCTGAGGAAGCGCTCGACTGCTTCCTGCGTACGAAGATGGATGTGCTGGTGATGGAAAACTGGATTGTCAGTCGGCACGAGACCGTGCAGAACTGATGCGTATCAGGCAGCCAAAGATTTCGGTCATCACCGTGGTGCGAAACGCCGCCGACACCATCGAGGAGACTGTGCGCTCTGTGTTGGCGCAGAAGTATCCGGCGATCGAACATATCGTCGTCGATGGTGCGTCCACCGACGCCACGCTCGAAATTCTGAACCGTTACCGGAGCAAGATCGCGAAGATTGTTTCCGAACCGGACCGCGGTATCTACGATGCGATGAACAAGGGAATCATGCTCGCGACGGGTGACGTCATCGGCTGCCTTAACGCGGACGATGTCTACGAGCATCCGCACGTGCTCGATCGTATTGCCGGTGTATTTAAGGATCAAAGCGTCGAGGCCTGTTACGGAGACCTCGTTTACGTCGACCCGTACGACATGCGCGCCGTGTGGCGCTACTGGAAGTCCTGCGACTACCGTGAAGGCTTGTGCGACAAGGGCTGGATGCCGGCGCATCCGACGTTCTATGTGCGTCGCCAAGTCTACGAGCGGCTCGGTGGATTCGACTTGCGCTATCCGCGCCAGGCGGACTTTGAACTCACGATGCGTTTTCTCGAGATCGGGCGCGTACGCTCGGTGTATCTGCCGGAGATACTGGTTCGCATGCGCGCCGGCGGTTTTTCGAATAACAGTATCGGCTGGGTGCTGAAGGGTAATCTTGAATCCTATCGTGCCTGCAAGCGGCACGGCCGGCCCGTGACCCCATGGTTCTTCGTACATAAGATTGCGTCACGCATTCCGCAGTTCCTGGCCCGACTAAGGTTCACCGGCGTTTCAGGCACGCCGCGATGAGAGCGCTGGTGACCGGCGCGAACGGTTTTATCGGCACGCAGCTGGTTCAGGCGCTGTGCACGCGCGGCGATAAAGTCTTCGCGCTGGTTCGCAAAAACTCACCAGAGTTTGCCGATGTTGAAATGCGACATGCGGATCTCGCTCGAATTGAAACGATCGAGGGTAAGTGCGTCAACGCCGAGACGGTGTTCCATCTCGCCGGTTACGCGCACGCGGGGGACGCAAACGATCCCGCCGCCGCTGCGATTCATGAGAGTGTCACGGTGAATGGAACACGCGCGTTACTGCGCGAGGCACAGCGCGCTGGCGTCCGGCGGTTCATTTTCGTGAGTAGCACCAAGGCCATGGGCGAAGGTGCAGCCGATTGCCTGGATGAGACGCATATACCGCAGCCGGCCACGGCGTACGGGCGCGCCAAGCTCGCGGCCGAAGACTTGGTTCATGCTGCCGGTCGCTCCGGTCTCGAAGTGTGCGTACTGCGCCTGCCGCTGGTCTATGGCCGGGACAGCAAGGGGAATATCTCGCGCATGATGGCGGCTATCGATCGCGGTCGCCTCCCGCCGTTGCCCAATCTACCGAATAAGCGCTCCATGGTGCACGTCGACGACGTTTCACGGGCGCTGCTGCTCGCGGCCGAGCGAGCGGAAGCGGTGAGCCAGACTTATATAGTGACCGATGTAGAGGTCTACTCGACGCGCAGAATATATACGGCGATTTGCCGCGCCTTGGGGCGCAGTGTTCCGTCATGGGCGGTACCGGCGACAGCGTTGCGACTCGGTGCGCTGGCCGGGGACGTCATTACCCGTGTGCGCGGTAAACCGTTTTTTCTCAACAGTGAAATTCTTGAAAAGTTGACCGGGTCGGCGTGGTACAGCTCCGACAAGATCCGCCGCGAGCTAGGCTTCCGCTCGCAGCAGTCGCTGGAGAGTGCGCTGCCGCAGATGGTGGCACGTTACCGTGAGGCCTGTGCCCATGCTGCTTAGTGCGCTGGTGTTTTCATTTGTCGCTATCGGTCTGTCGGCATGGCTGACAAGCCGATTCATGCTCCCGGATTCGCGCTTCCATATCTTGGATCATCCAAACGAACGTTCGTTGCACACACGCCCCACGCCGCGCACCGGCGGCATCGCCATCGTCACGGCGGTTATGATCGTCGGCAGTGTGGCGGCGATCTGCATTACACCTGAGTGGCAGCGCCTCATGTATCTCGCGGTTGCAATCCTGCTGGTCGCCGTGACGTCGTTTTTGGATGATCGATGGAGACTGGCGTTTGGCTATCGCATGTTCGTGCACTTGATGGCCGCGGCTGTTCTCGTCTTTGGAAGTTTTTCGCTGCGGGCGGTGACGCTTGTGGGCCATTCGGTCGCGCTGGTGCCGGGCATCGGTGTCCTGGCCTCGGTGCTGTACATCGCCTGGATGGTCAACCTCTATAACTTCATGGACGGCATGGATGGGTTTGCCGGTGGGATGGCGGTGGTCGGGTTCGGCGTCTTTGCGGTGTTCGGTGTCTGGCACGGGCAGTGGTTGTTCGCGACACTCAATCTGATCGTTTCGGCCAGTGCTGCGGGTTTTTTGCTCTTTAATTTTCCTCCGGCGCGGATTTTCATGGGCGATACCGGTTCTTCAACGCTCGGTCTGCTGGCAGCCGCCTTCTCGCTATGGGGTGCGCGCGACGGCATCTTCCCATTCTGGATCGCATTGCTGGTCTTCTCTCCATTCATCGTGGACGCGACTGTCACGCTGCTCCGGCGCATTGTCCGTGGTGAAAGGTTCTGGCAGGCACACAAGACGCATTATTACCAAAGGCTGGTGCAGGTGGGTTGGAGTCACGGCAAGACCGTACGCTACGAGTACGTATTGATGTTTTTCTGTGCACTCAGCGCAGTACTGGCGGCACCGCAATCCGCGACCATTCAGCTATGGGTCGCGGGGGCGTGGATCGCGGTCTATGGGTTGTTGGCACTGCTGGTCGTCCGGTTCGAGCGCGGCGATGTCGGCGCCAAGTCACGGCGCCGGCGCGTTTGACCGCTGGTAGCCGTCTCGTTATGCTCGCAAAGATGCAATCCGAACATAAACATACAGTGTGGCCAGCTGGAGTCGCCCGTTGATGTATCGCCTGTTTAACGTCGCTCGTACGCGGCAGGCGATCTTCCTGCACGACCTCGTCATGATAGTGGTGGCTTGGTTGGGAGCGTACTGGCTGCGCTTCAACCTCGGAACCGTTCCCGACGCCTATTGGCGCGAAGCGCTTGCATCGTTGCCTCTGGTGATGATTGCCCAAGGCAGCATGTATTGGTATTTCGGTCTTTATCGTGGTGTGTGGCGGTTCGCCTCGATTCCGGATTTGGTAAGAATACTCAAAGCCGTTTTCTTCGGCTTGGTAATCGCGGCCGGGGCGATCTTCCTTCTGACTCGCCTCGAAGGTGTGCCGCGGACGGTGTTCGCGCTTGAAGCCATCCTGTTGGTGCTGTTGCTGGGCGGTCCGCGCATCACTTACCGGTGGCTCAAGGACCGATCTCTATATATAGGCGACGGCAAGCGCGCGTTGATCGTCGGCGCCGATAAGGTCGGCGAGATGCTGGTTCGCGACATGCTGCGCGACTCCGCCAGTCTTTACCGTCCGATCGCGTTTGTGGACGACGACCGGCGTAAGGCCGGCACCGATATACACGGTCTGCCGATCGCGGGCACGTCCGACGACATCGCGGAAATCGCGAAGCGTCTAGAGATTGACCTGGTTGTCATCGCGTTACCGCACGCCACCGGCAAGCAGCTGCGTCGCGTCGTCGAGCTATGCGAAACAATCGGGCTGCCGGTGCGCACGCTCCCGCGCCTGCAGGACCTGGTTAGTGGTCGCGCGAGTGTGAAGGATTTGCGCGATGTGAGCATCGAAGACCTGCTCGGCCGCGAGCCGGTACAGCTTGATTGGGCCGCGATCACTCGCGGCGTTACCGGCAAAGTGGTCATGGTTACCGGCGGTGGCGGATCGATCGGCTCTGAGCTTTGCCGACAACTGGCCCGACTCAAGCCATCACGACTGGTGATCTTCGAGCGCGGCGAGCACAACCTGTTCCTGGTCGATCTCGAGCTGCGGCGCGAATTCCCCGAGCTGGCGCTTGCGTCAGAGCTCGGAGACGTTTGTGACGCCGTGGCGGTCGAGCGTGCGTGCGCCATACATAGACCGGAGATCGTTTTTCACACCGCCGCCTATAAGCATGTGCCGATGCTGGAAGGGCAGCTGCGTCAGGCGGTATTGAACAATGTTCTCGGTACGCGAACCATGGCGTGCGCCGCCGATCGGCATGGTTGCGCGTCGTTCGTCCTGATTTCCTCCGACAAGGCTGTCAATCCTGGTAACGTCATGGGCGCTACCAAGCGCGTGGCGGAAATCGTCTGTCAGGACATGAGCCAGACTTCGAAGACCCGGTTTATTACGGTGCGTTTCGGTAACGTGCTCGGTTCGTCCGGCAGTGTCGTGCCACTGTTTCGTCAACAGATTGCCAATGGTGGTCCGGTAACGGTGACGCATCCGGACGTGACACGCTACTTCATGACCATACCGGAGGCGTGTCAGCTCATTCTGCAGGCGAGTGTGATCGGAAAAGGCGGTGAAATATTTGTGCTCGATATGGGCGAACCGGTGAAGATCGCCTATCTGGCCGAGCAGCTGATTCTGTTGTCGGGCAAGCGCCCGCATGACGACATCGAAATCGTCTATACCGGACTGCGCCCCGGAGAGAAGCTATTCGAAGAACTGTTCCATGACGCAGAAAAACTCCTGCAGACGAGTCATCCTAAAATCCTGTTGGCAAATTGTCGCCCGCTTGAGCATCGTATCGTGCAGGACGGCGTTGGCACGCTGATGCGCTCCTGCGATGAAGACCGGGACGACGAAATGCAGCGAGTGATTGGCGCGCTGGTGCCCGAGCAGCTCAGAGACAGTTCGACACGTGTTGGTGCCCGTGAGGCGACGACGATGCGTTCGTTGGAGAAAGGTGTTCGGTAACGGACCGAGACGCCAGTCAGTGCAACGCTACTGGCGTCGACATTTGTACGGTGATAACCTCGTCGGCCTGTGAAGTTAAGGTGGGTCAAGGGACAAGGGAAGTAGTAGCGATAGGATTTTCGTAGTCAGCTGCGGAATCGCTGACAATAGGGGCCAGGGAACGTTGAACTCTCTACATATTGGCGCTGTAGCAGGGAGATTTTCGCGCAACGCGAACGCGCATGTGCGCGATTGCGCGGCGGTTCCCTATCCGTTTATTTCTCTCAGTTCCCGTGTCGGTTTTTCTTCGCACGCGGTTAACGGTTGCCCCGGTTCTCGGCGCGACAGTCTGATTACCTCGAAAACCATGTCGGTATGGCGGACTCATCCGTCATCACAGGCGGCGCTTTGCGCGTCGTCGGCAACGCCACGCCGTGATGGAAATCATGTACACCGATAGAAAAACTTTGGTGTCTGTTGTGTTCTCGTTTAGAAATGAGGAATCGGTCCTCCCGGAGATCGTCGCGAGGACAGTGCGCGTTTTCGAGGATACCCTGAAGGGCGCCCGTGAGTATGAATTGATATTCGTAAACGACGCGTCGACCGACACATCGCTTGAAACCCTGTTACGAATGAGGGAAAAGAACGAGCGTATAAAGATCATCAATATGTCGCGTCGGTTCGGCGTGACCCCGTGCGTGATCGCCGGCTTGTACGTGGCCAAAGGCGACGTCATGGTGTACATGGACTCGGATTTACAGGACCCGCCCGAGCTGATCCCTGAGCTGCTCACCAAGTGGCGTAACGGTGCCGAGGTTGTCCACACTATTCGAACCAAACGGCGTGGCGAAAACCCCGTGAAGATGGGTATAACCGCCATGGCGTACAAATTGATCAACGTATCAGCCGATGTTGATTTTTATGAAAATGCCGGCGACTTCAAATTGCTTTCGCGCAATGCCGTCAAAGAAATTCTCCAGCTCAAGGAACACGACCCCTACTTGAGAGGTCTGTCTATCTGGATCGGCTTTAAACAGGACAAGGTCTATTACGAACGTGCCGCGAGATACGCCGGCAACACCAAGTTCGGTTTGTTGAGAAGTCTCAATCCGTACAAGGAATTCATACGCGGCATGTCGTCGTTTTCGGCAGCGCCGTTATATCTGGCGCTGTTTGTGGGGTTTCTGGTGGCGGTGCTCGCGTTCATTGTCCTGATTCACGTCATGTATTCAAAGTACATGGGTTACAACATCCCAGGTTGGACGGCGATCATGGCAGCGGTGTTGTTTCTCGGTAGTGTGACGCTCATCACTATTGGAATTCTCGGCATCTATATGGCCAGGATCTACGAGCAGATAAAGGGCAGGCCGCGTTACATCGTCAGCGACCGGATCGGTTTCGACTGATGCCAGCGGTTGCGCCATCGTGGAGGCCTGAACACAGAGTTTAAAAATGCTTTATGGATTTTTATCGTCGCTATATAGCGACGATAAATTATAAAAACCTTTAAGGAGGAGTCATTGTCTTCTGTCGCGCCCCTGATATCGGTGCTCTTGCCCACCCGTAAACGGCCCGAGTCGCTTATGCGCATGCTGTCGAGCATGTTCGGCACCGCGGATGAGCCCACCGAAATTGAAGTCGTGGTCTACATCGATGACGACGATAGCTTCAGTCAGCAGCTCGACTTCGGGATATGGAACGTCAAGCGCGTGGTGGGCCCCCGACAGACGATGGGGCGGCTCAATTCAATATGCTACGGCCAGTCGACCGGCGAAATCGTCATGTTGGGCAACGACGATGTCATCGTCCAGACCCGGGGTTGGGATACCAAGATTCGCATCGAACACGCGAACTTTGCCGATGAGGTATATCTGATGTATCCGAACGATATGCACAAGGGGGGGAAGCTCAGTACGTTTCCCATTGTTTCGCGCCTGACGTGCGATACGGTCGGAGATCCGTTTCCAGCGGACTATAGGGGCGCGTTCATTGACGTGCATCTCATGGATATCTTCAAACAGCTGGAAGGGTATGGGCACCGACGCGTGCGCTACCTTGAGCATATCGTGTTCGAACACATGCACTACAAGCTCGGCAAGTCTGTCTTCGACGAGACATACCGCCAGCGCGAGCGCTTCGGCGACGATTATACGTTTGTGGTTTTAAACGATGCACGCGGTTGGGCAGTGAAAAGACTCCATGCGTTGATCGTTGGTAACGAGAGTACGCCGGCGGAACGCTTGAAGTCGTCCCGGCCGGCGGGTGGTTGGTTTTTGAGCCTGACATGGGATTTCCTGCAAGGCGGGTCCTCGCCCATGGGCTGGCGATTGCGAGTCTTCGTATGGTTGTGGTTGCGTTTTCTCTACAAGAAAGTGTTCTCAAAATCGTCTTCAATCCACCAATCCACGTAACTTTGGCTGTCTGCCAATTGGGTATGCAACCGTCTGATCATAACTGTCGGCCGCTAAGGCCGCAGAGGCGTTAATGTTGACGGTCCGGCAGGAAAGACTGGCGGTACTTTATTTGGCCTTGAGCGTCGGCTTGTTGTTGCTGATGAAGGTTTTTCTCTACGATCAATGTTATGCCTTCGATACCAACGACGACGTCAATCATACGTTCGTCAACTTAAAGGCCGCGCAGGACATCCTGCGGCAGGGGGCGCTGCCAAACATAAATCTGTATAACAATTTTGGAACGCCGTTGTTGGGGGACGCACTGACTTTTCCGTTCTCCCTGCAGTCGCTCACTTACTGGGTCTTGTCCGACCCGGTTGCGATGACGGTCAACCGCGCCGTGATCGGCTTCCTCACGATTATCTTTCTGTTTCTCTTCTTGCGTCAGTTCCTGAGTCCGCTCTGCGCCATGGTGTGCTCGTTGGTGGTGTTTTTTTCTCCCGGACAGTTCTGGAATTTGGCGCACCATCACTACCAGATGTCGTTGCTCTGTTTGTGCGCGCTGTTGTATGTGCAGACGCGCTACCGTGGTTTGAACAGGGCAGCCTATCTGGTGCTGTTATGGATTGGCTATTGTGTGTTGTTCCTCAGTGTCAGCATTCAGCTGGTTCTGTTTGCGCTGCCATTTCTGCTGCTGTTCCTGCCACTGAAAGATGGGCGCCTCGCTGCCACGGCGGCGGCCACGAACGTCGTCGCCTTGCTTGCCGCCGTCGTCGCGACCTGGCCGCATACCGCGGCCTTCTTTGAAAATATCGCAGGAAGTACGCGTGCGCAGTGGTCGCCTTACTCGGGCATTCTTTCCACCATCCGCGAGCAATTGCTGGCGTTGATTATCCCGCCGGGCGAGTGGATGCATTACGGCATCAATGGCCACTTTTCGATCGTTACCTATTTTTCGATCGCGTATTTGGTTTTTACGGCACTCGGCATTCTTTCCTTGATCCGGAAGCAGGACGACCGGCGTCTGTTGCCGCTGATCCTGGTGCTCGGCCTTGCTCCGGCAATTGGTGGCTTCGTGCTTCAGTTTTATGGAGAGCGAGTTCCGTTTGTTCGCTCCATCGATTCAACTCGCGTTTGGTGGTTCTCTAATGTGTTTCTGATATTGGCGATAGGAAGATTGCTCGATCTGTCCTGGCATCGGGCGTTCCCGTGGTTCGTTCGGTGTTTGATTGGCATAGTCGCGCTGGGTATTGCGTATGTCGTCGGGGCGCCGTCTCAGCTGATCCCGGAATTCAGCGACACGGCGCTTTTGTACCGTATCTTGGCGTGGGGCACGGTAGCCAGTCTGGTGGCGATGTTGTTTTCGTCGTTTGTGCGTCCGCCAGCGCAGACAAACGTGGACGATGCCGCATCAACGAACCCCAAACTCGACGTGGGGTCCGTGGTCGGGAAGGGGCTGATGGTAGGCGTGCTATTGCTTGGGCTGACGCCGACCCTGGCCAAGGTCATGGGTCTGGACATTAAGTCGTGTCATAGGGGAAACCATTATTTTGCTTATTCACCGGAAGCGACCTTTCAGCCTCAGGCGCTGCTGGCGGCGATGCAGCCCGGCTATCGCATGGCCTCGGAGGAGCCCCCGGGTGAAGGCCACGACTTGAAAGCGGTCTTTGGCGGCGTTCTGGGCAGCAATGCGCGCGCCATCGTCTCTAGCCAGGCGCTCATGGAGATCCTTGACCGGCTCAAACTTATCAGGCTTGACGATAATTATTCCTTTTCGCCGCCGTGGCAGACCGAGACGCTCAGCCGGTTGGGAATTCGCTACCTTCTGCTGAAGCAGCAGAGTACCGAATTGGAATCAAAAAAATGGAAAGTCATCGCGAGCGCTGATCATCGCGGACAGCACTTCTTTTTGTACGAAAATCCGTTTGTCCCGAGTCTTGTTCATCTGCTGCGCAACGATAAGCCCGTTTTTCAAAAAAGTTATGAATTGGTGCCGAATGGTATCAAGGTTGAGTTGCCCGAACGCCATGACGACACCACTCTGGTCGTCTCGTTTTTTCATCGCCAGGCGTGGCATGCCTGGGTAGATGGGAAGGAAGAGAGGCCCACCATGAATGCCCTCGGCATGATGCAAGTTCCGGTCAGGCCGGAGAACAGAATTGTGGTTTTTCGGTTTCGTGGGGTCAACGGGTGGAATTTTCTCGTTTCGTTTTTATTGTCTGTTGCTATCCTCCTGGCCGCCTGTTTTGTTCCGCGCTTGGGGAAGGGAAGGTAATTCAATATGCGTCAACGTGAAAATCGGAACATCCTGTTCTTTTTGGCGTTCTGGTCGGCACTGGTCGTTATGTTGTTCGTTCATGCCTCGGGGAGGGTCGATATCCCGCTGCTGCATTTTCCACAGGCGAAAGGCATCCTTCTGATGGTTCAGGAAGGATACAAGCAGACCAATCTGGTGGGGCTCAGGGAAGAGGTATACGCCATTCCACAGGGTGTTCCGTTTATTCATCCTCAGCGAAAAAAACTTTTAAAAAATAAAAAGATCTTCGTCGCTCATTCCATGCAGGAAGCACAACGGATGGTGGACGCCGGAACTGAGGACATAGAGCCAAGGCTGGTGTTGGTCGAGAAAAACTTCCAGGGCCACAATCTCTACGGTCTGGGTGGACGTATCTACGCGGTCCCGGCGATGCATCCGGAATCCGGCGCACCCTTGCCGGCGGCGCATCCGTATTGGGAGCGGTTTGTCGGCACAAATCTGGACGAGGCCAAGCGCGCCATCGTTGCCGGTAAATAATGTTACGCAAACTCTCCATATTGTTCGCGGCTGTCACGGTCGGTCTTCTAGTTCTGGTGAAGGTCTTCATCTATCCGGATTGTTTCTCCTTCGACGCTCACGACGAGGCGAACCATGCGTTCCCGGGTCTGCATGTGACACAGGAAGCAATCCGCGCCGGGGAGTTACCGACCATAAATTTTTATAACAATTTCGGTGCGCCGCTGCTTGGAGATGCGCTGACTTATCCGTTTTCACTACAGTCGGTAACGTATTACTTTCTGGACGGCCATTTGGCCATGACGGTAAATCGATTTGCCGTCGCTATAGCGACCGTCATTACGGCGTTCGGTTTTTTCCGTATCTATCTGGCAACCTTTCCTGCCTTGATTTGCGCGGTGTTGATTTTTTTCAATCCAGTCGCGTTCTGGTATCCAGTCCATCAGTATCAAATGGCCGCGCCGTTTTTCTTTGGTAGTTTTTACCTGCTGAATAAATTTATTTTACACAGATCTGCGCTGTGCTTTATCTGGCTATTCGTATTATTTTGCGCATTGATCCTGAGCGTCAGTATCAACCATGTTGTATTGATGGTGCCGTTCCTGCTGACCTGGACGTTTTGTCGTAATGGATTTCGAGTAGACCGGATATTCCTCGCGCCTGTCGTTGCCTTGGTGTGCGCCGTGATTTTTTCCTATCCGCAGACACTGGAGTTTGTGCAAAGCTTCCTTACCAGCGCCAGGGCGGGCGAGGGCGTGTATGACAATATCCTGACGAATTCGCGCGAGCTGTTCCTGGGGTTGATTATTCCACCGGGTGAATGGATTGCTTATAACTACGGGGCGCAGTTGCAGGTCACCAGCTATTTGTCGATGCCGGTGATGCTGGCCGTTGTGGCAGGCGCGTGGCTGATCCGAAAAAAAAGTACACGGAAACAAGTAGGCCTGTTTGTTTGCGGGATTGTTCCGACGGTCATCGCGATCGTGCTGTATATGAGTCCTGCGCTTAGATTTTCCATCCCGCTTGTAAAGTCGATGGATATAAGTCGTGTGTGGTGGTTCTCAATTCCTTTCTGTTATGTGTACAGATCGGAAG
>Ga0209515_10002592_pt1 | contig 27480 bp, 31 predicted proteins | sample Subgroupgradi54m_FD_187454 | JGI IMG/M metagenome (GOLD analysis project Ga0209515, IMG submission 187454) | Subsurface groundwater microbial communities from S. Glens Falls, New York, USA - GMW60B uncontaminated upgradient, 5.4 m (SPAdes)... ... | reverse complement strand
CCTCTCCTGTTCTATCCTTTTTTCTTCGTCTTACCCCCCCACCAACGAGCAAAAAGAAATAGCAGAACAGGAGAGAAGGCCGAGCCACCCAAACGCGAACCCGCGACATTTCACGGAGCGACGAGGCTTTGCGAGGAGCGGAGTGAAGTCGGCTTTTGATTTTGCGAGGTGGTGCTCTGCAAAAGGCAATGTTTAATAGGGCTTTTAGCAATTCTCCCTAGTCATTCGGGCAAGGAGCGACTGACTACCCGCGTGACTAGGTAAAGTGCTTAGATTTTTGCTAAAATAGGTGCGAGCCTCCTTTACGAGACACACCAGAATTAAACTAAGGTCAGTTTTAGAAATTTTTTCTTTGGCGGTAGCCAAAGAAAGCCAATGGTTTTGGGCAATTCCGAACGCTCCGCGTTTTTTTAAGGTGAGGTTCACGAAAATACAAAGCCGAAGATTTTTGGAGGGAGATTTTTTTGGAGGGGAGGTCGAAGACGAAGACATAACACTTGCCCCACCCTTCCCGTGCGCGTGTTAAAAACTTTTGCCGTCTAGGATAGATCGGCAAACTCCCGTGAAATTACTTCTCACTTTCACTTAACTTATCCATTTCTTCATATATCGCCAGAACGCTATCAGCTACTTCTTTGTGGTCATTTTTACCGCTTAAAAAGCGAATCTCATCAATAAGTCTTGTGGTTAGTCTTATATGGAAAGAAAGAGCGGTAATTATGCCGAGACGAAAATAAAAATTGTTAGAGGTTTTTTGATCTTCATTCTCTAAGTAATTTATAACTATAAATGGATTAGGGTGATTTGCTCTGCTTCCCCATACATACATTTGGCCGATTCTGCTATGGTCAAAATATTTCAACGACCCGCTATCATACAATTCTTTCAACATTGAATCTAAATCTTTACCGGCCCAAGTTATCCTTTCTCTCGCGTCATGATTCAGTCCGGCAAAACGTTTTTCGGCTTCTTCTGCTCCGTTCTTTATTTCTTCTTCCCACTTTGATTCATCTTCACCAATGGATTTCAAAAAAGTAAGTTCTTGATGGGTTTGTGTCCATAAATGATCTTGAAAGCGAGTAGCCATTTCTTCTTTACCTTTGAAAATCATGTATTCAACAGATATTCCATATTCGGTAATTTTTCTGGCCAAGTCCAAAACATTCAAACCGGAATCTTCGTTTTGGGATAAGTAATAAATGTCTCGTAAAGTTGATAAGGAGACTCTATATATTCCTAAAAGTGTGGGAAGAAATTTTGTGTTGGAAGAAGCTGGAGCTTCCGCCAAAGGGACAGTTGCGCGAAGTGTTTTCTCTAAAAACCCTTTCAGTTTATCATCCATAAATTATATTAAAAATTATTGCCCAATTCTCTATTTATTCTTTTCTTCCTGCTTTTTCACTAACGACAAACACATCATAATATGAAATAGTCTGTCCGAGGCGTCTCTTGCAAAAAACTTCTTTTTGCCAAATCCATGAGCAAAATCGTCTCTCAAATTCATACCAAGCGAACTTGTTAAAACTAATCTGAAATAAAAACATACATTCTGGTCAATCTTTGAAAAAACATTTTTTATTATACCACCTTGCCCTTTTTCGTCCTCTCGCAAAAATGAACCCAGCATAACCCGATCATATCCGCCGAGATTATTCGGTTTCAAAACTATACCCCCGCAATTTTTTACCAATTCCCTGATTGCACTTTCAATCAACGGATTAAATAAGTGGGAAGAAACAAGATAATCATTATCCCAGTAAGCGGAAAGGGCACGCTCTAAATATTCCTTATTCTCGTTTTCAAAAAGCGTTGAATTTTTAAAAAATTCCGTTATATTTTGTTTAGAAATTCGCTTTTTCAATTCGTCTATCGCCAACGTTAGAAAAAATGAACCGAATTGCAGATATTGTGAAGCGTAATGCTGAAAATGGTTATCATAATCCTCTTCAAGTGTAGAAAGTTTAGCTATCGGTATTCCGTCATCGGAAATAACTTGTGTTGTACACAAAGATAAGTGTAGTGGAGGTTTGTCTTTTAGTTGTTTTTCTATCGCTTCTTTTTTAGGCAAAAAGTTAATTACTAATTTTGCAATAATCGCCTCTAGCTTGCTCTGTTCTTTTTCGCCAAAAATTGCTTTCAAAAAATCGTCAATATCTTTTTGTTTAATTTCCGTTGTTACGGAAATTTCTTTAAGGGATTTATCCCAATCCAAGTCCAGTTGTCCCATTTCTTGCGAAATTCTATCGCTGGCGGTTTTTGCCTTTTGAAATCCTTTATCTCTGTACTTTTGATATATCTCATGTATTTTTTCGTATGCGTGCACTTTTAATAACGCGTCAGAATTTGTGCGGGCGTTTGTTTTTAAGGATTTTTCTAAAACATCTAAAACACGCATCAAGTTGTCTTCGTCTTTTTCGTTTGCGTAATGTTCGGCAAGTAGAGAAACAGCGTTTTCCGCTAGCCATGTATCTTTTTCAACCCTCTTTAATCTATCCTCTAACTCTTTAATCAATTCGGCTTTTTCCGTTTCATTAAGCGTAATTTTTTTGCCAAAATCCAAAATAAGCCATCTGAAAGCAAAACCCCACAACCCGGGCTTGTCGTCTGTTGCCGCCCTTTTTTCAAGATTGATTATCGTTTCTTTTATTTTGGCGATTTTTTCTTGATTGTTAATTTGTATCGCCAAAACTAAAGCTCTTTTGATTTTTGTTTTACAATCAAGAGGATCGGCTAACGAGTTCTCGCAAATAGCAATGTTTGAATCTATAACTATCTGAAACAGCTCAATGCCTGCATTTTTGTTTATAACTTTTGGCGAAAAATCAACAACGAGATCGGCATATCTTGACGACAAAATGGGATTTTTAGATTCCTTCGCCCTTTTTATCCAATAGTTTAGAGTTTCTTCATTTATTCTTTTTATACTCGGATATTCAACCATTTGCCCTTGCTGATTTGGCAAAACAAACATTGGCCCATGATATGTTCCCCAACCGGAATTATCATTTAGATATTCCGCCATGAAGTCAAAAGCCATTTGTTCGGCGATGTCCTCAATAGTCGGTTTATAATTGGTATCTTTTGCGAGAATATCTTTTATTTCTTTGGCAATATCATGCTCGCCATTATAAGACGCAAGAGCTTTTTGCTCTTGGTCTAAATTTTCAAGATAAATTTTAATTTCGTTGTTGAGCATAATTTTATGCTAAAATCATTTTTTCTACTTCTTCTTACGTACCTATTATTTTATTTTCCCGATTTAGTCCGATTATCTTGTTTGCATAACATTTGGCAATTTTTTGATATTGTTTTTCCTCCTTCATGCCAAGGAGTTATATGATCGGCCTCCATTTCTTCTATTTCAAAATGTTTGTTGCCACAAACTGCCTTTTTCGCCACGCAGATACCTTTTTGCCTTTCGTATGCTTCTCTCTTTTGATTTGGCGTAAAAGTGCGAATGTTCAAGAATTTCTCGTTCCGAGTTAAAACATATTCGTAAATGCCAGACTTTTTGGTAACATCATCATCTTGCATCAATTTCGCTATTTCTTTTTCCAATTTCTTTGAATCTTGCGGCTTATCTTTGAACTGATTATAGAGAGGCCCAAAGGCAACTCCTTTCATTTCTCTGCGATAGTTGGGAAAAATTGCTTTCGCCCAATTTATGACACTTTGAAAATAGAGCCACAATTCATTTGTGTTAGGTTCATGCTGATGTTTTGACATGTACTCTTTAATCTCTCCACCAGAAATCCAATCAATGGCCGTCTCCAAATATTCCTGACGGATCGGCGAGCCAGACATGTAATCGCTTGCTATTCCATACGCGGGGCAACCAGTTTTACTGAAATATCTTTTGGCGTCAGAAACCCACGGGCCGGAATATACGGCATTGCGTAATTCCTGTTCGGTGAGTTTTTCACCCGCTATATTGATTGTCTCAAACCACTCCAATCTTTCGCTATCAGTCCCGGAACAAAAATATATATTGAGCGGATAGTTTAGAATTTGCTCCCGTTTGTCTTTCGGAAGATTATGAAAAGCCAAGCCATTTATCGAAAAATCTCCCTTTACATATTGGCACGCTGAAATCGTGCGCTGTTGCCCGTCAATCACTTCAAAATTCCCGTCTTCGCGCACCGCCCAATACATCACATTGAGAGGGAAATCTTTGGTAATGGTACCAATAACCGCGTCTCGCTGTTTATCCTTGTAAATAAATTCCCGTTGGTATGGCGGGCGAATATCCAGCTTGCCACCGAAACCCACAACACCGCCTTCGGCATTATCCTTATAACCTTCTACTAAATCACGGACTGTAATTTTATTAAGTTCTATTTTCATAAGTTTTTATTTTTTATTAAAATACGTAAATATTTTTCAACTCCATTTACCAGAGGCCTACCATGGGGAGTACCCTCATGTCTTATTCCTTTATTTATTTCTCCAGTATTCATTATGCCCAACAGTTCAAATTGTTTAGGATTATATTTCTCCAAAAAAGTAATTGGAACGCCAATAACTCCGTTATAATCCACTGGAATATCATTTACCTTATCAACATTTATAGCGTCATAATTATCATATTTAGGATATTCGTTGGAATTGAATTTTTTATAAAGAATTAAATTTTCGTGGCGTTTCTCCACATCAAGATTTGTGAACCAACAGGCATTTCCTAAACTTCGCCAGTTTTTACCATTTTCATCTCTCCAACTTCTATATTCTCTTGCCTCGTAATAGTCTGGAACGATAAACTTTTCAGGATGCACATATCCTAGCCAGATTTTATTTTCTTTAATTAATGTAAATATTTCTCTATAGGTTAAAGCATTAAGGTTTCCAATTATCAAAAACTTTTTTTTATATTCCATCAACTGTGCTACATATTCTCTAAATAAAGAAAATGGCGGATTAGTTACCACGATATCGGATTGTTTCAACAGCTCAACACATTCTTTACTGCGAAAATCCCCGTCGCTTTTTAAGTGCTTAATACCAATTTCTTCAGGGTTGGGAACGTTATCTCTGTTTTTGTCGCCGGTGTATTCCAAATAAATCGCTTTTTCGGAATTGTTTTGGCTGAATAAATCTACATTCTGGTTTTTATAACAGGTGGTAATCAGTTTTTTTAGTCCCAGCTGTTCAAAATTGTAGGAAAAATAATGAAAGAAATTGCTGACGCGCGGATCATCGCAATTACAAAAAACCACTTTCTCTTTGAAATGTTCCTTGTAATGCCTAAGTTCTTTTTCAATATCAGAAAGTTGTGTATAAAATTCATCCGTTTTAGCACTACTTGCTTTGCGTAAACTTTTATTTGACGATGTTTTTTTCATAATTTATTTCAAAAGCTCATCGCTTGAAACACCGAGGGCTTTTGCTAATTTTGTAATTGTCGCAAGCGTAGGATTTGTTTTCCCATTTTCTATGTTGCTTACAAATCCCTTATCCACGCCAAGTATCCGGCCAATCTCACCTTGAGATATGCCCTTCGCGGTTCTAATGCGTTTTAGATTTTTGCCCAGCTTCGCAGATTCGTTCATTACTCACAGTATAGCGTATCGTTGTATTCTACACTATCCGTTGTGGTATACTATAACTATGCCTAAATACTTTCTCTACGCCCGCAAAAGCACCGATGTCGAGGACAAACAAGTCCTCTCCATAGAAAGCCAACTTGCCGAATTGCGCTCGCTCGCCAAGCGCGAAAGTTTAGAGATTGTGGCGGAGTTTGTAGAAAAACAATCTGCCAAGAAGCCCGGCCGCCCCGTTTTCAACGATATGCTCAGACGCATACAGACGGGCGAAGCGCAGGGCATTATTTGTTGGAAGATTGATCGCTTGGCTCGTAATCCGGTAGACGGCGGACAAATGAGTTGGCTTTTACAGCAAGGCGTTATCCAACACATACAAACCTACGACCGCAGTTTTCTCCCTGCCGATAACGTACTTATGATGTCCGTTGAACTCGGCATGGCCAACCAATATATCCGCGATTTGAGCGTAAACACCAAACGCGGCTTGCGAGAAAAAGCGAGGCGGGGAGATTTCCCCGGCCCCGCTCCGGTCGGGTATCTGAACAATCCGCGCACTAAAACGATTATGGTAGATAGGCGCAGAGCACCTATCATCAAATCTGCTTTTGAACTCTACGCCGGAGGCCAATCTCGCCTTACAGATGTTTCGTTTTTTCTCTTTGACCGAGGCATTAAAACCCAGCGACGCAAAGGCGGAGAAGGCGGGAGAAAAATATCAGACGACCATGTAAAAAGGATATTTACCGACCCGTTCTACTACGGACATTTCAGCTACGGCGGCGAAATATGGAAAGGCAACCACACGCCGATTGTTTCCAAAATGCTTTTTGACAAAATACAGGAAGTTTTAGAAATTCGCGGACGAGGGCAGAAGGCGAAAAAAGACCCGCAAGCACTTTGTGGCTTGCTTCATTGTGGAAACTGCGGGTGCTTCATTACCGCCGAGACACTGACAAAATATCAGAAGAACGGCAATGTCCACCGCTACGTTTACTATCACTGTACGCGCAAGCGCGGCTCCTGTCGGGAGCCGTATATCAGAGAAGAAGTATTGACCGCCCAACTCTCCGATATGCTTTCGCGCTACACGCTCCCGCCGGAGTGGGCGCGAGAGTTAGGCCGTATGGCCGATAAGGACGAGGCCGAGGCAGAAAGCGTGGCGTCGGCGTCCGTCAAAGACCTACGGGCAAAGGTGGCCGAGTTAGACGGCAAGGTGAGCCGTCTAACCGACCTCTATGTTGAACAGGACATAGACCGCGACGCTTATCTTTTGAGGAAGCGTGCGCTTATGTCCGAACGGAAAACGGCGGAGGAGCAGATCGCCCGATTGGAACGGGACGCGGCCGTTTGGCTCCAACCCCTGCGGGAGTGGATAAACGACGCTTCGCGTCTTGATGAAATACAAAAAAATGACGACCTCCCCTCCAAAAAAATCTCCCTCCAAAAAATCTTCGGCTCGAACCTCACCTTAAAAAAACGCGGAGCGTTCGGAATTGCCCAAAACCATTGGCTTTCTTTGGCTACCGCCAAAGAAAAAATTTCTAAAACTGACCTTACTTTAATTCTGGTGCCCTCGGTAGGAATCGAACCTACATCAACGCCTTAGAAGAGCGCTGCTCGATCCGTTGAGCTACGAGGGCATGGATGAAGTGTAAAACTAAAAGCGAAAAATGTAAAATAAGGAAACTCTTTTTGGTCTTCGGGCCATTCAGTTATAAGTCATTCAGTTATTGGTTATCACCGCGACGGGTCAACCAAAACTGTCCTATTATTTTGCACTTGCTTAAATAGCGAAGCTTTGGCTTCAAAATTTTTCACAGTTTTTCCTAGAAGCTCTGCTGTAATAGGGTAAGGATCAGTAGCAGACTTCGCTACAGCTTGAGAAAGTTCTCCGCGTTCTATATCTCGATACATCAAAAAACTGCTCGCAAAAACAGCGATGACGCCGAGCAAAAAAACAATGGCGATAATTTTCCAGTGCAGGACCGCGCGAGACTCCCGCGAAGAATGCTCGCTGTCGTTCACGCGAGAAAAAATTTTGAAACGGTTGCGTAAAAAAATTTTTATATTCATAAATTTACTTAAGCTTGAATACACTGAGGCTTGCGCTTAATTTCCACAAACCGTTTTCAGTTTTTGTCTTTTTGGAAAATCCCGCGGGAACGCCAGCGCTAACTTTTTCCAAATTGACTTCTTCAAGCGAAGCGCCGTAGGGCAGTAGCTCGGACAAAGCGACTAGACGACGCGCGTCCGACCACGAACCCAAAGCCGAAAAACTTATCTTGACCGTTTCAAAAATTTTGGACACTGGCTTTGCCGGCGCAATATTCACGTTATCAATTTTAATCTGAAGATTGTTTTCACCTCCGAGCGACTGGAGAAAATTTAGGAACGCCACAATGCCGTCTTTGGGAATAAAATAGGAATCAAGTTTTTCGCGCTCCTTCACTGTGCTAGCCACGATGTCTTTAGCCGAATGTAAGCTGTCTTTTTTCTTGGCTTCGGAATCAATCACGCCTGAAAGCGTAACGATACGCTGATTAGCAGCGCGAATTTTTATAAACACGAACGCATACGCCCCCGCCACGATAAGGTTCACAACCAGCGCCACATAAAATATTTTTCTGCTTTTTCCAAAAAATTTCATAGTGGAATCATCTCATTTAGCCTTGATAATTAAAGAAAAATTGATATCGGTGGCTTCGGCAAAATTTGACACTGGCACTGTTACTTCGGAAAACATTTTTTCGGTTTGAAGTTTTTTGGTAAACGCTAAAAGCGCGTCTCTGGTGGTGGCTTTGCCTAAAAGAGAAACTTCATGCCCGGAAACCATACTCTTTACGCTGACACCTAAAAGCGCAATTTGCGCGGGCTTGCCTTTTGTAATAGTGTCAATGAGTTCGTAAGCGTAAGGCGAAGTTGTTGTTGCCTGCAAAACCGAAACTTTTTCTTTGGCGTCCGCCAACACGCTTGAAATGTTATCTTTGATAACAAGCGCGATTTCTTTCTGCAAGGCTTTTTCATTTTGTGTAACGGCGGTTTCCTTTTCGTATGAAAGCATGAGCGATGGAATCAAGGCCGAGAGAGAAATAGCGCCGAGGAAGGCAAGAAAAAGAAGCGCCGTGGTCGCAAACCTCACGCGGTACTCGCGCACCAATTCATGCTGTTGTTGTTGAGGTAATAGATTGAACATATATATATGATACTAATCTACAAATTGATGCGAATGAAACGAATGGGGAAAACGAGAACTCTTGTTTTTTATTTGTAGCATTCGCATCAATTCGTATATTGGCACTATACATTCATTGCGGTAATGCCAGTCCCACCGCGCTTGCGTAATCCAGCGAATCAAGAAGCGGAATGGCGGGTATATGCTCCTCGTAGGAAAAAGCGTTTTGCCAAACATTGCCGACAACAACGGGCACTTTCATGGCAACCGAAAGATAATCGTCAAAACCAGAAAGACTGCCGTCGCGTCCGCATAAAATAATTTTTTCAATCTTTTCGCCAGCCGAATCTGAATGCTTTTTATGCGTCCGCCAATAAACAAACAATTTGTTAATTTCATCTTTAATCGCCGAAAGCGTGTTAACCAAAGAAGAAAACAACTCCGCGCTATCGGCATTTTTCACAAAACCTTTTTCATCTTTGATTTTTTTGGCCTCCAAAGCAGAAACCGAAAAATGTTTTTCAATAGCGGAAGTGAAAGCGTCGCCCCCCACAGCGACAGTCAAACTAAATTGCACAACCCCGTGACTTACTATAGAAAGCCCCGTGTGAGTGTCCGAAACATTCACAATCATAAAAGTGCCGAGGTCGCCTTTGGGAATAAGAGCTCGGCTCAAAGCGCCTGATTCAACTCCGAAAGAAACCGCCTTCAAACCGGCGTCTTTGATAATTTCAAGATAAGTTTCCACCACTTTTGAAGGTAAGACTGAAACGCTTACATCTAAATGGTCTTTTTTATCCGAGCTTGGAATAAAAGCGTAATCAAACACCGCATCCTGCCCTTTCAATGGCACATTTTCTTCAAGTCGCATTTCAATCGTCTGTCTAATATCGCCTTCGTTAACTTTTGGAATTTCAATTTTGAATAAATAAGCTTTTTCATCCGGCAGAGAGGCACTGACAAATTCCATCGCCAGTTCTTTTTGAAGAAAGCGAAGTTCTTTGGTAACAGCCAGCTTGTCATTAACATAGCCTTCCTTGATAGCGTTTGGTGGAAGCTCTCTCACGCCAAATTTTCCAAGTGCCAAACCATTCTTTTTTTCTACAAATTCAATAACGCGAACCGCTCGTTCGGAAAAAGCCAAACCCATTGGTCGCATTTCCAAAAACTTTGGCAGTGGAAAAAAATCTAAAAATCCTTTGCGCTTCTTTGGTAACATTACCGACTATTATACTACATCCGAGTTCCTCCGACGAGTCTTCGCATACTCCACAAGATTCGGAATCATGGAAACAATAATAATGACAAGAATGATTGGCAAAAGATAATGGTCAATGTTTGGCACGATTTTTCCGAGGCCGTATCCGAGCGCCAAGAGACCTAGCGACCAGCCAAAACCGCCGATAATGTTGTAGGAAAGAAAAGTTTTGTAGGGCATGGTGCCAACCCCAGCGAGAATTGGCGCGAAAGTTCTAACTATCGGAATGAACCGCGCCAGAATAATGGTTTTTTTGCCGTGTTTTTCATAAAAAATTTTGGTTCTTTCAATGTAGGCCTTTTTGAAAAACCGCGAGTCTTCACGAGTGAAAATTTTTGGCCCGATTTTGAAACCGAAGCCATAGCCGACAGAATCGCCGGCAATTGAGGCGAGGACACAACCGACCGAAAGAATCCAAAAATTGATGTAGCCCTGCGAAGCCAAGAGGCCTGCGGTGAAAAGCAGTGAATCGCCGGGCAGAAAAAAACCGAAAAATAGGCCAGACTCGGCAAAAATAATAACGATGACGCCAAACGCGCCGAGGGTTTTTACTATGAAGAGGGGGTCTAGGAAGTGGGTCATAATTTTCGAATTTTCAATTATCCCGCCTGCGCCAAGCCTTTGGCGGGCAGGCAATTTTCAATCAATACCTGAAATTTCTAAATTTTCAAATTGAATCATTGATTGAAAATTGTAAATTGATAATTAATCATTTTGCTATGGTTCCTGGTAAAATATCCTTATTAGGCTCCAAAAGGGAAAACTTTCCATCCTCCGATGAAACCGCAAAAAGCATTCCATTGCTAGGAAATCCGCGAATGACGCGCGGTTCTAAATTCGTCACAAACATGCATCGCTTCCCCACCAAAACTGACGGCTCGGGAAAATGCAAAGCGATGCCGGAAATGATTTGGCGAATGTCCCTTTCTTCCATTTGTACTTTCGTAAGAGATTCGTATTTCGTATTTTTACCAAAATCTACCGAGAGTCTTAAAAGTTTATCAGTTTCCGGAACTTTTTCAGCCGAAAGAATCTCGCCGACGCGAATTTCCACTTTGCTAAAATCGTCAAAATTTATTTGGGTTGATTCAAGATTCCCCATTAGAGTTTTTATTTTAAAAAGTTATTAATTACTTTTATAAATTGCGAGAATAGGTTTTTCAGTGGTATCTGTGATACTAGTAAAAACTCCTAACGGGGCAAGCATGATTCAAGATTTACGATTTAAGTAAGACTGCAAAATAATGGCGGCGGCGGAAGCATCAAGTTTTTCCGTTCTGCCCTGCCATCGCCCCGCTTGAACCGACGACCAGAATTCCGGCTCGTAATGAATTGGAATTTTACAAATTTTGGAAAGGGCATCTCTAAACTTGTGAATATCAGCCATTAACAAATTGGGTTTGCCGTCCAAATTGTTTGACTCGCCAATTATAACCTCCTTTGCCTTGTTTTCCTTACAAATCTCCGCGATAATTTCAGCAAGCTCTTCGTTGTTTGCAATCACAGAATGCGGAAAAGCCACCTTCCCCGTTTCATCGGAAATCGCCACGCCCACGCGCTTTTTTCCATAATCAACTCCCAAGTATCGCATCAACTCATTGTACACCAAAACAAAAAAGTTTCATTGAGAAATCTTGTAACGCAAAAGAAGTGTGCCCGAACGGTTGAGCTTGCGCAAAGATACCAGAGAAAGCTTGGTCATACGAGAACCACCGACAAACATTTCTTTCCCGCGTCCAAAAATCAAGGGTTCAATGGTCACATACATCTCATCAAGAAAACCATTATCAAGCATTGTTTGGTACACCCCGCTCCCGCCGACAACCGCAACATTTTTGTAGCCACGGAAAAGTTCTTTGATATCCACATTGGTTGGATTAACAAAAGTAACCATCCCGTCGCGTCGAATTGTCTTGAGCCGAGACGAAAACACAAAAGTATTCCGCTTTCGCAAACGAACAGCGCTAATCTCAAAAGTATTTCGCCCGACAACAACAGCGTCCGCCCGAGCGAGCGCTATTTGGAAAAAATGTTGGTCTTCTCTACTCGCCCAGTCCGCAGTTACTTTGTCCGGAAAAGAAATCCGGCCATCAATGCTGGCAACCACAAAACCTGTGTAGCGAGTTTTACTGCCCGAGCGCGGTTGTTGTTTTTTTGTCATCGTTGTTACGCAGAAAATATAAACCAACATAAGACAGTGGTGTGTAGAGGAGTCCCATCGCCACTTTGTAGAGCCACCATGAAATGATAATGCTTATCAGCGTCTTGGTTGAGTAGACTCCGACAAAAGCGACGAGCGTAAAAATTACCGTATCAAGAAGTTGCGACCAGAGGTTGGAGAGAAATGAGCGGAGCCAAAATAATTTTTCGCCCCATCGTTTTCTGAAAAAGAAAAATGCCAAGACATCTTGATACTCGGCAATCAGAAACGCCAACAGAGACGCGATGGAAATGCGAGCGGAGATACCGAAAATTTGGTTGTAGCCAGCGCGCGCCCACTCGCCTGCCAAAGACCACGGCATGGACAGCGATATAAATGAGTAAAGAATAAAGAGGGCGGTTGAAATAAAGCCGGCAAGCACGAAGAATTTGGCGACGCGCTTGCCGTACACTTCGCCGACGACATCAGTCATCAGAAACACCACGGGAAAAGAAAACACCGCCACCGATAAATGCGAACCAAAAATAAACGGCATAATTTTTAGGCCGAGCGTATTGGCCGCAAAAAGCGAAGTCAGATATAACGCGAGAGCGATGATAAGTTTTTTGAATTGTTGTTCAGTTAATTGAATCATTGGAATAGCCACTAGTTAGTAGTAGTTAGTAAGTAGACAGATATGAAAAAGTCTGGGGGAAATTACTACAGGAAGCTGGACCAAGTTTGTGTTGTTTGATTGTGAAGCATAGTGAGACAATGATAGCATTTGACCTGCAACGCGCAATTTGTAACTTGTAACTTGCAATTTCGTTCTGACAACAATAAGAAACTATAGTTTCTTATTGTTGTCTTTAATGTTTGCCACAAAAATTGCAAATCAGCCTTTTTTTGTTAATATCATTCTCGGAGGGGTCGCATAGAGGCCTAGTGCGGAAGTCTTGAAAACTTCTAACGGTTTACACCGTTCGCGAGTTCGAATCTCGCCCCCTCCGCCAAATATTATCGCTTTACACACAAGGCCCTCAAACTAGGCTACAATTGTGCCATGAACAAAAGTTACATTGAACATACTGGCAAGGTAGTTGAAACAGACAGCAGATTCAAACATGTAATGGCTGTTGCGCTTGATCCGAAAAATCATGAGAGGGGTGTGATTCGTTGTATAACAAGCCGTGAGGGTAATGTGAAAATTAAAGGATATGTTGACAGAAGCATTTTATGCAAAGTGCGTGGCAATTCATTGGAACATTTTGAGATTGGTGAGCAGTTGGTTATAAAAAATCAGACTAAAATCCTCTCTAAACTTATACCCCAAGGTTGGGATTTCATCGGACTTGAAGATCCGGATATTTGGATGGATGAAAACACTGGCCTGACACATTTGTATTTTACAATTCCTATAAAACCGGCGGATAAAAATTTAGATAAAAGTAAAACAATTAAAATTCATCTGGGCCACGCGGTTGGCGACAGTTTGGACTCGCTTGAAATGACTTTGCCTGTTCTTTTAGACACAACTACAAAAAGCGCGAAGGAGGTTTCCATTGCGCCTCTTAACAAAAAAGGTTTTCGTTACAATCTTATTGAATCACGCGACCGCATCGGCGATACAACATATTCGGTTGTGAATGTTGCAATAGCAAAAGACATAGGGAAACCTTGGAGTTATGGCGAAACAGTATTCCACCCCGCTCTGCAAAACATTCCGTGGATTGCTGGCCACGCATCTCCAGGACCACTTTTGCCAAAAACATTTCTTGATGTCGGCATCGGGAAAGTCGTCGGCATTATGAATGGACGCGAAGCAAATCAGAAGATTGAGGGGGAAACAAAGTATGGAATGTTTTCTGTAGGACTGTTCATATATGATTACGAACACGGAAAAATTGATTGGGTATCGCCAAAACCTTTTATAAAAGATTCCGAAGCGAAAACTATTACATTTGCAAGCCAGTTTGTTGAAACAGGGAATGGTTTAGGCATTCTCTACGCTCATGTGGACGATTCTTTTGTGAGAGCGTACACACTAAATGCCGAGGCAATAATAAAAATGCTACCGAAACTGCGCGCCACAATATGAAAAATCGCTTACAATTCTCCTGTTGCTCGCAACCATCGTTTTTGTGGCGGCGATTTTTTGTTCCAAAAAATCGCCGCTTGAAAATACTCTGAGCTAATTTTGAAAAAAATACCCGTCTGACTTGCCCGAATACGATGATTCGTTATCCATTCCAGCACTTTTCAAACAAAACGACGAACCGCAAAAGCCTCCCGCTAAAAATTTATCAAACCAATTTCTTCACTTTATAACTAAAGTGAAGCCAACTGACCAATGCAATCGCGAATACAAAAAGTTAAAAAAATATTAAAAGCCGAAAAGGCTGGGGCGGTTTTGGTTATGAATTCCGAAGGGAGCGGACAGCCGGGGACAGAATATCTGTCGGGCTTTTCCGGTTCGTCGTCGGTAATGCTCGTTTCGGACAAGAAAAGGATTTTGATTAGCGACGGTCGCTACACCGAGCAGGCGCAGAAAGAAGCGAAGGGGTTTGGAGTAATAATCTTGAAAGCCAATCAGAGTTTGAGCGAAATTTTGAAACAGCTTGCGACTAAATTTCGTTTGAAAAAAATTTTGATTGACGGGAGCGCAACTTCATACAGCGCTGTTGAAAAAATCCGCAAGGCGCTTCCCTCTCTTGTAGTTGAAAACGCCGATGGATTTCTAAAGGAAATCCGTCGGGTCAAAGGCGCTCAAGAAATAGCCTTGCTCACAAAAGCGGCAAAAATCGCTTGTCGCGCTTTCTTGAAATTTTTGCCGGAGGTGAAAGCGGGCGCATCGGAAAAATTTCTTGCCGAGAGACTTGATGCAATTTGCAAAAATGAGGGCGCAGAGAAAATGGCTTTTGAGACGATTGTGGCTTCTGGCGGGCGTGGGGCTTTGCCCCACGCCCGCCCCTCGGACAAAAAATTGCGCAAAGGAGAACTGGTGGTGATTGACTGGGGCGTTAAATACAAAGGTTTCGTTTCGGACGCCACGCGAACCGTCGCTGTCGGCAAAATTTCCCCGCGCCTTCAAAAAATTTACGAAGCGGTGCGGAAAGCACAGGAAGCGGGGTGCAAGAAAGCGCGGGCGGGAGTACCCGCCCGCGCCCTTGACTCCACCTGCAGAAAAATTCTCCGCAAACACAGCCTTGAAAAATATTTCACTCACGCTACAGGCCACGGCATCGGAATGGAGATTCATGAACTGCCCGTGATAAGCGCGAAGAACGAACACCAGCTTGAAGTCGGTGAAGTAATCACTTGCGAACCGGGCGTCTACATTAAGGGTCTGGGAGGCGTTCGCATTGAAGACAGCTTGGTCATAACAAAAAATGGGAATATAAACCTAACTGGAGGAATAAGTAAAAAATTATTTATAGTAGACCCTGCGTAAAAAAAGCTGTAAACTATATATGTGCCCAAACAAAAAGAACCGATAGTCTGGCAAGCCTACGAATATGTCCACCGCGAAAAAAGCGCGGACTGGTATTGGGCGGTATCCATCATCACCATTTCAATGGCTGTTACGGCCATTCTTTTCAACGACATTTTGTTCTCCATCTTTATCGTGCTTGCCTGTTTTACTTTAATGATTTACGCCAAAAGGAAACCACATTTGCTCACAATCAAACTTGAAGAGCGAGGCATACAAGAAGGTCGCGCGCATTATCCATTTTCAACCATTGAATCTTTTTGGGTTGAAGACCGATACGGCGAGGCGAAAATCATTATGAAATCGCAAAAGAAAACCCTCCCCTATATCATCATTCCGATTGCCGAAGAAATTGACTCTGATATTGTCCGCAATCACTTAAAAAGACACTTGCCGGAAGAAGAACATGAGGAGCCATTGGCAAAGAGGATAATGGAATATCTAGGTTTTTAAGAAAAAACCTTAATACCAATATACTAATGGATACGAATCCCGAAAGAAAAGCTGGACTTTTTGCTAGAAATTAGGTATTAGTTATTAGACATTTCTAAATATGCTCTTGTCGTTCAATGGATAGGACACTCCCCTGCGAAGGGAGAAATAACGGTTCGACTCCGTTCGAGAGCACCAAAACTTTTCACAATGAAACAAAAAAAACTATTTATAATTCTAGGGGTTTGGACACTATTTTCGCTATCCATCCCACTCCTTCGCGACGGTCTCTCCCGCGATTCAATCACCAGACTTTTGATACTGGCATATTTTTTGTTAAGCCTTCTTTGGTTCTACAAAAAGGGACAATTTTTGCAAATAAAAAATCCCAAGAAATCGTTTATTCTTTGGTGCACAATAAACGCCATGGTCATGGAAATCTGCTACATGATTTCAAGACCTTTGGACATGTCCCTGCTCATTACTTCCAACACTTCTTTCCTGCAAGGCCTGCAAAATACAGCTGTTGATCTTATCCTAACCCTTCCAGCATATTTGCTCATTTTCTATGTCATCTGGCGTCTTATCAAACGATACAACTATTCGCCATTCGCCTTTTTCTTTCTTATGGGACTCGGCCAAGCTCTGGGAGATGGAAACATTTTTTTTCTGGCAAATCCAGTTCTTCTCGCCTTTATACCTTATGTGATGCTCAATTATTGGGCCATGAACTTCGTGCCATTTCTCCTTGTTAGAAATAATCTTGGAAATACATCGCAGCAAGATAGCAAATGGAAAAAAATTATTCTTCCTATTGTCTTATTGCCAATAACATACTTCGTTGCAGGCGCGACAATACTGACTCTTGGAAAAATGCTTGGCTGGATTCCGAACTAGCGTTTTGTCTACCGATTGTCTACCCACTACCTACTAATTACTTCCCCCTTATTCCCATGCCCCGTATACCCATTGAAGAATTGAAAAAAGATATTGTAATAAATACCGCGCTCCGTGGAATGCCTTTCACATTCCACAGCACTTGGGGACTTTTCAGTCCGGAAAAAATTGATGAAGGGACGCTCCGGCTTTTGGAAAATGTGGTCGTTAAAGAAGACGACAATATTTTAGACTTTGGTTGTGGCTACGGCGCGCTCGGCATTCCGCTTGCGAAACTCGCGCCGAAAGGAATAGTTCACATGGTAGACAAGGACTTCGTGGCGGTGGAATACGCGGAAAAAAATGCTCGGTTGAATGGTGTGAAAAATGTGAAATGCTACTTAAGCAACGGCTTTGACCAAGTGCCGAAAGATATAAAATTTCAAACAATCGTTTCCAACTTGCCGGCAAAGATAAGCAAAGAATTTTTCTGGATTTTGTTTGAGGAAGCGCGGGGACATTTGGCGGAAGGAGGAACGCTTTTCGTCGTAACCATTTCCGGCCTTCAACGATTCACTGAAAGAAATTTCAAAACCATTTTCGGCAATTACGAATTGCTCGCAAGCAAAGGCACATATTTCGTGGCAAAAGCGACAAAATAATATAAGGGGAACTATAAAATTACGCGAGAGAAATCCTAAATACCGAGCGCTTAAAACCTGTCGCCTGATTTTTTCCCTTTAGAAAAATTCCGCAGATGCCACGCGATAGCGACACCGAAAATCGCCACGACCAACAAAAGAAGCGCGTTAAGAAGCCACTTGTGCGCTTCGGTAAACGGGATGACAGGTCCTGCTGGAGCAACATAAGAAGGATTAAAAGACTCGCCACCGAGAGACGCAATCGGAATTTTATTTTCTTCAATATATGAAGCGATATTAGCGATATCGTATACGGGACGACTGGCGTTTGGGTTACCATAGTAGAGAGTATAACTACTACCTTGACGGTTTTCAAAAATCGCAGACACTACTGGACCTGAAATAACAGCATCGCTAACAATTGAAAGCGGTCGGTTGTCATCATTTACAATTGAAGCGCGTATGTAGCGGCTATTTTGCTCCGGATATTCCACACGGTCGGACGAGCCGTCAAACAAATCCGTATTTACATTTGAAATATAACCTTGCGCAACATACGACCACGAGGCGTCATCATTTGACGATTCAATAATTACTCGACGACTATAATTTCGTCCTGACGCGCGGAGAGTAATTGCATTGGTGAGATATCCAACACTTCCAAGGTCGGCGGTCGCCTCCGTCGTTCGCTTGTTGCTGTTGTTGTATGTTGTTACCGATACTTCTTTTGTGTACGACGGCATATCAACAGATGTGTCTCCCAAAAGCGTGGCGCCAGAAACAGACACAGCTCCTTCGCTTCCCTCTCCGATAATCACTTTGTAATAACGAGCGGTACTCGGCCCAAAATCAATATCATTTTTGCCCGAAGAAAAACCTGTAACGGAATCGGTGAACTTGAATATATAGCCTTTGTTCGTTATAAACGCCCAAGCGTCAGAGTCAATCGGCAGTAAAGTGTTTGCGGAATATATGCTAACCTGGCGTTTGAAATTTTGCGATTTTGTGTCAAGCAACAATTTTGCGCGAACAACGCCTGCATTTCCCGCATCAACGACAAATTGGCTTCTGCCGTTTGAGCTCGTCTGGTTAATAATACGCGCAAAAACAGCGCCACCTTTACTTGTAAGACTGCGGGTTATGAGGTACGGGGATTCAGCGCCATTTTGGTCAATAATCCGAACATCATCTAAAGCGCGACTTGTTCGGGAAATATCTGGCGGTAGCGCAACTTTCACAAAGTCCCCTTTGGACGGCGCGGAAATTGAACGCTCGTAGCGGAAGTCGCTTGGCGTAAATTTTGCGTAAGCAAAATGAACCGACGCAAACAATGAAAAAACAATAACGCCGCGCCAAAATGCTTTTTTTGAAAAGAGTAACGACATGAAAATTCAAATGCTATACAATTTCTTTTAAGCGGTCTTTGTACTTCGCGTAAGCAAAGGAAGCAATGAGGGCAACCACGCCAAACACAGTAAACGAAACGATGCGATACAACTGTCCAAGACTCCACACATCAACAACAACTTTGAACGCCGTTACCACAAATAGAACGAGGCCTAGACGACGAACACCGGCAAGTCGTCTTGCGAAACCGATTCCCGTCAGGAAAACCGCGTATAGAGTCCAAAAAATAGATACCAGCGTGTTTGAACGATTAGTGATATTTGATAATTCTTGGTAATAAGCTTGGTTAGCAACACCTACGGAGGGAGAAGTGTCGTAACCGGAATTATAAAGGCTGGCATCTCGCGTATCGGTCTGATACTTTTCTGCCGTTATGACTTTTTCGGCATTATGATAAAAAATAACCTGCGAACTAACCGCGTATATCGTCAGCACATTGGCAATAATCACAAAAGCCGTAGCACCGCGTTTCTGAATCTCCACGCTCACGCTGCCGTATTTTCGGTACACATAAGCAATCGCGTACGCGACGACAATCGCCAACACAAGAACGGCAAACGAGCTGTTAAAAATCGGCGTAAAATTTTTATCGTAAACAATCCTGCCAGCCCAAGAAAAAAAGTCAACTAACCCGAACGCGTAAACCGCAAGACCCATAATCTGAAAACCGCGATTGTTGATAATGGAAGCCACCATGTAAAGGAAGCAAGACTCAACAAACCACGCGACCGCAATCCACGGGCCGGAAAATTGCAGTGGCACCGCGACCGAAAGAAATACTACGGCAAGCCCAGGCAAAAATATGTTGAGCGCGATGTCCTGGGGATTGTATTTGTTGGCGAGATACGCCACAAGCGAGTAAACAAGAGCGATTAAAACCGCTCCGAATCCGAGCACCGCGTGGTAATGACCGTCAAGAATGTTGTAACCCATCACGGCAAAAGCGAAAGCGTTAAAACCAAGCAGAAAATAATCAGACTGCTCCGCCTTGATGCCAGCGGTAAGCGCCCGCGCCACGCTCGCCGCAACGAAAATAATAAACGACAAGAATAAAAAGAAAAGTGTCGGCGCAAGAAAATTTTCACTATAGTATGTTAAATACCAGCTGAAAAAATTTATAGCGGCGCCGATGAAAGCCGCAACCACAAGCTTCGGCCATTTCTTAAAAAATGAAACGCCAAGAACACCGATGTTTAGAATTGAAAGGTAACCGAACAAACCGAGCATGTTATTTTCATGAACGCCAGCAAGAAACGGCGTGGCAAAACCGCCGATAACGCCCACCACGGAGAGAGTTACGGTCGCATTCACAACACTCATTACCACCGCAAGCGCGGTAACCAGCGACATGAATATCGTAGTGGTAAAAGAATCAATCAACCCGTAAAACGAGTGCGCGGAATAAGCGGAAAGATACAAAATTCCCAAGCCTGCGCCCATGACAAGGTCGGAATAATTGAGATATTTTTTGCGAAGCATCTGGCCAACAACAAGAAACGCAAGTCCAAAAAGAATACCTGTCATAACGCGACCTGAAGGGCCGACCCAGTTATTATCAAAAGCGTATTTTAGAAAGAAGGCGACGCCAACAAGCACAGCGACAACGCCAAGCTTTCCAAGAAATCTTCCGGAGGCTTCTTCATGCGAAAGCGTTTGAGTCGTACCAATCGGTGGCAAAATTTTGCCATTTTGATAAACAGATTCTGAAGAAGCGGCCTGCGCGGGAGACGCGGATGCCACCACGGACTCTTTCGGCTTGCCCTCAAGCATTTTTTCAATACGGGCAATCCGACTATTTTGGCGCAAAACAACAACAGCCGCTATCACAATGATGACTAATTCAAAAAACATAGAATTTTGAGGTTATACGCATGCGTTTAATTATAACCCCTATGTTGGCAAATAAAAAGCGAGGACGGGGATTTTATTTTTTCTACCTAACTTTGTAGCCACCGCGCCACTTGAGACTTTTTTCTTGAAGCGCGGTTTTTGTGAAAAGTGTTCATTTTAGAAGCCTTGTCAATCGCTTTGTAAACACTCGGGAGAAGCGCCTTGGCTTCCGAGAGTTTCTTCCCCGCCACAAATTGTTTGATTTCTTTGGTCAGTTTCCGAACAGCGTCTGCCCTTCGCGCGTTAAACACTCGCCTGCGGAGCGAGTTGCGGATAGCTTTTTTTGCTGAAGAGGTGATGGCCATTGGGGAAGTAATTAGTATATGGTAGGTAGTTAGTAGACAACAAAAATACAAACTTAAGTCTCGGCAGTCTAGCAAATTAATTAAAAAATGGCAAATTATTTCGTTTTCTGCTACCAACTACAGACTACTTACTATATACTATTCTCATGATTTCTCACCTCCACGGAAAAATTATTCACATGGGCGAGCGGTTCGCGGTGTTGGAAACAAACGGCGTCGGCTACAAAGTTTTCGCGCCGACCGAAGTCTTGGAAACTTTAGGAAAGAGACAAGGCGAGACGGCCAGCCTTTGGACTTATCTTGCCGTTCGGGAAAACGCCCTTGACCTTTACGGCTTTCTTGAAAAGGAGGAACTTGATTTTTTTGAGCTGTTAATTTCAATTTCCGGCATCGGCCCAAAAACCGCGCTGGGAATTTTAAGCGTTACTACCATAAAAAATATTCGGCAGGCGGTTGCTTCGGGCGAAACGGCGCACCTCACAAAAGTCTCCGGTATCGGCAGGAAAATCGCGGAAAAAATTGTGCTTGAACTGCGGGATAAAATTGACTTTCTTCCAGAAGAAAAAGACGATGGGGTCATGCGCGACGAATCCGACGCGCTCCTCGGCCTTCAAGCCCTCGGCTACAGCGAACGCGAAGCCCGCGAGGCTCTCAAAAAACTGCCGAAAGAAATCTCCAAACCGAGCGAGCGGATTAAGCAAGCGCTGAAACTGCTTGGAAAGTAATATGGCTATGGCTGTGTTGACAATGTATATACATCTGTTAAAATGACCACATTAAGTAGCTTAACCTAATTTTTATGATTTCATCTTCACTCATTAGCATTCGGATTAATCCTGCCACCAAGAAAAAAGCCCAGAAAACATTACGCGATTTAGGTCTTGACCTCTCATCTGGCGTAAAACTTTTTTTGGAACAGGTCGTCGCAACCGAGTCTATTGCTTTTATTCCCACTACAAAACACGGCCACAAGTTACGACACTGGAACCTTTACAAAAAAGAAATTGCTATGGCAAAAAAACATGGCAAACGCTATAACACTGCAGAAGAAATGTTTTCAGATATTTTCAAAAAGTAACAGATATGTACAGAATAGTTTACTCAAAGCAAGGCCGAAAATCTTTGATAAAGACTCCGTCGTTCTGGCAGTTTTGATGAAGCTGGAACCGCTTTAGTGTTAAATCAACTTGTTGCTGGTCGCAAGCTTGACGCACATTATCAAAATCACCCATTGCAAGGCGAGTATGAGGGTTGTTTTGAATGCCACATCAAAAACGACTTACTTTTTATCTATGAAACTGACGCCAGAGAGAAAACTTTAACCTTTGTTGACATCGGCAGTCATTCAGATTTGTTTAAGTAAAAACAGTGCTAAAAAAACTGCCGAAAGAAATCTCCAAACCGGGCGAGCGGATTAAGCAAGCGCTGAAGCTACTTGGTAAATAGCCGAAATTTTGAATTAAGAATTAGGAATTAGCGATTACACAGCACCCTTTTTGCGACTGGGGTGCGCTAGAGCTATTGTGATACATATTCTAGTTATTTTCATTGACACTGACAAGTTTATAAGACATCTCTTCTTTTTCTTTCGCGCATTTTATCAGAAAGTCGTCTGGATTTTTTTGAATAATGTTTTAGTTTGTCTTTGTCCATATTATCATTACAATGGTGTGATACCGAATATGGAATCTTTTTTAAGATTGTTAAAAAAAGCCCTACCAAAGAGAACTGTTTCTTTGGCCCGACCCGCCTACCATTATTTACTGGCCTTGTTTGGAGCGGTTTTTTACCGATTCCCTTCCCGCCAAATCAAAGTGGTGACGGTTACAGGCACAAAAGGCAAAAGCTCGGTGGTGGAATTGACGAACGCCATTTTGGAGGAGGCGGGATATAAAACGGCGGTTTTGGGGACAATAAGATTTAAGGTCGGCGAGCGGAGCGAGCCGAATCTTTACAAGATGACAACGCCGGGGCGATTTTTTGTGCAGAAACTTTTAAGGCAAGCGGTTGTCGCGAAATGCGATTACGCGGTGATTGAGATGACTTCGGAAGCGGCAAAACAATTTCGGCACAAGTTCATCGCCTTTGACGCGCTAATTTTCACCAACCTTTCGCCAGAGCACATTGAGTCGCACGGCTCGTATGAAAAATATGTTGAAGCGAAACTTTCCATCGGTCGCGCGCTTGAAACTTCTGCCAAAAAACGCGTTCTTGTGGTCAATGGCGATGAAAAAGAATCCGCGAGATTTCTGGCGCTGAATATCCCCGAAAAGCTCGTTTACTCGCTTGAAAAAGCAAAACCGTACGAGACGCATTCGGGAGGAATTTCGTTTATGTTTGACGGGGAAAAAATAGCTTGCAAGCTTGAAGGAATTTTTAACATTTACAACTGCCTCGCCTCCGCGACTTTTGCCAAAAGTCAAAACATCTCGGTGAAAATTATCAAAAGCGCGTTGGGGGAAGTTTCGGTTATCAAAGGGCGGGTTGAGCATGTTGAACTTGGGCCCCTCGACGAAGCTCGGGGTAAACAAAATTTTACAGTGGTTGTGGACTACGCTCATACGCCAGACTCACTTGAGAAACTTTATCAGGCGTTTCCGAATCGCAGAAAAATTGCCGTACTTGGAAATACCGGTGGCGGACGCGACTCGTGGAAACGGCCTGTGATGGCCGAAATTGCCGAAAGATATTGCGAGGAAGTTTTTCTGACAAATGAAGACCCGTATGATGAAGACCCTTTGAGAATTTTAGAGGAAATGGCGGTTGGAATGAAAATTAAGAAACCGCAAACTATTTTAGATAGGCGGGAGGCAATTGCGACCGCGCTCCGCGTGGCCACCCCCGACTCTGTCGTCCTCATCACTGGCAAAGGCACCGACCCGTTTATAATGGGGCCGAATGGCTCTAAACTTGCATGGGACGACGCGACAGTAGTTCGGGAGGAAATAACAAAATTGTAAAAGCCTCGTCAGAACTTTATAACCTTAAAACTTTCTAACTTGCAACTTTTCTATGCCCGAACTGCCCGAAGTGCATACAACCGCAACGATGCTAAACAGGCTTTTGAAAGGCTTGCGGATTAGAGCTGTCTGGACGAATTATGGGAGCGACTATCACACGGGAAAAGATAATATAAAAGACCCGAAATTTTTCAGAGGCTTTGCGAGAAAAATTTCAGGGGCTCGGTTTACGAAAATTTATCGGCGGGGAAAAAATGTACTGCTGGAGCTTGATAACGGACAAACAATGATAGTTCATATGAAGATGACGGGGCACCTCTTGTATGGAACATACAAGAGAATTTTCAATTATCAATTTTCAATTTTCAAACGAAGAGAAGAATGGACGGCAACAGAAAAAGGGCCATTGCAAGATTCCAAAAATCAGTTCATTCGGTTTGTGATAACGCTGGGTAACGGCAAACACCTCGCTCTTTCCGACATGCGAAGGTTCGCCAAAATAACCGTCGCGCCGACGGAAAAATTGGCAAGCTCGCCACACCTCAAAGAAATCGGCCCCGAACCGCTTGAAAAAAGTTTTAGCTTTGAAAAATTCCGCGAAAGACTTATGAGCAAACCCCGTGGCAAAATCAAACAAGTTTTGATGAACCCGGAAGTTGTCGCTGGCGTAGGAAATGTTTATTCTGACGAAATGCTTTACGCTTCAGACATTCATCCGTTAAGTCTGCCGTCAATGCTACCCGAAAAAGTTTTCAGAAAACTTTTTCGGGCAATGAAAACAACTTTGACCAAAGGCATTGACTTCGGTGGCGACTCCACATCGGACTACAGAAATCCGCTTGGCGTTCACGGAAAATTCCACCATCATCACAAAGCCTACAGAAACACCGGGAAACCTTGCGGACGAAAAGGCTGTAGTGGAACAATAAAGAAGCTCCGCCTCGGTGGCCGAAGCGCGCACTTTTGTGATACACATCAGACGCGACACTAATACACGAATTCATGAGAATGACACGAATTATTCGTACGCTCTATATCATAAAGTGGCTCTTAACTATTCGTGTCATTCGTGTTATTAGTTTTCATTTGTAATTTGTGTCGTGTTATAATTCACCCATGCACGAAGATGTAAAATGGTTTTTTGGGCTCATTATTATTTTTGGGATTTTTTGGTTTGTCTCGGGCGGACTTAACAAACCGACTTCAAAACAGCCCTTCATCACGCCGTCGGGAGAAACTTATGGTACCGACCCCATTCACATTGGCCAAAATTCCTACTACAACGAAACTGGCTACAGCAGTAGCGCGCAACCTCAAAAAACTTTGACAGCTAGAGAAGAAGTGTCGCAAGGCCTGATAGACGCGGGCGTGAAAGCGGAACAAATTAAAAAAGAACTGGCAAAGCTTGATGAAGCCAACCGCGCCTCGCCTTTAACTAAAAAACTTTCAATCCAAGGTGTTACCGCATCGGGAAGCGCTGCGAATGAATATATTACCATTCGCGCTACTGACACCAACATGGAAAAAGTGTTAATTTCCGGCCTGCGTCTCCAAAGCTCGGTCAGCGGTCTCGGAACTCAAATTCCCAAGGGTGCTTACCTCCCCTTCCAAAACCAAATCAATATTGAAGAACCGGTTTTCCTCGCCCCGGGCGAAACGGCTTACATCATCACTGGCCGTTCTCCTCTCGGCATGTCTTTCCGCCCAAATATGTGTACAGGTTTTTTCAATCAATATCAACAATTCAACCCTGGTCTGCCTTCGCGTTGCCCGGCGCCCGGAAGCGAAAACTTGCCTCCGCCGATGAACCAGTACAACGACGCCTGCCTTGACTACATCAATTCCCTGCCAAGTTGCACTGTTATTACCTCCGTACCGCCCTCAATTTCCCCGGAATGCCAGCGTTTCGTAACAAATGAAATTAACTACACCAAATGCGTTGACCACCACAAAAACGACAAAAACTTTTACGATTCTTCGTGGAGAATTTATCTCAAACGCGACGACCCGCTCTGGAAAAATCGTAGGGAGCTCATTCAACTGCTGGACCAGAATGGCAAAGTCATTGACGCCATCACCTATTAGGTTTTCACTTTTGGCGCATTTCTAGCGCTTTAGAATTCTCGCTAAAACAATCCCGACCGCCACTGAAACATTCAGCGACTCTTTGGAGCCGACCACTCCAATTTCGCAAATCTTGTCGCACTGTTTAAGCAAAGCTTTGGGAATGCCCAAAACTTCATTGCCGAAAATAAAGGCTGTCGGGTAACGCGGTTTAATTTTTTTATAGTCAACAGCAAGAGCGTCTTGTTCAACGGCGATAATCTGAACACCGCGTTTTTTAAGAAATGAAAACGCTTGAGGGGCTGTCTTAAAGTGCCTCCACGAAATCGTCTTCTCCGCGCCCAAAGACACTTTGGCAAAATCCTTACGCACTCTTCCGAAACGGTCAAGCGGTGTGGGCGTAAATCCCACAAGTATAATATTTGAAACACCGAGACAATCGGCGGTGCGAAAAATTGAACCGACATTGTGAATACTCCGAATGTTGTGCAAAATAATGTAAACTTCTTTTTTTTGTTTTGGCATTGATTGAAAATTGATGATTGCCTGCCCGCCCCGCTTTGCGGGGCGGGAAAATTGATAATTTATCTTTTAATATGTTATCATATTGCCATGTTAAGCGTTTTCCCAACATTGTTTTCATACCAGTTGGTTGTGCCGTTCGCTTTCCGAATTGTCATCGGAATTATTTTTGTGGCATTCGGCTATCTAAATATCACTAGACGAGTGGGAGAAAAATCCGCCACGCTTGAACGCTTTGGAGTAAACCCCGGCAAATTCTGGCTCTTGATTCTCGCCATAATTGAAATACTCGGCGGAATAATGTTTATCATTGGACTATACACTCAAGTAACAGCTCTCGTCTTGTCCATCTTGCTTGCCATAGGCGCGAAAGTAAAAGGTAAACACGAGAATGTTTTTTCGTTGTCGCTCGGATTTATTTTGCTTTTGCTTCTCATCACCTCCTCGCTTCTGTTTCTCGGCCCGGGGTTTTACTCCATTGATCTTCCTTTATAGGATAGAATCAAGAATCTGAAAAGTGTGCCCAGTTGGAATCGCCCGCAACTAAATTTTTTTCATCAAAAAAATTTGTCTGGGCACCAGCTCGTCTGTCCCGACTGGTGTCGGGACATGACTCCGCTGTTCGATTCCAACCGCAAGCCGAGCAGTCGGCTTGCTCTGGGCGCGCAACTCGCAGACTCGTTTGTGCAGTATTCTAAAGATAGTCCGAACCGTTTTCGCCGCCGCAGGCGGCGAGGAATTCCCCCCGCGAAAATTAGGAAAGGCGGCGGAGCCGCACCGCTG
>Ga0209515_10002591_pt1 | contig 27485 bp, 28 predicted proteins | sample Subgroupgradi54m_FD_187454 | JGI IMG/M metagenome (GOLD analysis project Ga0209515, IMG submission 187454) | Subsurface groundwater microbial communities from S. Glens Falls, New York, USA - GMW60B uncontaminated upgradient, 5.4 m (SPAdes)... ... | reverse complement strand
TGGCTCAGTGGGTCCAGATGCCAAATCTTCAAGATAAAATAAGAGAAGAAGGGCTTTCGGAATGGGCAGAGTATGCCAGAATTTGGCTTGGTCGTTATGCGCCGGAGTCGGTAAAGTTTGAAGTTCAACAAAAAATTCCTGAAAAAACTAATAAATTAAGCGTAAAGCAAAAAGAATTTCTTAATAAGGTTTCAAAAGAACTTAATAAAGAATGGAATGTAGAAGAGTTCCAAAAAAAACTATATGAATGGGCAAAAGAGATTGATCTTTCTTCTAATGAAGCGTTTCAATCACTTTACATCTCTTTAATCGGAAAAGATTTTGGTCCAAAAATTGCCTGGCTAATTTTTGAAAATAGAGAATTTTCAAAAAAAAGATTTGAAGATGTTTCCTCTATTTAATGAAAAAGCTTCTCATTGCCACCAAAAATCAAGGTAAGTTAAAAGAGATTTCAGATTTCCTCTCGGATCTTCCGCTTCAGACAGTTTCGTTATCAGATGTTGGAATTGGAGATGAATTTGAAGAGAAGGGCACGACTTACAAAGAAAACTCTCAGAATAAGGCGATTTTTTATGCAAAAAAATCAGGTCTTCCCGCAATTGGAGATGATGGAGGCATTGAGATAGATGCTCTAAATGGAGCACCGGGGGTAAAAAGCAGAAGATGGCTGGGACGGCAGGCAAGTGATGAAGAATTGATCGAGCATATGATAAAAATTTCTAAAAATCTGCCAAAAAATAACAGAAAAGCGTTCTTTTATACGGTTGTATCTCTTGCCCTGCCCAGCGGTAAAGTTTTTAGTGTTGCAGGAGAAATTGAAGGAATAATTTCAGAAAAACCCCACCTAAAGCTTTTAAAAGGGTATCCTTATCGATCTTTTTTTTATCTTCCAAAAATTCATAAATACTATCATGAGAGCGATCTATCAGATAAAGAACAAAAGTTGTATAATCATAGGTACAAAGCGATTCAAAAACTTATCCCAATCATTAAACAAGAATTGAAAATTGAGAAATAAGAATTGAAAATTAATATGTTGGATATTAAGTTTATTAGAGAAAATCCAAAGGTTGTTGAGAAGGGAGCAAGGGATAAAGGGATTAAGATCGATATAAATCAGATTTTAGATATCGATAAAAATTATCGAAAGCTTTCTGAATCGGTACAAAAATTAAGAGAGGAAAGAAATACGCTCAATGGACAAATTAAAAAGAATCCTAATCAATGGGACAAAGAGGGAGCGCAATCTCTTAAGCAGAAATTAGAAAAAGAAGAGGACAAATTAAAAACTTCTAAAAAAAATCTGCACGAACTACTGCTTACAATTCCAAATCTTCCGTTAAAAGATGTTCCCATAGGAGATGAATCAAAAAATAAGATAATAAAAAAAGTAGGAAGTCCAAAAAAGTTTGATTTTACCCCTTACGATCATCTAGAACTTGGGGAAACACTTGATATTATTGATGTAAAAAGGGCAGCAAAAGTTTCAGGGACAAGATTTGGATATCTAAAAAATGAGGCGGTTCTTCTGGAGTTTGCTTTAGTTCAGTTTGTTTTAGAAAAACTTGTTTCGGAAAATTTTACTCCGATTGTTCCTCCGGTTCTTATCAAAAATGAAATAACCGATGGCCTAGGTTATTGGCACGGTAAGATCGACGAATATCTTACAGCAAATGAAAATTATTATTTAGTTCATGATCCTCAGGAACACGCTCAAGGTTTATATTTAGTGGGGACAGGGGAGCATTCAGTGGTTCCTATGCATAAAGATGAGGTTTTTAGAGAACAAGATTTGCCCAGAAGATATATTGTTTTTTCATCTTGTTTTAGAAGGGAAGCGGGAAGTTATGGAAAAGATACAAGAGGAATATTTAGAGTTCACGAGTTTGATAAACTTGAAATGATATCTTATGTTATGCCCGAAAATGATGAAAAAGAAAGAAAAAAACTTTTGCAAATCGCAGAAGATCTTGTAAAAGAACTTGGGCTTTCTTATCAACTAGTAAGATTAGCCAGCCAGGATATATCCTTTGCGGCCGCAGAAACTATCGATATAGAAACATGGATTCCTTCTCAAAAAAAATACAGAGAAACACATTCTATATCTACAACAACGGATTTTCAGGCAAGAAGACTAAACATTAAGTATCAAGAAACTGATGAAAAAAAGTACGTACATGTTCTAAACGGGACCGCTTTTGCAATCGGCAGAACAATTATTGCAATTTTAGAAAATTATCAGCAAAAAGATGGCAGTGTAGAAATTCCAAAAGTTTTGCAAAGATACCTTGGAAAAACGTCAATAAAACCCAAAAAATAGCATCGTGATTTTTGCTTTATTTGCAATCTAAATTGTAGCTTTTGAAGCAAAGTAAATTTCTTGACAAATTAAATAATATTATTCAACATTAAAATATATTCGTGAAGGGAGGTGGTTCTGTAAATGGCAAAGAAAAAGAAAAGAAAGAAGTAAATTGGTAAGCAATTTGGAGTATTACCAATTGATCAGTTGGTAAAACCCTGCCAAAGAATTTTATATTTTAGGCGGGGTTTTTTATGGCTTGAGCTTATGCTAAAATAGACAGACTATGGCACTCTTTGGTAAATTATTTGATTCGAATGAAAAAGAGATAGAAAAACTTAAGCCTATTGTTTTGGAGATAAATTCTCTTGAGGAAAAAACAAAAAAACTCAAAGACGAAGCTTTTCCAAAAAAAACTCAGGAGCTTAAAGAAAGAGTATCCGAAGGAGAACCTCTTGAACTTATTCTTCCGGAAGCCTTTGCTCTTGCTCGCGAAGCCGCTGCAAGAACCATAGGACAAAGACACTTTGACGTTCAGTTAATGGCTGGGATCGTTTTGGCGAATGGAAAAATCGCCGAGCAAAAAACAGGAGAGGGAAAAACTTTATCTGCGGTTCCTGCGCTTTATCTAAATAGTTTGACCGGGGAAAATGCTCATTTGGTTACAGTCAATGATTATTTAGCCCGAAGAGATGCGGGATGGATGGGTCCAATCTTTAAGCTATTGGGACTTTCCGTTTCCTCACTAATAAACGAGGAATCATTTATTTATGACCCCGATTTTACCCAAGGTAAGGCTTGGGATTACAGACTTTCTCATTTAAAACCGATTACAAGGAGGGAGGCATACGATGCAGATATTATTTATGGAATAAATTCGGAATTTGGCTTTGACTATTTAAGAGACAATATGGCCCAAGGCTTAGATGAAGTTGTTCAAAGAGGACATTTTTTTGCAATTGTTGATGAGGTCGATTCGGTACTCATCGATGAAGCAAGAACTCCTCATATTATTTCTGCACCCGATGAAGCGCCCGCTCAAAAATATTATGAGTATTCAAAAATTGTAGAGAAATTAACCCCGGATCTTGATTACAAAATTGACGAAAAGTTAAGAACAGCCCATTTGACAGATCACGGAATTAGTAAAATCGAAAAACTTTATGGAATATCAAATATTTACGAAAAAGATTTTGATACTGTTTATCATTTAGAAGCAGCACTTAAAGCAAGGACATTATTTCAAAAAGAAAAGGATTATATTGTAAAAGATAATCAGGTAATTTTGGTGGATGAGTTTACGGGAAGGCTTATGATTGGAAGAAGACTCTCCGAGGGTCTTCATCAGGCATTGGAGGCAAAAGAGAGTGTTCCCGTACAAAAAGAGTCAAAAATTTTAGCAACCGTATCGCTTCAGAACTATTTTAGAATGTATGAGAAACTTGCGGGAATGACGGGAACTGCGGTTACAGAAGCAGAAGAATTTCACAAGATTTATAACCTTCCGGTAGTAGTTATTCCTACAAATAAACCAATGATAAGAGAGGATCTTGCGGATTCTGTTTACAAAACCGGAAGGGCAAAGATAACTGCTGCCGCAAATGAAATTGAGAAAGCTTACAAAAAAGGACAGCCGGTTTTAGTTGGAACAACATCAATTGAAAAAAACGAAATAATCTCCCAGCTTTTGCGAAGACGGGGAATAAAACATGAGGTATTAAATGCAAAAAATCACGAAAGAGAAGCAGAAATTATTGCAAAAGCCGGAATAAAAGGAGCAGTAACTGTTGCAACAAACGTTGCAGGAAGAGGAGTCGATATTATTTTAGGAGGAGATACTCCAAAAGGAGAAGACGGTAGAGAGTTCCGCGATACAACTGAGTGGAAAAAATGGGAAGAAAAACATAACGAGATCGTAAAACTTGGCGGGCTTTATGTTGTCGGGACAGAAAGGCATGAGTCTCGAAGAATAGACAATCAGCTTAGGGGAAGATCGGGAAGACAAGGAGATTTGGGAAAATCACTTTTCTTTGTAGGGCTTGACGATGAGATAATGCGGCTTTTTGGAGGAGAAACAATAGCAGGAATAATGACTCGATTTAATATGCCCGAAGATGTACCTCTTTCGCATGGAATTGTTTCAAGAGCAATTGAGCAGGCGCAATCAAAGGTTGAGCGGTTTAATTTTGATATTCGAAAACATTTGGTTGAATATGATGATGTTTTAAATAAACAGAGAGAAATTATTTATAAAAGAAGGAGAAGAATTCTTGAGGCATCCTCTGATTCAAAAGAAACTTTCTTAAAAGACGAAATAACAGAAAAGATAGAAAATGCAATCTTAAGTTTGGTAAATGTCGGTTCACAGGAAATTTTAGAAAATGGAAAAAGCCCGCAAGAGCGAATAATCGAAGATTTTACTACAATTATTCCTTTTGATGATGCATCCAAAAAACAGCTTATAAATCAAATGGCACAATTTAAGGGAATCGAGGGAAAAGCAGAATTTTTAACAAATCTCGCAAAAGATGTTTATAAAACCCGGGAAGAACAAATGGGGCAGGATTTAGCCCGACAAGTCGAACGATTTGTAATGCTTTCGGTTGTAGATAATCTTTGGATAGATCATTTGGACGCGGTAGAAAATTTGAGACAGGGAATTGGACTACGGGGTTATGGACAAAGAGATCCGCTAGTTGAGTATAAAAACGAAGCATTTGCAATGTTTGAGAAGCTCATCGGCGCAATTGATGATGAGGTAGTTCACAGAATCTATAAAATTCAAGTTCAGCAGTCGCCTCCGCAAATGCCTGCGCATCAGCATGTTGTGACCCAAGCTGCAGGAGACACATCGATATCAGAAGAACTAAGAACAAGAGAAGTAAGCGAAAAGAAACAGCAAACAGCAAACAGTCCACAGACTCCAGCATCAAATTCTCAAGAATCTGCAGTAGTCGGTAGGCAGCAAGCGGTAAGCGGTAATAAAAAGCTCGGTCGCAACGATCCTTGCCCATGCGGATCCGGTTTGAAATATAAGAAATGCGGCTTGATTAACGCCCCCGCACATAAAGGATAATCACATGGGTCCTGAGCTTGCCGAAAAGCTGGTGCGGATCTGGTAAGAAATGGAAATCTTGTCACTATCATAGTGATAAAGGTTGATTTAATAATCTAAACTGCAAATTAGACTACCTCAAAATCAGTGAAGCCTCAGCCTTATAAAATTTCAGATTTCGGATATTATTTTGACGCTCAAATTTTCTATAAGTCCAATTTTATAATCACCCGCCACCTTATGGTTTATGTTATCATTATGCATGATGGTGATAAAAATATGAAATATTTAAAGCTGAAAACAACATTGCCAATGTTGATATGCTTACTTATCCTAATAGGAGCTGTCTTTATGTGGTGGAAATTTATATATGCTCAGAAACCATTTTATAAACCTAGTGAAATAAATCAGAGTGGACTTAGGCAATACGTCTGGAATAAATATGGATATTCGTTTTTATATACAGATAATTACGTATTGTATGGACACGCTCCTGATCCAGTGCCCCCGGGTGATGATTCTTTTTATTTTCATCCAAATGGTAAAAATGAACCACTTCTACAAAGCGCTATTTCCATTGACAGATTGGGGGAGAGGAAAAATCAGACATTGGAAGAATTTATTAAGCAATACTACGAAAAGTGGTTAGCTTATAGCCATATTGTCGGAAAGTTTCAGCCTTCGGAATCTGCAGAAGTGGTTAAAGTTCAAAACTATCCATTTGTCACGCCACACGGAATAAATGGTTTTGAATCCTATTTCACTCTGGAGAAATGGGAGGACGCAAATCCATCCAAGAGATCACATTTCAACAGTGGGCCTTTCGTTACTTTCGAATTTGTTGATGTAAATAAAGTACCTCAAGTTTTTAGGATTACTGGAGGCGACATATTTGAAGGGAGAGACGCAATAACTATTTTTCTCAACTCATTAAAAAAATATTAGTTGTACTTGTTTTGAGTAGATTACTGATACTCTACGGATAAACTGTGTGGTACCCTATTTGAATAGCATTTCAAATTTTGCCACTGGCCGAATTAAACTTTAATCTTTTTAGATCTTAACTCTTTTGCTATCAATTTTTCTTTTCCGCTTATATTTCTTCGCCATCCAGCAAAAGCTATAGCTCTATTAAGTTTATGGCTTATTGAATTGTTTCTTAACCTTCCCATATAGTTAATTATATAAAAAAAATAAAGCTCTGACCAATAAATCAAAATTTTACTAATGTTTTCAACTTAAATTAGTGATATAATAAATACATGGGAAAAGTACAGAAGATAAAAACCACGACATATAAATTTCCGGTAATAATTGAAAAAGATGAGGATGGGTTTTTTGTGGCGGATTGTCCTGACTTACAAGGTTGTCATTCTCAAGGAGAAACAATAGAAGAAGCGATTACTAATATCAGAGATGCGATAAAACTTAATCTCAAAATCTTAAAAGCCGAAAAGCAAGATATCCCTCGACTTGATCCTATAAGCATAACTTCACTTGAAGTATCTATTTAATGCCAAAACTTCCTCAAGTTAAAGCCAAAGATTTAGTAAAAGTTGTAACCAAGTTAGGATTTAAATTCAGAGATCAGAGTGGTTCTCATGCAGTTTATGTGCATTCTGACGGAAGGAGAACAACCATTCCGATTCATCCCACTCAGACTATTGGCGTTGGGTTACTTACAAAAATAATTAAGAAAGATTTGCAGATTAGTAGAAATGAGTTTATCAAGTTGTTAAAAGACTAGCCCTTACCTTTTTGAAAGGATCAAAAACGTGAATAAAGTTACAAACTACATTACTCGTGCTACAGAGCTTACTGCATTAAGCGTTTCCATGCTCATAAAAGAAAAAGGTTTTACTCCACAAGATTTATTAACAGAAGAAGAATCTATCAAAAGGGAAAAATTAATAGATCAAGCAGGTGTTGATGCTATGAGAACAGCATTAACTGATATCCCATTTGTTTTGGAAGTTGTGGGGTCAGAGGGCAGAAAGCATGTCCATCAATATGGAGAAGCTTTACCTAGCTTGGAAGGAGTTTTTGGTACAGGAAATTTAAAATTGGACATGGTTAATGATGTTGTGGAAGGATCGAAAGCTGCTAAGCTAAATTCTCCCGGAGCCGTTTCTGTTATAGCTGTTTCTTCTAGTAGAGGTTTAATGGGAACACCAACTGACATAGATTATATGGATAAATTATTTGGTCCGCCTCAGCTTAAGGGTAAGATTTCTATAAATAAACCTGTTGAAGAAAATCTGGCAGAAATTGTAGACACTTTTAAAGTGGAACCATCTAAAGTGAATGTAGTGGTGATGGACCGTGACAGAAACGCACATTATATAAATGCCTGTGGGAAATTTGGAGTTAATTTAATCAAAATTTCGGCTGGGGATTTTTTGCCATCCGTTTTATCTTGTTTGGATCCTCGTACCCATAAAAAGGGAATACATTTAGTTTTAGGAAGCGGAGGATTTGAGGAAGGGATATTAGCAGCGGTAGCTGGGAAAGCTTTGGGTGCTGCAGTTGAAGGGAGAGGATGGTCTGCAGATAGGCAGATTCAATCAACGTACACAAAGGTTTGGAGTATTGATGATTTGGTCTCTGGAAAAAAAGGGGATTGTTTTGTTTCAATTTCTGCTATAACTTCGGAAAACAAATGGTTTGATCTTAAAGGAGTGAGCGATGAAAGTGGCGGGCACGCAGTTATAACCCTGTCTGTTTCTGAGGATGGTATAAAAATAACTAGAAAAATTCACCATTAATGTGATAAGGTAAGAATTATGGATGTAGCAATTTTAAAATCTACTGCTAAAGATATGGTGGCAAATGGAAAAGGAATCTTAGCAGCTGATGAATCTTCTAAAACTATCCAGAAAAGGTTTGACAAAATTGGTCTAGAGTCTAATCCTGATACAAATTTAGCTTACAGAAAAATTCTTTTTACGACTCCTGGTATTGAGAATTACTTATCCGGAGTGATCCTATTTGATGAAACAATCAGACAGGAAATTGAGGGAAAGTCTGTTTGTGAGTATTTGGAAGGTAAAGGAATTATTCCTGGAATAAAAACAGATAAAGGTGCAATAGGGATGGCAAATTTTCCTGGAGAAAAAATTACAGAAGGTCTGGATGGGTTAAGGGAAAGATTAGAAGAATATGTACGAATGGGAGCCAAGTTTGCTAAGTGGAGAATGGTGGTAACTGTGGGAGAGAGAATTCCAACTGAAACTTGTTTGGATGCCAATGCTGAAGTTTTAGCAAGATATTCTGCCATTACCCAAAATGCGGGACTGGTTCCCATAATTGAGCCAGAAGTTATCAGGGATGGGGATTATGATCTTCAAAAAGGTAAAGAAGTAACAATTGCCACTTTGAAAGCTGTTTTTGAAAGACATAAAGCACATAAAGTGGCTTTGGAAGGATTAATTTTAAAACCTAATATGGTAACTTGCGGGGAGGATAATCCAAATCAAGCTGCACCAGAGGAGGTGGCCAAAGCCACCATAGAAGCTTATCTAGAGTCAGTACCAAAAGAAATACCAGCCATTGTATTTTTATCAGGAGGGCAGTCTCCTGATATGGCAACTGATAATTTAAATGCATTATGCAAATCTGAATCTCCCTGGCCATTCTCTTTCTCTTTTTCCAGGGCCCTTCAGGGTGAGGCAATGGAGATTTGGGCAGGAAAAGATGAGAATGCGCAAGCTGCCCAAAAAGCCTTTTTAGAAAGAGTTAAAAAAGTATCAGATGCCCGTTCTCAAAAGCCAGCTTTCTAAAATGCCACTGGCCGGATTGATTATTTTGACTGAATACGAACTCTTGTAAAAGTTGACTTTAATGCCATCTGCTTGATATTGTGAAAATAGTCATAATGAGCACAAAGCGTTCATATTTTAAAAACGGTCTTATTCTACTTCATATTCTATTTGCAATTATTGGCGTCTATATATATCTTTTTAACTATAGACTATCGGAGAATATACTGGTTCAAAAAACTCTCAATAAACAACTTATTCTTGCAAAAGCTGGATCCTTCTCGGTAGAGAACTTATTGAAAAATGTACAGAATCAACTATCTTCCTTTATTTTCTCCTTTGCAAAAATTAATGAATCATCCCAAATTGATAAAGATGCTACTAGAGCTGAATTTATCGGCTATATGCAACGAACACAGCTACCAATAAATGGTATCGCTTTGTATGATGAGAAAGGAACACTTTCTGTCATTGAGAATAGACAAGATATACGAATTGGCGAAAATCAAGATTTTTCTCAAACAGCATTTATCAAATGGTCAAAAAAGCCCGTTAACAAAGATAAAACGTTTATATCAACGCCATACATCGGTACCGTAGGTGCATCAGTTGGAAAGATAATAATTATTATTGCAAAACCTATTTACTTTGGTAATACATATAAAGGAACACTTGCAATTAGGCTACTTGTAAATGATTTTACTAATGCGTTCATATCTCCACTCATCTCTAGTAATGATGAAGACACCTTTGTTTTAGATAGGCACGGAGTGCTTATTGCCGGAAATAAGAATTTGATAAATCAAAATCTTTTTATCTATGCACAACAGCAAAATTGGAGCCTTCATGAAGACTTCACTAATAAACTAGAGCTCGCACTGAAAGCAAACACTACACAGACCACATGGACTTTTCAAAATCCAAAAGAAAAAGCAAATCTATTACTTGTGGGAGTGAGCAAAATAGATATTCCAAATACAGATAACGATTTATATATGATCGTAACAACTTCCAAAGAGGGTATTATTGCATCACTTCGCCCATTACTCAGCTATGGATTGATATGGCTTGGATTTGGACTACTTACAACTATACTCGGAGGACTTATTGTCATGCTGCTTCGGACTTCGGAGTAATTTGCTCTACATTAATAAGGCGCAGCTTATTTAAGATTATTGCAATCGCTGTAGAACCAAGTGCCGAAAAGCAAAAGGAAATGAGGAAATCAATCAGGCTTATTTCGCTTATTTCAAAAAACCTCCGTACTGGTGTTACGCTGATGCAAATAGTAAAGAGAGCGAGTATTAAAAATAATAATCCCAAGACCAACTTCCGCTTAAAAATTTCTGCGAATGTGTAATGTTGGAGGTAAATAAGAATAACATTGTTAATCCCCAAGAAAATCACATTAGTGAGTAACATGCTTCTTGAGTAAAACAGTTTTTGACTAAAAATATCATAATAAGTATAAAGAATAGTATAGATAATGGCATTCCCAAAACCAATAATTCCTGAAAAAATCAGGAGCCGTTTAGTGAATCCTTCATCGGTTGTGCTAAAATTGTGTTTTTCAAACGCAAGAACAAATGAGGGGATGCCGATAACTAAAAAGCTAGAGATTTCCACGTGCTTTGGACTGAAAGGGAAACGAAGCCCAATAAACCCGAGCATAAGAATTGCTGCAATCGATGAAATATTTTTCATAAGGTAAACATTTGCTATGGTTTGAATGTTTGTAATAATACGCCTACCTTCATAAAGAAGAAGTGGAAGAGTTGAAAAAGAGTTATTGAGAAGTACAACGTCCGCAACGTCTTTTGCCATACTTGATCCACCATTCATCGCAACTCCTAAATCGGATTCTTTTAGTGCCAATACGTCATTCACGCCATCGCCGATCATGATGGTGAACAGTTTGTGTTTTTTGAGTACACGAACAATCAGTTGTTTCTGTTGAGGTTTTATTCTGGCATAAATATTGTGATCTAAGATTGCCTTTTCAAGATTTTCTCCTTGTAGTTTATCTAATTCATCACCGCTTATCGCATTTGCTGGATACTCTTTGTTAATTTTTCTGGCTATTGCAAGAACCGTATCTGGCGAATCACCAGAAATTATTCTATATTGGATATTCTCATTTACTAGTTGTTGCAAAGTCCCAGGTGTCTCTTCTCTAATTGGGTCATCAATTGCAATAACTGCTGAAGGCTGAAATTTCTTTTTTATATCTCCATCAGTCTCCTTATATCGCCCTTTAATTGTTCCGAATGCTACTACTCTGTATGAGTCTTTTGTGTAAGATTCAACGTTTTCAAAAGCCTTACTCCCTTTTTCCAAAAGCATTTCCGGAGCACCAAGTACAAGCGTGATGTCTCCATAAATACATGCACTGTACTTTCTGTCCGATGAGAAAGGTATTTCATCTATTTTCTTAAGACTTTCTACAGGTTTAACCTCCTTTAGATATGATTCCAGTGCTTGATTGAGTTTATTTTTCTGGGAAACATCCCGTAAAAATGTTTTCAGAAGTTCTCGCGCATTACTTGTCATATTATTTTTCTTCTGTCCATTTGATTTCTTTGACTTCTAAAGCGTTTTTTGTGAGCGTTCCTGTTTTGTCCATACATACAACTTTTGTATTCGCCATTGCTTCAATGCTAGATAATTTTTGCACAATTGCTTGATTTCTTGCAATCTTCATCGCGCCATAAGCAAAGGATATCGTCGTGATAAGAACAAGGCCTTGTGGAACAAGGGAGCCGACAAGGGTTGCTGCATTAATAATAATTTCTTCTTTTTGATTCTCTTGTACCAAGCCTTCTGCAACAAGTAGTGCTATAAAAAAGATAGTCATATAGGTAAGCACTTTAATTATTTGGTTAATCTGTGATTGAAGAGGCGATTCTTTAATTTCTTGTTTTGCAATTTGTTTTGTTATTGTTTGAATATATGAATCTCTGGTAAATTTAGTCATTTTATAGTCACAACTGCCGGCAGCGACAAAACTTCCCGCTTTAATTTCTTCACCTGTTTTTTTATGGATATACTTAGATTCTCCTGTAAGGATACTCTCGTCAAATTCTGCATATTCGGAAGAGACAACCTCTCCATCCACTGGAACTCTATCGCCCGATAAAAGATGAATAATATCTCCAATGACAAGTTCTTTCACTGGAATTTCCTGTATTTCCCCTTCTCGTATTACTTTGGTCGTTTTCTCAGAAAGTTTGTTTAGTTTTTTGATAATAAGTCGTGCACGAATTTCTTGAATGAGCTCAATAAGTGTATTGACTCCAGCAACAAGACCAATAAACTCCGCCGTTGATTTAGAATTAATAAGAATAAGAACAAGGATAAGCACTACCATAACAATATTGAATGGAGCAAAGAGAGTTTTGAGGATAATTTTTATGGTTGTGAAATCACGCGTTTTATCAATATTGGATCCGAAGTGTGAGCGGCTTTCAAAAACCCCATTTTTACTAAGTCCTTGAGGAAGAGTTTGATCTTCTTTCATGAAGAATTAGTGTCCTTTATTAGATGCTAAAAAAAAGGCATGACTTAAATTGTAATCGGGATCATTAATCCCAATGGGTTCACCATACTTTACATCAGTAACTTTATTGCTTTTGATTTCGTAGTTAATTCGTTTCGCAAGAATCCCATTTGTGTATGTAGCAATCTTCCATTTTCCGTCTCTTAATCCTGTCAATAACTGATTAATAGTCCAATTAAAAAGAAGATTATTTATGTCAGCTTTTGCTAGTACAACTTCTCCATGATCAACATACCTACCCTCTTTGTAGCGCATATAATCAATTATCGTCCCTTTGAGTGGTTTATTTAAATCCAGTTCTAAATATACTGTTTTATCATTCGAAGAAAATATCCTTGCCGCCTGGACGATTTTCCCAGTATTTACATCTATTGCTTTACCTGTAAGAGCTTTATTGATAACTCCTGGGTCTTTTGAACGTTTCTGCAACACCTGTTTATTAACGGTAGTTTTTTTTACCTGTGGTTGCTTTATTTGTTGGTATGTTCTTATGGCCACTCCTGTTACTACTACCAATATGAGAACTAATATAAATAGTAAGACGGGTCCTTTTAGAAAAAATGGTTTTGTGCCAGTAGAAGAATCAGGATTAGAATTTTCGTTATCAACTTTTGACCGGTTTTCTTTTGAAACATCCGATCCTTCTGCTAATTTTATGGTTTTTTTATCTTTATCCATATATTTACTGTCTGAATGATTTAATTATATTATTAAATAATTGTTGCCACCAGGGAATACTAGATACTGTAGAGGCTCCTTGTACTGAACCAGTATTATCGCTGCTTGTAGGCTGTGGTTGTTGTTCAGAACCACTGGGGTTACTCCCTGAATTATCAGAAGGTGTGGGGTTAGATTGTGTTTGAGATTCCAGAGGTATGTTTTGCTGGTCTTGCGGTGTTCCAGATGGACTTACTTCTGGGCTGGGTTCTGCTGGAGCGGCATTATCGTTTGGTGCAACAACAGTAGTTCCCGGAACAAGATCACCACTAGTAGCTGTTGGCGTGACATTGTCTTGATTTCCAGGAGAAGTAATTGGCTGATTATCTGCGCTTGTTGGAGTAGGAGTTCCGTTATCATTCACCTCAATAGTTACGGGAACTGTGATTACCTGCTCAGATGTTGTTTGCTCAGGATTAATTGCATCGTTTACTGATTCTGTTTTCACTTCTGCTGCAACAATATTTTGTGGAGTTACTGTTGTCGTGTTACCTGTTGCTGTAACTACTTGCGCTTGTTTTGTTTCAGAGCTAATAATCGTTTGCTGGTCAGGAGCAGGATTTTGCTGAGCAAGATTTAAATCTAGAACTAAGTCGGAGGGAACAGTACCATTATTTGTTGAAGTTGGTTGTTGAGCATGAATTCGAGAATTAACTTTTGCAGCCGAAAGAGTAACTATAAGAAGAATAGTTGCAAAAATGGCAAGAATCTTTTTGTTTTCCATGCTTATTAATAACAGTGTAAACAAGACAAAGATGTATGTCAAGAACCCGAAATATGAAACAAAGCCACCAGTTGAACAATATAAGAAATCGACTGGAAAAAATCTTAAATTCCAGATTGACGGTTGTCTTGCAAGGGTAATTGCTCAAATCGAACGAAACCATGTTCTAACTTCCTCTATCCCTCGGAGCTATCTGTTGTACTATTTATATTTCTTTAAATAGCCGAAGTAGAAAAATACCAAAAACAAAACAAACTGTATTAAAGACCTAAGTCCAAGAAGCTCTGGTGTAATTGTATATCCAAGAAACGGTACTGCAATATGAGTTAGGTATAGATACAGGTTTGTAATTGAACCAACAAACGTAGCCCCAGACAAAAATTTGAATACTTCCCTCCAGTTAATTCTCATATTTATTTAAGCATATCACTTTCTTAAAACTTTGCCAAAATAATTTACTTTTGCTAGTCTTGATTATGTGGCGGTAAAACATTACCATAATCACTACAAATTTAGTTATCCGACTTCTTTTAAAAGGCACTTCCTATCTTTAGGAGCGGTGCTTTTATTCATCATCTTAATTCTTCTTTTTATTGTTCACTCGGCTTCTCCTCAAAGCAGTAACGATTTAAATCAGATATCCCTACTAACAATTATTCTTGCTTCTGCCAATACTTTATTTCGGTTAATTATTGCTTATCTGTTATCTTTGGCAATCTCTATTCCAGTTGCTTTAATAATTACTCGCTCTCAGAAATTAGAAAAAATTCTTCTGCCTATTGTCGATATTATTCAATCTATACCTGTTTTAGCTTTTTTTCCAGTAATTGTTTTAGCGTTTGTTAAATTTAAATTTTTTGACGGTGCTGCAATTTTCATACTTTTTATGTCTATGGTTTGGAATATCGTCTTTAGTATGATTGGAGGGCTAAAAACAATCCCTCAAGACGTACAAGATGCAGCTAGGGTTTTTGGTGCAAAAGGAATAAAAAAAATTCTTTATGTCACTTTGCCCTCCATATTTCCATCTATTGTTACCGGCTCTTTTTTAGCATGGGGACAAGGATGGAATATATCAATCATAGCAGAAGCCTTGCATGCCTTTATACCTAATGGGTCTAGATCCGATGATCTTTTTGGACTAGGTAGCTTACTCGTAAATTCTTTTTCAGAATCTAAAAATTCTGTTTTTTTTGCATCACTTATTGCAATGATTGTGATCATCACGATTTTTAATTTCTTCGTATGGCAGAAATTATTACATTTGGCAGAAAGGTTTAAATTTGACTAGAATAATAACTCTAAAGAATGTCAGTAAAATATATGCAAATTCCGAAGCGAAGGCTTTAGATAATGTTACTCTTGAAATTTCAGAAGGAGAATTTTTTTGTCTTGTGGGAGGATCGGGGTCGGGAAAATCTACGATACTAAAATTAATAGCAAAATCTGAAGAGCCTACGGAGGGAGTAGTCGAAGCTCCGGAGAGCGTGGGGATGGTTTTTCAGCTCGGAGCTCTTTTGCCATGGTTAACAGTTGAGGAAAACGTAAACTTTGGGCTTAAGATGAGGGGAGTGCCTGATTTAAAAGAAAGGAAATTAGCAAAAAGATATCTTGAGATGGTAAAACTGCTAGATTACGAAAAAAAATATCCACGAGAGTTGTCTGGAGGACAAAGACAGAGAGTTGGTATTGCTAGAGCTCTAGCAATTGATCCCAAAGCTCTTCTATTGGATGAGCCATTTTCCGCTCTTGACCCTTTGACTACAAATGAGCTTTATCTTGACTTATTAAGTATCTGGAATAAAACACAAAAAACAATTGTGATGGTTTCACACTATTTGGAAGAGTCAGTATTGCTGGCTGACAGGGTCGGAGTGATGAAGAGCGGGAAATTAGTTTATATTATAAGTATTGATTTAGAAAGGCCAAGGAATACGAAGAGTGAAGAATTTAATAAAAAATTAGAGATAATAAAAAAACTTCTTTAATCCGATAAAATGAGCCAAATTAATTGATAACATTTATATGATCCAACAGGAAAAAAGGCCGACACAGGAAGAATTTCATCAACATAAACTTAAGGAACGGCACAAATTGGAAAATCCTCTCCGTGACATCATTCTTGGCGGCCAAGACGGATTGGTGAATGCCCTTGGTATTATTTTGGGAATTGCAGCAGTAACTTCTGATATACATATTCTTATCGCAACTGTTCTTGCTGCAAGCTTTGCAGAGTCCATATCTATGGGTGCAGTTGCATATACATCAGCCATTGCACAAAAAGACTTCTATACAAGTGAAAGGCATAAGGAAAGCAAAGAAATTGAGGAGTTTCCAGAAATGGAGAAAGAAGAAGTCAGAAGGATTTATGAAGAAAAAGGTTTAAAAGGAAAAGTTTTGGAAGAGATCGTAGACACAATTACGTCTAATAAGAAAATATGGTTAGATACGATGATGGCAGAGGAGCTTCATATAGAACCTGTTAATACGAAAGCGGTTCTTAAAAGTTCAGTAATTGTGACAATAGCAACTCTTATCGGGCATCTTATTCCTCTTGCACCATTTTTCTTCGTAGCACATTTACCAGGTTTAATCATTGCAATTCTTTTGAGTGCCATAACTCTCTTTGCAGTAGGAGTTTATCAGGCGATTACTTTGGTTGGAAGCTGGTGGAAGGCAGGGTTTAGAATGCTACTTATTGGGCTCGGAGCAGCAGCTGTAGGCTATCTAATTGCTAAGTTATTCCATGCATCAACTGGATGAGCAATAAGTTCTAGTCTCCTCCATCCCTCGGAGCAAAATTAACTCCATTGTTTGACATTGGTGGCTTAAAGTCTTAGTTAACCAGAGGGAGCTTGCACATATTTCTATGTGGTATCCTATATGTATAGCAGTTCAAGAAGTGTTATCATCCAGGTGTTTCGTAGATAGTTTGTCTTTTAAAAGTGAATAAAATCCAAAATTACATTACTCGTGCTACAGAGCTTACTGCATTAAGTGTTTCCAGGCTTATAAAAGAAAAAGGTTTTACTCCGCAAGATTTATTAACGGAAGAAGAATCTATTAAAAGGGAAAAATTAATAGATCAAGTAGGTGTTGATGCTATGAGAACAGCATTAACTGATATCCCATTTGTTATGGAAATTGTGGGTTCTGAGGGCAGAAAACATGTTCATCAATATGGGGAAGCATTGCCTACCTTGGAAGGAGTTGTTGGTACAGGGAATTTAAAATTGGACATGGTTAATGATGTTGTGGAAGGATCGAAAGCTGCTAAACTAAATTCTCCCGGAGCCGTTTCTGTTGTAGCTGTTTCTTCCAATAGAGGTTTAATGGGAACACCTTCTGATATAGATTATATGGATAAATTATTTGGTCCGCCTCAACTTAAGGGTAAGATTTCTATAAACAAACCTGTTGAAGAAAATCTGGCAGAAATTGTAGACACTTTTCAAGTGGAGCCATCTAAAGTGAATGTAGTGGTGATGGATCGTGACAGGAATGCACATTATATAAATGCCTGTGGGAAATTTGGAGTTAATTTAATCTTAATTAAGGCTGGGGATTTTTTGCCATCCGTTTTATCTTGTTTGGATCCCAGTACCCATAAAAAGGGAATACATTTAGTTTTAGGAAGTGGAGGATTTGAGGAAGGGATATTAGCAGCGGTAGCCGGGAAAGCTTTGGATGCTACAGTTGAAGGGAGAGGATGGTCTGCAGATAAGGAGATTCAATCAATTTACACAAAGGTTTGGACTATTGATGATTTGGTCTCTGGAAAAAAAGGGGATTGTTTTGTTTCAATTTCAGCTATAACTGAGGAAAATAAATGGTTCGATCTTAAAGGAGTGAATGAGGAGAGTGGTGGGAACGCAGTCATAACCTTGTCTGTTTCCAAAGGTGGTATAAAAATAACTAGAAAAATTCACCATTAATATGATAAGGTAAGAATTATGGATGTAACAATTTTAAAATCTACTGTTCAAGCCATGGTGGCAAATGGAAAAGGAATTTTAGCAGCTGATGAATCTTCTAAAACTATTCAGAAAAGGTTTGACAAAATTGGTCTAGAATCTAATCCTGATACAAATTTAGCTTACAGAAAAATTCTTTTTACAACTTCTGGTATCGAGAATTACTTATCTGGAGTGATCCTATTTGATGAAACAATCAAGCAATCAATTGATGGCATTTCTGTCCCAGAATATCTTTCAAACAAAGGTATATTGCCTGGAATCAAAGTAGATAAAGGGACAGTGGATTTGCCAAATTCCCCTCTGGAAAAAATCACAGAAGGTCTAGATGGGTTAAGGGAAAGATTAGAGGAATATGCACGAGTAGGGGCAAAGTTTGCCAAGTGGAGAGCTGTTATAACAATAGGAGAGGGAATACCAACTGATGCTTGTATTGAGGCAAATGCAGAAACTATGGCAAGATATGCATTCCTTTGTCAGGAGAAGAATGTTGTTCCTATAGTTGAACCAGAAGTATTAATGGATGCAGACAACACTTTAGAAATTTGTAAGGAAGTAACAGCCAGAACTTTAAAAGCATTTTTTGCAAAATTGATAGAGCATAAAGTTATTTTAGAAGGGATAATTTTAAAGGCAAATATGGTAATCTCAGGCAAAAAATGTCCAACTCAAGCAAGCAGCAAAGAAGTTGCGAAGGCAACAATAGAAACATTTTTGAAAGTTGTACCAAAGGAAGTTATCGGAATAGTATTTTTATCAGGCGGACAGACTCCTGATCAAGCAACAGAGAACTTAGCCCAGATAAATATGTTTGCAGGAAGCCTTTGGCAGTTAAGCTATTCATACGGAAGGGCTTTGCAGGATGAAGCATTAAGTGTTTGGGCAGGGAAAGATGAAAATGTGGAAGCTGCCCAAAAAACCTTTTTAGAAAGAGCTAAGAAAGTATCAGATGCCCGTTCTCAAAAGCCAGCTTTCTAAAAAACCACCGGTAGGATTGATCCGAAAAGATACATTGACAAACCTCTCTTTTTCTGAAAATATAGAGTTATGGCAAAATCTGCAAAGCATAATTCAAGCATCGGTCCCATGTTCTTAGTATTGTTTATTCTTGCACTCCTCGTTTTGAGTCTTTCTCTAATTCTAAAATTCAAGTTTGGTTTTTATATTTCTTTATAGTTTTTATCTCCAGCATCTAGAACTTCACCTCCTGTCTAATTGGTAGAAAAGTATCACAAGCCTCTGTAAAAATTGAGAATTCAGTTTTTTCTCAGGAAAAGATTATAATATGTATGCAAAATGAGAATCTTGGTGGTTGAGGATGAACATAAGATTGCCCAATCTATAAAAAAAGGCTTGGAGCAGGAATCGTATGCAGTTGATCTGGCATTTGATGGAAAAACGGGGCTTGACTTAGCGCTATCGGAAGAGTTTGACTTTATTATTCTCGACAGACTTCTTCCTGAGATTGACGGCATAGAAATCCTAAAAAAAATACGACAAAACAAAATTCATACTCCGATTGTTATGCTCACAGCAAAAGGACAAATCGCAGATAAAGTCGAAGCGTTAGACTTAGGTGCAGATGATTATCTGGTAAAACCGTTTGCTTTCGAAGAATTATTGGCACGGATAAGAGCCTTAAAAAGAAGACCGGCAGGAGATATTGGATCTGTTTTCCAAATCAACGATTTAATTATGGATACCAACTCTTACGAAGTAACTCGATCGGGCAAGAAAATTTTATTGTCCAGTAAAGAATATGCACTTCTTGAGTTTTTAATTCGCCATCCAAATAAAATTTTTACCAAAGAACAGATTATAAATCATGTGTGGAGTTATGATTCCGATATACTTCCTAATACCGTTGAAGTTTATATTGCATATCTGAGAAATAAAATCGATAAGCCATTTAAAGGAAAAAAATTAATTCACACTGTCAGAGGATTTGGTTACAAAATAGGAATGTAATTATGTTTGAAAACGCACGATTTAAACTAACGATCTGGTATTTAATAATCATAATGACGGTTAGTGCCCTCTTTAGCGTGGCAATTTATTCGAGAGTCAATATGGAGTTCTCGCGATTTGAAAGATTTCAAGTGCGGGTTCGAGAAGATATAAAAGAAGGAATTATCCCTCGAAATTTAGCTCCTCAAAATCCGCGTTTTGGAAGAGTAGATCCTTTAGAAATTCAAAGATCTAGGACAAGGATTATCCTGATCTTAATATTTTTAAATCTTGGAATCTTGGTATTTGCAGGAGCTGCAGGATATTTTCTCGCAGGCCGGACTTTAAAACCTATAAAAGAAATGGTGGATGAGCAGAACAGATTTATTACAGACTCTTCGCATGAACTTAAAACTCCTCTAACTTCTCTTCGTTCCGAAATCGAAGTTGCTCTGCGCAACAAAAAAATGTCAGTAACTGATACTCGGAAAATTCTTGAAAGTAACCTAGAAGAAGTTTTATCTCTCCAGATTCTATCCGACAACCTTTTGGAGCTTGCAGAAAACGGTTCCTCAAGGAAGAATTCTGATTTTAAAGAAATTTCGATCCTAAGTTGCGTGGACGCCGCAATAAAAAAAGTTGAAAACTTAGCAAAAGAAAAACAAATAAAAATTGAAAATAAAATTGAAGATATAAAAATAAAAGGAGTAAGAGACATGCTTGCCGAAGTTTTTGTAATACTTTTAGATAATGCAATTAAATATAGTAAGAAAAATGGAAAAGTTGAGATTGCATCAAAAGTTTCAGACAAAAACATTGAGGTTTCAGTTACTGATAACGGTATCGGCATTGAATCGGAAGATCTTCCGCATATTTTTGACAGATTTTACCGTGCAGACAAATCCCGTTCTTTTGTGTCAGGTTATGGTCTCGGTCTCTCAATTGCCAAAAAAATCATCGAATCCCACAACGGCAAAGTCGAAGTTTCAAGCATTCTCTCCAAACAAACCACCTTTACCGTCAATCTACCAGTCTAAGGTTTTTCTCAGGTTTCTGTCCTACAATATTTCTAAATGAAATCATTTTGGAAACAAATCTTGGCAAAAGCCACTTTTCTCTTTCATTGGTTTTTAAAACTTTCAGTTATTAATAGAGCCATAATTATAATTGTACTTTTAGTTCTTGGATATTTTGTTGAGAGTCAAACGGTTTTTAAAAAGAGTAATGCCCCGCAATACCAGACAGCTCAAGTTGAGAAAGGAACTCTTATCTCAAATGTTACCGCATCTGGAAATATTTCAACCGGCAATAGTGTTAATATTACTACCGCAGCAACGGGAGTTGTTTCGCAAGTTTATGTAAAAAACGGTGATAGTGTTGTAGCAGGACAAAAGATTGCTGATATTGTTCTTGATCAGGACTCACAGCAAAGACAAGCTGCGGCTTATGCAAGTTATTTATCTTCCCAAAATAATTTAAATTCCTCACAGGCTAAGATTAATTCCCTACAGTCTGCGCTTTTTAAAGCGAATCAAATTTTTATTAATGATCGTGGAATAATTAATCCAAGTACTGATCAAAAGAATGACCCGAAATATATTGAGGAAAATGCAGATTGGTTACAGGCGGAAGCGGATTACAAAAATCAAACCGGGGTAATTTCTGCGGCACAAGCTTCATTATCAAGCGCCTCGCTCTCATATGCTCAATCCTCATCAACTATTACATCTCCTGTTGCAGGGACAATCACCAATCTTACAATTTCGCAAGGTTCCCCAATTTCAAAAACCAGCCAGAGCTCAGGGACAAGCAGTAATTCAATTGCCACACAATCTCTTGGAGCGATACATATTGAAGGAGGAGCGCTTCAGGCATCTGTAAATCTTTCGGAGATTGATGTATCAAGAGTTGCGGTCGGACAAAAAGTAACCCTTACTCTTTCGGCATACCCAGATAAAACATTCACCGGAAAAATTTCTGCGATTGATACTAGTGGGGCAATTTCAGCAGGTGTTACAAATTATCCTGCGGTAATAACTTTGGATCAAACGAGCGAAAAGATTTATCCCAATATGGCAGTAGATACAAAAATTATTACGGATGTTAAAGATAATGTTCTTCTTGTCCCATCAACTTCGGTCCAAAGTCAGAATGGGCAGGCGAGCGTGCGAGTCATGAAAATTGGTCAGGTTACAAATGCGTCTGTTGAGACAGGACTTTTTTCTGACACGCAAACGGAAATTATATCGGGACTTTCAGAAGGCGACGTTGTAGTTACCAGTATTATTACTCCAACTACCGCAACAGGACAGACAGGCGCTTCTCCGTTTGGCGGTGGAGGCGGATTTGGAGCACTAAGAGGAGGATTCGGTGGCGGTGGAGGCGGTGGCGGTGGAGCTAACAGAGGAGGAGCAAGTGGGGGAAGATGATTCAAATCTCTCACATATCAAAAGTCTACAAAATAGGTACGGTTGAGACGATTGCTCTTTCTGATATCACTTTTAAAGTTGAAAAAGGCGAGTTCCTCGCAATAATGGGACCTTCAGGTTCCGGAAAATCTACTCTTATGCATATACTCGGTGCTCTTGACACACCTACTTCTGGAAAATATATCCTAGATGGTGAGGAAGTAAGTAAGCTTTCAGATGATGAACTTGCGGATATTAGAAATAGAAAAATAGGATTTATTTTTCAGGCCTACAATCTTCTGCCAAGAACGTCATCTCTTAAAAACGTAATGCTCCCCATGAGATATGCGGGAATTCCTTTTGAAGAAAGAGAAAAAAAAGCTAAAAAATATTTGGAGATGGTAGGTTTAAAAGACAGAATGAATTATACATCAAATCAGCTTTCAGGAGGACAACAGCAAAGGGTGGCCATTGCCCGCGGGTTGGCGATGAATCCAAGCATTCTTCTCGCCGATGAGCCGACCGGAAATATTGCGTCAGTTCAGGCTGAAGAAATTATGGCAATCTTTCAGGACGCAAATGAGGAAGGACATACAATTATAATGATAACTCATGAAGCGGATATTGCAGCGCATGCAAAAAGAATCATTACAATAAAAGATGGAAAGATAAACAGTGATGAGAAAAACAGAAGTCAAAAAAGGACAAAGAAAGAAATAAGGAGTAAGCATGGACTTTGAAACATTATCCGAAAGTTTTTCAACACTATTTTTAAACAAACTCCGCACAGGTCTTGCAATGCTTGGAATTGTTATTGGTATTGGAAGTGTTATTGCTCTTATTTCTTTAGGTCAGGCAACGCAGCAGCAGGTACAAAGCCAAATTCAATCACTAGGAGCAAATCTTCTGACTGTTGCTCCCGGTTCATCAAATGCGGGAGGAATACGAGGAGCAGAAGGTGGAGGAACGACTCTAACTCTTACTGACGCTCAAGCAATATCCAGCGATCCTTCTATTACTACGATTTCAAATGTTTCGCCTGAAGCATCAAGCAGAACACAAGTTTCGACAGGACGAAACAACTCAAATGTTCAAATAATCGGTGCAACATCTGTCTACTCCACTGTTCATAAAATTAATATTGCGCAAGGTTCTTTTATAACTCAGAGGGACGTTGACGCTATTTCAAAAGTGGCGGTCTTAGGTCCTACGGTAGTTACTAATTTGTTCGGGGAAGGCACTGATCCGATTGGACAAACAGTCCGAGTAGCCGGACAGTCTTTAAATATAATTGGCGTAACCGCTTCAAAAGGAGGAACAGGATTTTTAAATCAGGATAATCTTATTTATGTTCCTTTATCCACAGCTCAAAAACAGCTTTTCGGGCTTACGCATCTTACATCAATTGCACTTGAAGCAAAAAGTCCGGACGTTATGACTGATGCACAAAATCAAGTAGGATATTTACTTTTGTCGCGGCATAAATTGTCAGACCCGACTCAAGCGGATTTTTCGATATTTTCCCAACAGGATATTTTAAATGCGGCAGCGTCAACGACCGGAACATTTACTACACTGTTGTCAGGAATAGCTGCAATTTCTCTTCTGGTCGGAGGAATTGGAACTATGAATATAATGCTTGTTACTGTCACAGAAAGAACAAGAGAAATAGGTCTTAGAAAAGCTTTGGGAGCAAAGAAAAAAACGATAATTTCTCAATTTCTAACGGAAGCGGTTATATTAACCTCAGTGGGAGGAATATTTGGAATGATATTTGGGATACTTGTCTCTTTTATTATTTCTTCTTTTGCAAAGTTTCCTTTTGCAATTGCTCCTTCTTCGATACTTCTTGCAATTGGTGTTTCGGCAGGAATAGGAATTTTGTTCGGATGGTATCCTGCGCAAAGAGCTGCAAATTTACAACCAATTGAGGCTTTAAGATATGAATAGAGTATCTTTTAAGCATATATTCAGTTTGGAAATACATAATAAGAAATATTAATCTTGAAGAGGTGATAAATAAATGAAAAATCAAGCGATAATAATAACAATTTTGGTTACAGTAGTTGCTGTGGGTGCGGGGTTTTTTGGAGGCATTCAGTATCAAAAATCTCAAAGAACAAATTTTGCAAACGGACAATTTAATGGTGCAGACGGACAGACAAGACAAGGTGGACAGGTACGAGGTCTTGGCGGAAGATTTGGCCAAAACCGAGGAGCGGTTTTTGGACAGATTACAAGTGCTGATGATAAATCTGTCACCGTAAAACTTACGGACGGAAGCAGTAAAATAGTTATTTTATCCGGCAGTACTTCGATCAACAAACAAGCGACAGGTTCAAAAAACGACCTTAAGACAGGTATAAGAATCGCCGTGTTTGGGAAAACAAATTCAGATGGAAGTATTACTGCACAAAGTGTTCAATTAAATCCAATGAGTAGAATACCAACGCCTAATCCTACAAAATAATTTTTGAAAGGCAATATGTCCGAAAATAAAACATTTTACTCAATGTTTGCCATAGGTATTTTATTGCTAGTGTTTGTGGCGTGGGTTCTCTGGCTATCTGGATAAGTTAGCAAATTCATATCTATTGACAATAAGAGATAAAAGGTATCTACTTAGGGTAAGGATTTATCTTTATGGCGGCGCTTGCCGAACGGAGCGTTGAAACCAGAGTCCCGCCCGAAAACGGACGCAACCCTCTATACTTTGAGGGGTTAGCTAACGCAGAACTTTTTTGGCTCTTCACAAATCCTGTCTGGCATGGCATCGGCGTTCCTCTCGGCGACGGAAGCCCAGTAATAACAATCCCAGGCTTTCTTAATTCAGATGGACACCTCTTTTTGCTAAACTCATGGCTAGCAAGGATGAATTATCGAATATATATTTCGGAAATCACTATGAACACAGATATAGATAATAATATTAAAAAAACAGGAGAAAAAGTCAAAAGGATTTACGAACGGAAAGGAAGAAAGCTTCATTTAATTGGCCACAGTTTAGGCGGAGTTATTGCAAGGGGAGTTGGACATGAATACCCAGAATATATAGAAAGTGTAACCGCATTAGGGAGTCCTATTGACGGAGACTTTGAAAAGTCTGTGGACCCCTTAGTATTGGCACTGGGTAAAGCTATAATCTCTTCATTTAGAAACCCAGAAGAGTTTGAAAGAAGAAAAAATGAATTATTACAACCTCTTCCTCAAGGAGTTAGATCAACTTATATTTACACGAAGGATGATGGAGTGGTTGACTGGCATGCATGCATCGATCCAGATCCATGGGTTACTAACAAAGAAGTTTTTGGTACACATACGGGACTTTCTTGGAATCCACAGGTTTATGAACATATAGCTCATATTCTAGCCAATGTACCAGAGAAGAAGCTTTCTACTTCTCAATCTTCTTCAGGATTTGCAGTATAAGTTTTTGCTGATTTTCAAGGTGCATTAAGATAGTTTCTATTTCTTTCTCGGCTTTACTATCTGTCTGAAAATCATGTTCTGCCCTAAGCTCCGCATGCTTTCCCTGAATGTTTTGCCCAATCATTATAAGAGGCATTAAGTGAAGCTGAATAAGATTTGAGATAAAAAGCCAGAGGACAAAGGCCGGAAATGGATCAAACTTGAGATTTCCGGGTGCTAAGATATTCCAAGAAAGCCAAGAAACTGTCCAAATAAAAATTATAAAGAAAAAACCCAACGTACCAATACGCTGAGTTACAAGAAGAGCAAATTTATCAAGTCTCGAAAGTCTTTTTCGATGTTCAACGTTTACGTTTTTTGGGGCGCCAAATTTTTCCTTAAGAGTTTTTGCAGTTTCCATCAGTTTTTAAATTGGAAATTGTATAAATCCACAAAATTTCCATTAAACATTATTCCTTCTTCTTCTAATTTTTCTCTTTGTTTTTTTATTCCGCCAAAAATATAACCTAAGGCAAGTGTTCCATCGGATCTAATAACCCTATGGCATGGAACTTTTATTATGTCTTTATTTCTATGTATTGCAAATCCTACAAATCTGGGATTTTTAACATTCGCAAGTTGAGCAACTTGTTTATATGTCATGACTTTGCCTTTTGGAATTTTTGCAACAACAGAATAAATTTTATCAAACTGTTTCATCTTTTTTAATATATTTCTCTTCGATCTTTCTTAATTTATCCCCAACTGCTCTATCTATATCAACTCCTGCTGCAAGCGCTAGTTGAACTGTTGTTATTATAACATCGGCAAACTCTTCGTAAATGTTTCTCTTATCGAATCTCTCAAGTTTTGCCCGTCTTTGAAGTTTTAAGACAGAAAGAATATCATTACACAGCTCACCGACTTCCTCGTTTAGCTTAACCGTTTTTGTAAGTATTTCTTTTTCTGCCTGAGAATATAATTTATAATGCGGTTTTGTTTTTTCGTTTAATATTTTAATTTTTCCCTGAAGGTTTTTAAGGTTCATAATCATATTATATCATTTTTAATCCTTATTTTATTGCAAAAGAATTTATTGTAGCCTACAATAATTCCATGCAAGAGGTAAAACTTGAGGAATCCTGGAATAAAAAAAGAATTTTAATAGCACTTCTTGCACTGGTTGCCGTAGGAGGAGTTTTATATGCTTTTAGGGGAAGCATTTTTTCGCAAATTCTCCCGCACAATAATAAGAAAGAAATTCCATCAAGTCAGTCAGTTCTTTCCATAAAGTCTGGGTCAAACGTACAGGATGTCTTAGAGAAACAAATAGAATCTCTTAAAAAAGAGGCAGGCAATATTAATATCAATGAAATTGCTTCATCATCGCCTCAGATTCAAAATTTAATAAACGATTTTAAGGCTTTGCAAAATTTACCAAAAGATAAGACAAAAGAAGCTTGTTATAATATTTGCAAAGGCTTGTAAAATGAAAAAAATTAAGAAAATTTTTTCAATTCTAGGTCCCGGGTTTATTACAGGAGCATCCGATGATGATCCATCCGGAATTGCAACATATTCTCAAACCGGAGCATTATTTGGATTTGCCCAAGCCTGGACAGCTCTTTTTTCTTTT
>Ga0209515_10002590_pt1 | contig 27495 bp, 38 predicted proteins | sample Subgroupgradi54m_FD_187454 | JGI IMG/M metagenome (GOLD analysis project Ga0209515, IMG submission 187454) | Subsurface groundwater microbial communities from S. Glens Falls, New York, USA - GMW60B uncontaminated upgradient, 5.4 m (SPAdes)... ... | reverse complement strand
TCTGGAAAAAAATAACTTAAAAATTAGGGTGGTCCTGATGAAAGACAAAAAAAACTGGAGGTACTTTGAGGTTTTTTATGGTTTACTGACTAATTTGAGCAAAATAAAAAAGTTTTATATCCCCAGCCGCGATGAATATCGGAAAAAAATGACTGCTTTCAAAGAAGGCTCCATTTTGCTTTTTGCATATGAAAAAAATGTCCCAATTTGTGTGGTTTGGTTTGCTTGTTTTGACAATGTGATGGCTTATTTTCAAACCGGCATAACCAAAAGGGGTTATGAAACATTGGCCAATTATCTGTTGGTCTGGGAAGGATTAAAGCTAGCCCAGAAACTAAAGCTATCAGTGTTTGATTTTGAGTCAATTTTTGATGAGCGGTTTCCTAAACACTTACCTGAGAAAAAAAGATACACCGATTTTAAAAAAAGGTTCCATGGAGAAATTGTCCTTTATCCCCAACCCTGGATTAAAACTTACAGCCGGTGGGGTAAAATATTATATCTATGCAGCACACTAATTTAGAGTTGCCGATTCTTTTGGTTTTAATCTGTTTTTTATTACTTTGTTTTTGGCGTTTGCGGGTTAAAAAACTCAAGGAATATCATTCAGATATTTTGGGGTTGATTGAGATTTGGAAAAAATATAATGGAGAAAAATTATTAACTATCAATAAATATCACCATGGCATCTCTACTGATGATAAAAGTATCACTAGAAGTTATTGGTACTTTATTGCCCAGCAAGTTTTAAACCATATAAAGGACAAAAAACAGTCTGAGGTTTTGTTTTTTGGGCTGGGGGCAAATACCAGTTCGAGGATTATTAATGACCAAAACCCCCAAGCTCACCAGACAATTATTGAGATCGACCAATCTATTATAGAAGCGTGTCGGGAGTTTTTTCATCTGGATGAGATGAAAAATGTGACTATTATCAAAGATGATGCTTATAAATTGATTGATCAAAAGCCGGATTTTAAGCACAAGTTTGATGTTATCATCGTGGATATCTTTACCGGTATCCCCCCTTATGTCTCCACTAAAACCAACCAACCGCCATTTATTGAAAAGCTATTAAAATGGAGTAAAATTGATGGCCGGGTAATCTTTAATCGCCCGGCCAATATTCAAAAAGACCGCAAAGACACTAAAAAACTTTCTAAGTACTTAAAACTCAAATTCAAAGAGGTAAAAATAGTTTATATCAAAGACCGCCGGGGCTACCAAAATGATATTATCACTGCCTCTATAATCCTTTAAGTCTTTTTGTATGTGCTTGATTGGTTTAATCAATGGGACTCAAGTATAATCAGATCCGAACGAATGCAAAAACTTTCCACTTTGGCGCTGGGTTTGTCTCTTTTGGCTCTACTTTTATTGGTCAAGATCCAGTCAGACCAGAGTTTAGAATTACTCGCTTCATCTTTAAGCAGACAAGTTTTCGTCCGGAATTACCCAACTTCTGCTTTCGATGACCAAACAATTGAACTTGTTTCTCCCCAACCCTTACCCAACATTTTAACAGCGGTGGCAACTCCTTCCCCTCAACCCTTAATTATAGCTTCAGTTACTGAAGCTGAGATAAAAATAAGCTCCCCAGCGGTGGATGTTTTAGCCTCCCCTACCCCCATACCCAAAATCAGCGCTGAACCTACCCCTACACCATTACCAACAAGTCATCCCATTCCTACCTTTGCGCAGCAAAGGCAAGCTTTGCTTACTCCAATTACTCAAAATGCTCCAGCTGGCTCCCTCAGTGGTGATAAAATATTTGATCTGACAAATGCCTACCGCAAATCTAAGGGTTTATCTGAGTTACAGAAAGATGAGAGAAGTTGTGAACTAGCCAGGTCTAGAGCACCAGAGATTATGGATGAGGTTAGAACCGGAACAATGCATAAAGGTTTGACTGACCGCAATCTTCCCTATTGGAACAATGAAAATATTGCTTACTATAATACTGAAGAAGAAACAGTTAGATGGTGGGCCAGTGATGATATCCATAGAAGACAGCTTGAAGGGAATTTTAAATATAGCTGTGCAGCTTGCTATAAAAACGCTTGTGCTCAGGAGCTAACCAACTTTAGTCCTAAATAATTTTGGCTCCCTATCCCTTGAGTTATTATACCCAGAAATCTTAGAAACTTTGACCAATAAAAAGTATGTTGTTGAGCTAAAACAAAGGTGGGACGAAATTAAGAAAATAACTTTTTTATCGAGTTGATTCTGGCGTATGTTCTTCTAATTGTCTCCTTCTTGAGTTTAAGAAGATCAGACCAAAACCAACAACTAGTGCTCGCCAAAGGGGACGATTTTCGATGCACTGACTGGACAGAAGACACAGAATATCCTGAATTAACTCTCAGGATAACTGAGCAGCTTTTAAGTATTCCAATTTAAGTTTCAATCTCTTTTTTTAACCCTTTTGCCCTATCAATAAAAAAGGTTCTCCATTCATTTTCAGGTAGATCAATAAGCATTCTGGGTAATTCTTGAATATCTTGAGCAGTAGTAAGTTGGCTCCCAAGTTGAATTGGATCAATTACAGTATCAAATTTCAACCTAGCGAGTTTAGGGAGTTCTTCCCACTCAAATTGATATTTTTTAAGAATTAAATATAAATCAATGAAGTGTCTGCTCGAGGGTTGTTGGTAAATAGTAAAAAATTTATTAACCGCCAAATCCTTTATAGAATCAACTTTTATCCCATCAATGTTCTTCGGACTATCTAGTTGAGTGAAGGGAAAATAAGTAAACTCAGTTTTTAAAATCTCTCTACCAAAGGTAAGAAAGACTAAATTACGATTAAAACTTTGTTGAATATCTACTGAATCTGCACCCAAGATATTTTTCAGAGATTTTGCAATATTGGCAATCCAAAGTGGCTCAATTTCCTCAAAGCTAAAAAAATCCAGGTCTTCGGATAGCCGATGTTTAAGGTAATACTCAGCAAGAACTGTACCTCCTGTAAAATAAAAATGCTTCAAAAAAATCTGATCTTTGGCTAGATGAGCTAAGGTTTTTTTCTGTATAGGAGTAAGTACTATCACTGCCATATAAGAAGGTGTAGGAACTTTTTTCTTTTAGGATCAAGTCTTAATTTATACCAATACTTTTTTACCAATTTTAAATTAAGTCGCTCTCCATTAAGCCCAAAGTTGATTAGTTGGTTAAACCTCCAGAGAATAAACTGCTCACTTTTTTTATTATTTTTAGTAATATCTACATTCCAATTATACATAACCTAATTCTACCAGTTTGTATCCCTCTTGACAAATGTATTATTAGCCCATAGAATCCCCTCATGGCAGAATCTACTAGTATTACGAAAAGAACAAGAACTAAAAAAGTTTCTGATGAACCACAGGTATCTGAGAATATTCAGGAAACCACATCTTCTAGTAGACCATCAACACTCAAAATTGATTTATTCAAAGAATTAATTAAATCAGTTACTCAGGTACAAGAAGACTACGAAAAACTTCAAAGAGAAGTCACGGAGACCAAAGAATCTTGGGTTAAGCAACAGCAAGAACACGAGAGATTAATACTTGAGAGAAACCAGGGAGAAGAGTTAATCAGGAACAGAGAACAAGAAACCTACACTTATAACCTAGAGCGGCAAAGGAAGCAAGTTGAAGATGAATTTTCTGATAAAAAGACTACCTGGGAAAAACAACTTAAAGACCAACGGGAAACTTTAGAGAAAGATCGATTGGAATTGGAAAATTTAAGGAAATTGACTTCTTCGTTTGATGAAGTAAAAGAAAAAGCTGTGGAAGAAGCACAAGCAATTTTACAGAAAGAATTAACAATAAGTTTCGGAACTGAGCAAAAGCTAAAAGATCAGGAATTTAAAGCCAAAGAAGAGATCTTAGACTTAAAAATCAGTAACCTTGTCTCGGAAAACATACGCCAAAAGAACGAGCTCGAAGCTTTAAAAAAAGCATTTGAGGATGCCACTACTCAAGTCAAAGATATTGCGGTCAAAGTTATTGAGTCTGGGAGTTCTAATAAAATCTCAACACCCACAGAAACAATTCGAACTTAGAAAAAAGCTCTGTATCAATCCAAATATTAGCTTTATTTTTCAATATCCAGTTGTGCTCCCCCTGCTGGACATTATCCGAACGATTCAAGAATTTGGCTTTAATCAATTAGATCAGCTGTTCTGCTAATTTTAATCCTTGTTTTGCATAGAACTCATCGTATGCAAAAACCCCATCAGCCTTGACTGCTCTTGCAATGGCAACCACAGAACAATCAATTAAGGTATTTTTCTTACTACCTGAGGGATTAAAAAGTTTCGCAGATTCTTTAAGAGTTGATAGATCTACTACATATATCATAAGTTTATCATCCTTGATAAGCTCAATAATTTGAGCTGTGACTTTTGGAGTTGGTAATACTCGTTGGAAAAGTGATATCACCTCAAATAGGACTGATGTGGGATAGATTAACTGAAACCCTTGGTTAATTAACTCTTGAAAAGTTTTAGTGGCTTGTACATTTAACGGATCGTTTGGATTATAGATGGCATATATCGAGTCTGAATCTACAACTACTGTTTTAATCATGAGATTGAGAGTAAAGTAGTTCATCGGCTTTCTCTCGTAAATTAGCTGGTACACTCTTTAATTCTTCTTTACTATCCGCAGCCAACTTAAGCATATCTAAAGCAGCCTGTTTATTCCTAGCTCTTTTAAGTTCTTCTAAGTCTTCTAATGATATAAGAGCTGCTTGGGGCTCGTTATTAGTGGTTAAGACAACAGCCTGTTTCCCAGCCTTAACACCCTGGATGATAGTCTTATAGAATTTTTGGAGATTTCTAGCTGGTATAACAGTGGGGTTTAACATAAAAATATGATATCATAAATTACGTCATATGTCAATATCAGTTATTGAATCAAGTTGCAATTTGCTCTATCTGACAGACAAAGTCAAAACCTATTTTGTAAATATTGCTTATGCCGTTTAACCCAATCAATCTCAATTTGGATTTTTGCTATTTTAGATTTAGAAAAGTCTCTTATTGCTTGAGTTGAGTCATTTTCAGCTAAGTTTTTTCTTTTGCTTAAAATCTTTTCTTGTTGGTTGATAATCGCATCAATCAAATTAGATCCTGCAGAAAATCCATACGCCTCACATGCTTCCGTAATTTTTTTTATTTGTATATCTACAGGTATATTACTGCCCAGATTCAAGAAAGTCCAAAGGAAATATGCTAAATCATCAATCCTATCTCCTGGTCGGGCATCGTCAAAATCTATAATACCCATCAAATTACCTTCCTTTAAAACCATATTCCAAGGAGCAAAATCATTATGGCAAATCACCACTTCAGATCCTGTTAGATCACTCCGCTCTGTTGCATCATGAAAGTCTTTTAAAGCCTTAGCGCATTGGATAAGAGTCTCATCTGTTAATTCAATTTCATTATGAGGGACAACTCCTTCAATATAAGTTAAGATCTCTCTTCCTTTTTCATCCATTCCTAAAAAACGGGGTGAATACTGGAAGCCCTTTTCTTCTAATAATTTTAATAGTTTGTGTCTAAATTCTGAATGTTTCCCAACAGGGCGATGTATTGTATTTCCAACTCTAACAATCCCCTGCGTAGATCTTCCACCTATAACAGGTATTTCTGTTGGATCTTTCACAGAATAATTATATCAAAATCTTGAAGCCTTTCAGGCGGTCATTGACCGCGATATGGTTCGGATAAGAGGACTGTGGCTCCCCCTGCTGGACATTATCCGAACTACTCAAGAGTTTGGCTTTTACCAGACAGACTGAACGTGAGGATAATTTTGAATTTTTTCATCACTTGTAATCAAATCTATACCTTTTTCTCTTGCTGTTGCTACTATCATTCTATCAGCAGGATCAGCATGAAAATCTCCTGGTAAGTTTACAGACTTTAAAGCTATTTGGTTATCAACTGGAATAAATTGAACGAAAGGTAAGCTTTCGATCTTTTCTAACCAGCTATCAGTCTCCATAGTCAATTTCAACCTGCCTTTTTTAATTAGCATATATAACTCCCATGCACTAATCGAGGATACTAATATCGACCCATGCTTAATCTCTTTTTCTATCGCTTCCCGGGCTTGTGAGGAAAGTTTTTCAGGGTTGCTGACCCACCAAATTAAAACGTGTGTATCCAAAACTATCATCGAAGTAATTCCCAATCTTTATCCCCAACTGATAATATAGGATCTTTGTAAACAATTACAGACTTTTGAAGAGCTTTTAAAATTTCACTCGGATCCTCTTTATAGGGTGAAATCTTCGCCACCGGCTTCCCTCCATGGGTAACTATAACAGGAATTTTATCCTTCTCTATTTTCCTCAAAAATTCCAAGAGTCGTGACTTTAGCTGTGATTTAGATACTAATTGCATAACTATAGTCATAGTATCATAGTCATAGATAAATGTCAAGTTAGTTTATAGGTTCGAGTAAAGTAAAAGTGCTCTCCCATACCTAGGATTATTATAACCAATAATTTTGAGCCTATTTTAAGTGCATTTCAGAACTTAAGTTACATTGGGGAGTTAAAACAAAGGTGGTTAGAGATTAAAAGCACCATGTAGAGCGTGTCGCCGAATTAAAATCTCGTGCCTGACAATTTTTTGATGTTGTGCCTAAAGATACCGAAAAATTGGCATTCGTCGACAGTCCCATGTAACAGAATCTTTACAATCTTAAGTTATGGTTTTGCTTAAATCATCATCAAAGGTAAACAAAGAAAAACCTTTCGATTTCGCTGCACATAGTAAAAAACAATCCACAAAATCAATGTTTTTATTGTTAAATAATACTAATGCTTCATCAAAAATATCAACATCTTGAATTTTTAAATAAGGAGTTACAAGTATAACTCTTAATTTATCCATAACCTCAGTTTTAGGAAATTTGTAGTACTTATCTAATGCAAATTCGATTTCAAATATAACAATTTGAGGAATAAAAATTTCTAATTCTTGCGCTTTAGCTTTGACAAACAACCGACTTACTTCATTTGCTTGTTCTGGAATATCGTTGAATAAAAATCTCAAATAAGAATTAGTATCCAAAAGTAGAGTCTGCATATTAACTAGGAAGATCTTTTCTGGGCAATATGTTCTTCAAAAACTTGACGTATTTGGGAAGAAGTAGCTGAAATATCAGTTTTTAGAGATCCTCGAAGTTCTAATAGGTCTTTAATAGGCTCAATTACTAACTTACCTTCTTGTTCAGTTACTAACGCACGACCAGATTTATCTAACCCCATTTTTTTGCGTAAAGAAGCAGGAATACTCATCTGGCCTTGAGAAGTAATAGAAACCGTATATGTCATACATTATGTATACCATATTACATTAAATTTGTCAAGATCCATTATTTATGTACCGTTGCATTATATTTCAACTTAGCTCCCTCAACGGCAAAGTATCAGAACTGATAAATTTTTAAGGGAGTTTTTATTTGGAAATCACTTAAGTTATTTAGACCACTTATTTAATTGATTAGTCACACATTGAGATGGCATTTTTTATATTTCTTACCGCTTCCGCATGGGCATAGATCATTGCGACCAACCTAAGGATAAGTAATTTCAAAACTTTACCCAAATTTAATAATTAAGAGTTAAACTCTAATTATCAAATTGATATTATAACCCAAGTTGCAAAATTCCCCCGCATATAAGACTTTGGTCTGGTATAATACCTTTATGACTGTTATTCAATTAGTACACCAGGATAAGAGTTTGGTTAAGGCATTTCAGCGCTATCAAAAGCGCTATCTTAGTATGGGTAAAATACCTGATGTTAAAAAGTCTCTACCCGCAGATCTATACTTTACAATGCGTCTTGAGGGAGAAAAAATTACTAAAAAAGCTGCTCGAGCTCTCTTTAGATAATTCTTGCCCTAAATACTGTGGCTAAATCAATAGTTGTTAGCACTAAACCAACAGATGCAACTAGTTTTAAGAAACTGCATTTGGTATTCTTCCACGCTCAAAAGTTGTTGAACTGGAACAAGAAGGAGTTAAAAAGGCCCAGCTTTACATCCTCAAATTAGCTGATGAAAAAGTAAGGATTACCCCTGCTTTAATTTGTAGTATCCATAAAGAAGGATTTGGGTTTATTTTCCCAGATTGGGCAGGTAAATTTAGGACAATTGATGTCACTGTTGGCGATTATGAACCGCCTCATTACAGTAAAGTTCCAGTACTTATAAAGATTTTATGTGATGATTTATATATTTGTCAAATTACCGTGAATTTACTTCATAAACCGATCTATATTCACGTTTTTATAAGTTATACTAAGCTGCTCTAGTGAGTCAGAAAATGAACCGAGCTCCCCTGAGTTGGGGCGCTTAGGACTGGTACTTTTGGAATCAGAGGACGAGTTTGAGCCTATTTTTGTATAATGGATATGATCTGAGAATATACCTCATCTAATGATTTGTTTGCGTCAATCACAACAGCACCATGTTTAATCATTTCATCTTCAAAACTGTTTTGCCAATCAAAAACCTGATTAATGTTCTGATCTCCCCGATTAGCCAGTCTATCTCTTAAAACCAATTCGTTAGCTTTTAGTAAAAAAATTTTATCAAATAAATCTAAATTCTCTGTTTGATTGGAAGTAATCCCGCAAATAAATATCGAATTATGAGAAGAATCATTTAGCAATTGTTTTAATTTATCCCTATTCCAGACCCAATCATGAGTCTCGTACCATTCGGGGGGATTGTTTTTACTGCTTCTAATTGGCTCACCGGTTTTTTTATCAACCCATTCCGCCAAACCAGGTTCGTAATCAACATCAATAACTTTATATCCCTCGTCTTTAAGTAATCTTCCTATCGCAGATTTACCCGATCCCAATACTCCGGTAATAACGTATTTCATAAAGATATTCTAGCATTACCGGAAATTATAAATTAGAAGTTATTTTAGAAAAGTTTGTGAAGTTTTATTTACTCTGCTCATGTTCTTGTCTTAATTCTTCTGCAATATCTTCAAATGTATGATTAACTTCCTACGTCTAACAATTCCACCCCTGACATAACTTCAAAGTCTTTCTTGTTAAAGCTTGCAAGATTTAAATCATGATATTTTGCCGTAGCACCAATAATACAATCAAGTAAAGATCTATCATGATTATATGCTTTTAGATTCCCTGCTAATTCCGAAATTTCAGTTGTAAGCGGCAGAATATTAAGCCCTGAGAATAGATCCTCAACCTCCCTCTTGGCTTTTTCCTTTTCCCAAACACTTTTACCGGCATATATTTCAGTATGAGTAACAATTGAAATAAACAAATCCTCACTTTTTGCTAATTTGTATAATAAAGCCTCTGCTTTATTATTTTGCCTTAAAAAATCAATAATAATTGAGGTGTCAAGAAGGACTTTACTCATAAGGAACGTTTAGTTAGTTGTCTTTCGATCTGCCCTCTATTTGCCTCAATTTCACTCGGATCAAACCAATTTCCTCTAATATTGAGTAGTTTTTGGGCATAATCCGTTTTATTTTTTTTTTGCTCAATTGGCTCGGCAATGATCTTACCGTCTTGAACATATAGCTTTAACCAAAATTCATTTACTATCCCCAATGTATCTCTAATATCCTTAGGAATAGTAATTTGACCTTTACTAAATGATTTTATAAACCTCACTGTATTCATACTGAAATTCAGTATATACTAAATATCAGTATTTTTCAAGTCCCCAATTAAGATTTCTTGCAAGATAGCATCTAAAAGAACTGCGGCTGCTTTAGAATTTTTCTTAGGTGCCTTTTCTTTTAGGTAATTATCAAAATAACTTATTTTTCTATCTAGAAAAGCATTAATCACATCTATACGATTTTCCTTATCTAATTCTTCCCCAGATTTTTTTCTATTATATAAATTCTCCACTTCTCTTTTTAAAGTAGCGCCCAGCTCTAATTTTTGAAGCATGACAATAAATTCCATTGGGGGATGAAAATTGTATTGTTCAATCCACATACAGGCAAAGATTGGACGTAATACATAAAAGTACTTTTTTACTCTAACCTTATCTGTTTGTAGATATTGACGGTAATTTCCTTGAGCCATATGAAGATAATGATAAGTACTGGAAATTGGCGAATAAAATTGCGGCATAAACTTTCGTAGATTCTGAGCAAAATTACCATTTTCAATATAGATTATTGGTGAAACAAGCCATTCATATAATGGAGGATTTGATTTCTTATAGAGTTGAAGAGTTTTTTTAATATCCCAGCCAGAAAAATCTAGCTCATCCTGAATCGGGTATTCAATGATATCTCTTTTTTCTTCTACTGTTAAATACCATTTTAAAGGATGCGCATAAATGAATCTAATATCATAATCACTGTCTTGTGATTCAAAGCCCCAGGCTCGGCTTCCTGATTCAACAGCATAAAGAATTTTTATTTGTTGTTCTTTTTCAATTTCATGTAGTTTAGTAAGGATTTTATTTTTCATGATTTATTATTTTGTTCCCATCTTATTTTTAATAACTTCGCTGTAAAACAAAACATTGCAGGATTTGTTAATAGTGTATACTATCTTCACCTTAAGAAGGAGTTTTTTATGGGAATGTTTGATTCTTTTCTAGTCAAATTAGAATGTCCTCTCTGCAAAAAAACTGAACTGAGAGAGATTCAGACGAAGCAGTTTGCCAATATTTTAGCAGCATATCATGTTGGAGATATAGTCGAAGATGCTCCTGTTGGAGAATTCTGGCTCAAAGATGAGTGGTGGTGCGAAAATTGCCGCAAAAAGAAAAGAGAATATAACCATGATATTTATCTTCGCTTATTAGAGGGGCTTTTTCTTGGCGTTTATACCGAGCAACAGTACCAAGAACAAAGAAAGAAGTTACTTGATACATACGAAATTATGCAATTATATAAACAAAGTGCTCACGCAGGAACCAATAGGCGTTTTTTAATTCAAAGAATTGATAGTTTGATCAAAGGTTCCAGAATACAATGGAAAAATGAAACTAGTAGCAAAGGAAAATTTCCTTTTTTGCTTCCCAAAAATAATGAAGAATTGGTAAAAGAAATCGAGGAAATTATTAATCGCTTTAAAGAAAATGAACCTGAACTAGATGATAAACCTTCTTGGTTATAGAGATACTCAATAATACTAATTTCATCTGCACCTTTTTAGCTTTTGTTTGATTACGTTATTGATTCGAATAAGACACTGGGCTCGCCAGGTGGGACGATTTTAGAACTATTAATTGGGTAAATGAGCTTGATTTTCCTGAATTAGTTCTTAATCAGACCCAACAACTTTTATCTATTTCCCTCTAAAATACACCAACTTGATATTATCATCTTCTATATTTAGTTTACCGAATTTGTCCTTGCTGATTTGGTTGGTTATGATAGAGAAGGTAGTTATAGGGGTTTGGTCTGATAGAAACGTATCCTTCTAACTGTCCACTTGAAAGAGTATTACCAGGACCATTAGTGAACTGCTCGCCATTACACTTATAACCTTTGGCATCAGCTCGTTCACGGGTTAAAACAAAATCATTTGGTTTAAAACCAAGTGCTGCGTACGGCGTGAAGGCTTCGGGGGTCATATAATCGAAAATGGATAAATAAACTCTCTTGAAGTCTAAAAGTTGGGCTTCGTAGGAAACATCCATACCGTCTTTGGGGCCAATGGTACCAACCAGTTCACCGGATGTGACTTTACTACCAACCTTCAGACTCGGTAATAGATCAATATGGAACAGACGGACATAGTAACTAGGGTTTTTAGAAGAGGCTATATGAACCTGAGTCCCAACGGGAGTTTGTTCATTCTCGTTGGCGATAATCGTGCCATCAAACGGTGAATAGATATTGATATTTGTTTCACCGGGACCGGGAGTGGAGCGTTTTGGCATGTTGCTTGCCTGATTTTGGCCGGAATTGAAAAGACCCAAATTGAAGTAATGTTTCATGCTCCGGCAGGTTTCACCATCCCAGGAACGAGATGAATAATCATGCCCGGCATCTGAACGGAAATAAGAAACAGCGTAAACTTTACTAATGTCCATAACATTCGCTGTGATAGGTGGCACATCAGCTTGATCAAATTTTGACAGAAAGTTCATTTGTCCAATAGAACCAATCATTCCGTTTGTATCCCTCCCTTGCATCATACTCTGACATTTTTCCTGGTTTTCGGGTTTTGCACAGGCAGCCATACATGACACAGGGGAACTACACCCTAGCTCTTTCATTATTTTCCCAAATTTATCTTGTTGCTGAGAACCTGGAGTTTGAGAAGTAACCACTGGATTTCGAGATACTGATCTATTTTTGAAAAACCCCAAATAATATATTCCACCAGCTATTCCTAATATAACCACTATTCCAATAATAATTAATGGTGCAAACCCTTTTTGGTCGAGCATTAATTTCAGTGTATCATCATGGCGGTTAAACAACTATCGTTTGAACTACCGACATTTAGATTAAGGTCAAAAAGTTCGGGTCCTAGGTGGGTTATGTAAAAATTCGTGCCTAAAATTGGTGTGCTCGCCAGATGGGACGATTTTAGAACAATTAACTGGGTAACTGAGATCGAATATCCTGAATTAACGCTCCAGCAAACCCAACAATTATTATCTATTTAAGGTTTTCAAACAAAAGTTAGCTTGACAAGGTAACTTAGCTGGATTAGGCTGAATATATGGATGAGATTAAAGAGATTGACCAGCCAAAATCGGAAGGATTTAAAGAACTAAGCAGAGAGGAGGTTTTGAAGCTATCTCCCGTAGATAGAGCAGTTTATAAAGCCAAAAGAGATTTTACAGCTTTTGCTGTTGATTTTAAGGCAGCTGGTATCGATGAGTCACAAAGAGATCAAGTTATTGCTGCTGCCGAAACTAGAATACGCCATGAGTACGCTGAACTTGACCAACAAGACCCCATTAATCGAATTGCACAAACTTTATTTGAAGTAGAACCAAACAACGTTAAACTTTTGGGAATTCAATATCACAACTATTTGTTGGGAAACTTAAGTAATTTGCAAAAATTCCGGGGGCTACAATATAGTCCACACAGTTATATGCCTCATGAATTACAAGGAGAGCTTGGTAACGAACATTTCACCACAGTAGCTATTCGTCCAGATACTGAAGGGAAACCTAGCCTAAGATATTATTTACCCATTCAGACAGGAGAATCACGTAACTATGATACTAAAGAGCTATATGCTGAAGGAATGAGTGATCAACAAATAGAAGACTTTTTGCGCAAAATTGGAGCCTTAGAAGATGATCAGTCTTTAAGGGATTTGGAATTGGGCTTACCGACCTTAGCTGTAATTAGAAATGCTCCTAGTTCTCCTTACCGTGCCAATGGCGATAGAGAACCCATGATTAATAATTACAACCAAGGTACAATGCCTGCCAAAACTTTAGTTTTAGATCAAGTTAAGACTAATATCCCGGGTGTAGAAGTCCAAATTCGACCTTATGATCCTCATCAAAAGATTACCTTTATATTAGATCAAGCGGCATTAGATCGTTCATTGAATAACCCAAATATTCCTCAGAGGTAAAAAAACCAAATTAGTTCGAGTCCTATTGGGAGTATGTAAGAATTCGTGCCTAAAAACAGTGTGCTCCTCGAGTAGGACTCGAACCTACAACCTTGTCGTTACAAGTGCCCTCAAGTTTTCCTGAGGCTTGGACTATCTCATCTCCATACTTAAAAAGCTTAGGAGCCGGATTCTTAGTCTCTGAACCTGCCTGTATTACATAATACAGGAGTGGCTGCGGATTACCATACTTGATTGTTTAGGCTTCCCGACAGTTAACCCGATTTTCACTCTGGAGTTTCCTCCAAAGGCTGCGTAACTTCACAGCGACCTGCTCTGCCATTGAGCTATCGAGGAATATTATTCTGTTAAAGAACTTGATGAATTTTATCACTTAGGATAGTGGAAATCTAGTTTCGGAAGGAGATATTCGAATAATTCCTAATCTTGAGATAAACGAATTTCTTCTAAGGCTTGTGAGGCACTGACACTATATTTTAAATAGTCATAAGTTTCTGCTGGGCGCATATCACCTAAAGAAGGGGCTGAATCCTGGTAAAAATGGCCACCTATCTCTTCCAAAGCATGAAAAGATCTGGTAATAAACAAACCCTCGGGAGTAATAACAACTTCTTTCCCGCCAGGAATTTGAGCATACTCAACCATAATACCAGGCCTTTTTACAACCATACCGGCTAAACCAAATCCCTGTTCGGGAAAATTTTTAACGGCTGCTATTTGCTCTTTCAATTGGTCTTTTAAAAATTCTGCTGCATTAAGCTCAGCTTCTGTTGGAGGTCGATTTAATAATTCCTTAGCACCCATTATGAATCAGAGATTACTATTTAATTATCTAAGTGTCAACACTTTTACTGGGTTGACCGATCTTTGTTCCTCCTGTAAACTACTAGAAGTGTTCAGATGCTAGAACTGGCCTGATTTCCAGGTTAAGCGCTTCAACTTCCTGAAGCAAATGGTACAAATTGCGTGAGAATCGCAACTTCGTAGCTGTAATCAAACAGTGCTGATGAGTACCTCTTAAGCATCTTCTCTTCCGCCTCTGGCGGAAAGAAATATGGAGGGATGCTTTCTTTCAAAGTTTTCCCTTTTAAATAAATTCCAATTTGTCACTTTTCGTGGTCAAATTTTGGGAACCTTACCATGGAAAGACGTAGATTTTTAGAACTTTCATTTGGAACAGCTGCTGTCTTAGTAACCTCACCTCATTTAACATTTGCCCAAGAAGATACCAGAAATCCAACTTTGGCAACTTTAGATAGCTACCAAACTTACATCGAACCAGAAAGAGCAGATTTTGAGGAAAATGTGATTTCACAAAAGGATCTTTTTATCGGATATTACCCAATCACCAGAGAAAGACAGTTAACAGATTTTAATATGTACTACCCACTTTACAGAGCTGCAGAAATTCAATATGGAGTACCGTGGCAACTAATTTGGGTCATGCATATCCAGGAAACCCAAGTTTCAACTCATCCTAACCCAGGGGCTTCAGGTTATGAAGGTGCAATGCAAAGATCGCCAAGATTATTCCCATTACAACAGACTCTAAGCGCTGCAGAAGATTGGGAATTTTTAAAAGCGCTTCCCCAGAGGTATACTCAAGGATCTCCCCCTTTTAGAAATGATTATCGAGAAATCATGTGGGCTGGAATGCACATTCCAGAAAGAGCACACAGCTTCCACCCTAATCTGAGTTTTGAAGACGGAATTTTACAAACTGTGCGTTATAACTATTCTGCCGCAGTTTTTGGCAACCAAAGAGTCAATCAATTCCTAAAAATCAGACCCAACTTTGATCCCTACAAAAGATCACTTTAATCTGTAGTTGAAGACAATTACAGCTGGATAAATACAATAAAGTTATGGGACTTCTGGAAAAATTTACAGGTCTGGATAAACAACTTGCACAGGTGGGGCTTAAAGATAAACCTTATTGGCTTAACCTAGCTTTCAATAATGATCAAAATCGCATATTTTTAACTTTTGTAAATGGATTTCACCCTACTAGTAGAAAAACTGCGATAGAATATGTGACTGATTGCTTATTGCCAGCTTTGGGAGAACTTGACGAGCAAGGGGGGAGAATTTTATCAGTGACTAGCCTGGCTAGCGGTATAGATTCAAATGCACACGCTGCAACTAATGGATTTTTAGTAATAGCTGAACCCCGAGAGAAATCTTCTTAAAAAGTTTTATTCCAGATAATCTCGCAGCTTCTTCGCCCGGGTTGGGTGTTTCAACTTCCTTACAGCTTTGGCTTCAATCTGTCTAATTCTTTCACGCGTGACTCCAAATTCTCTTCCCACCTCTTCCAAAGTCCTTTGTTTTCCATCTTCTAAACCAAATCTAAGCTGCAATACCCGTTTCTCACGAGGTGAGAGCGTATCTAAAACTTCATCTAATTGATCTTTTAGCAGTTCACGGGTAGCTTGCTCTTCTGGTTTCAAACCAGGGGCTTCAATAAAATCCCCTAACTGGGAATCATCCTCATCTCCCACAGGAGTAGCCAATGAAGTTGGTTCCTGGGAGACTTTGACAATTTCCCGGGCTTTTGAGGGGTCCATATCCAATACTGAGGCTACCTCTTCCGGGGTAGGCTCTCTTCCCAGCTCTTGCATTAACTTGCGCTGGGTACGGTTAAATCGGTTTATTGTTTCCACCATGTGCACCGGAATCCGGATCGTCCTGGCCTGATCGGCAATGGCGCGGGTTATAGCCTGGCGGATCCACCATGTTGCATAAGTGGAGAATTTATAACCCCGTCTCCAGTCATATTTTTCCACCGCCCGCATTAAACCGATATTCCCCTCTTCAATCAGATCCAACAAACTCATCCCCCGGCCAACATATTTTTTAGCAATTGAAACCACCAATCTTAAATTGGCGGAGATTAAACGGTGTTTGGCCCGGTCATCACCTTTTTCTGCTTTTTGAGCCAGGTCTATCTCTTGGGCTGCATTTAGCAGGGCAACTTTACCAATATCGCGCAGGTATTGGCGGACAGGATCAGTGACTGAACCTTCATCTAAAGAAGCCAAAACTTCCAGCTCTTTTTCTAAATCAGTGGTGGATTTGGTTTCTTCCGAAACCTCCTCGGCAGTGGTTTCAAAAACATCAACCCCGGTCTCAATCAGCTTTAAATAAAAGTTATCAACTTCCTGAATTGTATCTTCTGGTTTGGGGAAAATTTGCAATATCTCTTCTTGAGTCACAAAACCGCGCTCTTTACCAAGTTTAAGCAGTTTTTTATCATCCAGATTGATAGGTTTGGTAGGTTTTTTGGTTGCCATAAGTGTTTGGATCAAAAAGATCACAAAAAAATCCGGACCTGTCAAGTACAACGGATAAAAGTATTATATGGCTTATAGCTTGGGAAATGCAAGCCCTATTCATAAATGCCAAAATCCCAATCAGTTTCAAAACATAAATACCAAATAATTTAATCATTTGAATCTAAATCTTGATTTGTTATTTAACATTTTGGTTTGGAAATTGAACTAAAGATTTTTCAATTTCACGGACAAATCGCGAAACCTTTTGTTTAAAGTCTGGAGTTGTTCTCCATTATCAAACTCCTGGGCGCTTTTAATTTGCATCGACAACTTTTCTAAGGAGTTTTTGATCAGCATCTTTTTAAGCTCAGAGACCACCACTTCGACTTCCTTCTGCCACAACTTTTTATCTGTCATCTTTTCATCAATCTCCCTCAAATACAGATTATCAACTCTGGCAGTCAGCTCTGGCGGGATAGTCTTAATAAATTCCGCAATTTTAAAAGATTTCCCTTGAAAAGAGATACTATCTAAAAATAACACTAACATCACATAAACCGTTTTAAGCTCATCTTGGGTAAAGATAGTTTCCGGAAAATTAGGCACAAATGTGTGATCAAATGGGATATGGAGTAACAGAGAGATCAAATAATCCTCCAGCAGTTTCCGGCGGTCAGTGACCAAAGCTTTTTCCTCAGTAGAAGCTTTAGGCGTCACAACAATTTGGGCTACAACCGGGCTTCTCATCTCAATCCGGATTTTATCCATATAACCCCTGACCAAATCATCTTTAATCAAAAGCAGGGCTGCTAGTTTTTGGATATAGTGCTCTTTGGTAATCGAATCGGAGATCTTTTGCCAGATCGGTAAAAGCTCAGCAAAAAGCGCCCTTTTACCGACTGCTGATTTAATATCAAAGCGCTTGGCCACAGATTGGAGATAGTAATCATAAATTGGGGTCGCATTCTCCACCATCTGTTCCCATTTTTTAGGGTCTTTTAAGCAAACCTCTGCTGGATCTTTGGCTTCTTCCACCACGATGACCTTGATATTTAAACCTGCCCGGTCTGCCAACTCGATCCCCCTTCTGGCCGCCGCATCCCCTGCCAAATCAGTGTCAAAACACAAGACTAAATTTTGAGTATATTTTTTGATCAGATCTATCTGATCGACTGTGAGTGCCGTACCTTTTGAAGCAACGATATTTTTGACTCCTGATTGAAAGGACATCAACATATCCATCTCCCCTTCAACTACTATTGCCTGGTCTTTTTCTTTAATTGATCCTCTCGAAAGATGCAGGCCAAACAAAAATTTACCTTTATCAAAAATCGCAGTTTGGGGAGTGTTAATATATTTGGGTTCTGCTTTATCTAGGACCCGGCCGGAAAACCCCATGATCCGGTCACGGATATTAAAAAGCGGGAACATGATCCGGCCGCGGAAACGATCATATCCGCCTCTTTGGGAAGGCACAATTAAACCTGAGTCGATCAACTCAGTATTAGTAAAACCGCGTTTTTTTAAAAATGAAGTTAAAGATTCCCAGGATTGCGGCGCATACCCCAAGCCAAAAATTTTTATAGTTTCCCCGCTCAAACCCCGCTTTTTTAAATATTCCAGGGCATTTTTACCCAGCCTATGCTCAGTTAATAAATACTGGAAAAATTGCTGGGCTTTGAGGTGGGCCTCATACAGTCTTTCATTTTTATTGGGTTCCTTTTTGGTTCTTTGGAGGGTTACACCAGCTTTTTGGGCCAAAATCTCCAGAGCCTCTTTAAACTCTACCCCCTCTTTTTCCATTAAAAATTTGAAGCAATCGCCTCCACGATTACAGCCGAAGCAATGCCAAATTTGGCGCTCAGGCGAAACCATAAATGAGGGAGTTTTCTCACCGTGGAATGGGCAATTAGCTTTGTAATTTACTCCAGCTTTTTTCAGGGGTATATATTCTGAGATTAGGTCAACGATATTAATGCGGGATTTTATTTGTTCAAGATCATCCATGGAAGGTTTCTGAGCGAATTGTAGCCCAAAAATAAACCGAAAGCAAACTAAATCCAGAAAATTTGCTATGCTTAAATGATGTTTAGAAGTGATATTTTTTGGCTTTTACCTGCTCTTCTGGTTGCAATTTACGAAGTATTTTTTATTTGGAATAAATTGCCCCTAGAACAAGAGAGTTCTACCGAGGTTAAGGGCGAATACAATCAATATGACCAGCTCAAAATTGGCTATTTGATTAATTGTTGTTATCTGATTTTCTGGATTCAGCTTGTTTTCCCTCTATTTACAATCTCAAGTAATAATGCTCTGGTAATTTTACTAAGGATTGTTGGTTATTTTCTAATCATCTGGGGAACAGTCCTGGCAGTTTTAGCTTTGAAAAAGTTGGGCCGGAACTGGTCTGGTATGGATCAGTACCAAATCAAAAAAGGCCATCAATTAGTAACCACAGGTGTTTATAAATTAGTTAGACACCCTATCTATTCGGGAGTATTAATGGAAATCATTGGTTTTGAATTGGTGGCTAATAGTTGGTTTGTTCTACCTTTATCAATTGGGACATTTTGGGTTTTTAAAAACCATATTGCCAAGGAAGAAAAGCTACTGGCGCAAAAGTTTGAAGAAAGACTTCAAGATTATCGATCCAAAACTAAGACCTTAATTCCTTTTTTATATTAATTTCAAAATTAGTGACTCGTAAGATCGGACAAGTTATAATAATGCAACTTGGAGAGGTCGCATAGTGGCCGAGTGCACGGTCTTGGAAAGGCCGCATACCGCAAGGTATCGAGGGTTCGAATCCCTCCCTCTCCGCTCATTTAATTAATAATAAATACTCTATATTCCCAGCTCCTCCTAAAATTGGTGATTCCATTTCATCTTTAACCTTAAACCCCAAATTCCCAATCTCCTTTTGGACTTTATCCTTTATACTTTGGACTTTATCCTCAGGTACTATCCCCCTGACCAAATTTCCTCTTTTATTTAAGGTTTCATAATGAGGTTTAAGTAAAGCGATTATCTGTCCATTGTCCTTTAAAAACTTTTTTATTGCTGGTAAAACTAGCTCCAACTTTGTCCATCCTGCATCAATTGTTATTAAATCCATTTGCTCTGGTAGCTTGTTTAAATGAAGCACATTTGTCCGCTCCATTACTATAACTTTGGGATCATTTCTTAATTTCCAAGCTAACTCCCCGTATGCAGTATCAACAGAGTAAACTTTTGCTGCCCCATTTTTTAATAAACAATCAACAAATCCCCCAGTTGAGGAACCGATATCTAGGCAGGTTTTACCAGTAATATTAATTTGGAAATTAGCTAAAGCCGCTTGCAGCTTTTCCCCACCCCGAGAAACAAACAGATCACTGGCCATCTTTTATTAGCAGAAAAGCTCTGCTTAGCTCCATGGCTTTGTTAAATAACTCTTTTTCAGTTTTAAAGGTAATTTTCTCCAAGACCTCATCAGGACTAAACCATCCAGCACCTGATAATTCAGATTCTTCATATTTAACCTCCCCTGATAAATACTTCATCAGATAAAATGTCACAGTTTTAAAAGTTTTTTCCCCTTCCCAGTAAAAAAAGTATTTTAAATCATCAACTTTCCTGGTAATTTCCGCCTTAACTCCAGTCTCCTCTTCTACTTCTCTTAATGCCGCCTCTTTTAAACTCTCTTTACCTTCAGGATGTCCTTTGGGAAAGCCCCAGTAATTCACATCTTTTTCAGGTTTATAATTTCCCACCAATAAAACTTGACCTTTGTTATTAAATACTATCCCACCTGCTGAAAAATCTTGCTTCATTGTTAGTTCTTACTTTCTAATGCTTTGGCTTGTCTCTTTTTCAAATCATTCCATTGCTGAAGAGTAATAATTTCCCCTCCCACAACAATTGAACTCTTCCCCCCACGCTCGAGAATTATCTCTCTTACGAATAATTCGCCCTTATCTTTCGCTTCTTGCTGCTCAGGGGTAAGTAATTCACCACCCGTTAAATCCCTGTCACTGAAGATATGCATACATAATATTTTGTCTATTTCTATCATATATTTAAAAAATTTAGCAAATACAGATTCTGAACTGCGCACCCGAGGCGACTCGAACGCCTGACCACAAGCTTCGGAAGCTTGTACTCTATCCAACTGAGCTACGGGTGCATAAGCGGGGAGCAGTTGACGACGTTAGAACTTTTTACGCACAATCTTTAGCTTCTCCAAACTATATTATACCAAGCTTTCCAGTTTTAATAGTTCCACCTAATGTAAATTATCGGAATTATAATTCTTGTATGTTTAAACAAATTGATATTGTCGATAAGTCTAAATAACCAACGACATATACTATTGACATATATGTCAAGTATGATATAATACATTTATGCAAATGTTAAAAACCATGGTATATTTACCACCTCAGTTAAAAAATAGAATCGAAAACCTAGCTAAACAACAGAAAACCACCCAGGCTGATATTATTAGGGGAGCACTCGAAGAAGGATTAGGTACAGCCAGATTTCAAAACAACGCTTCTGCTCAAGCTTTGCTTAAGATTGCCGAGATTGGGAGGATGAACCCACTCACTGGGCCTCATGATGCTGAAAAGATGAATGAGTATTTATGGGGCAAAGACTGGAGTAAGGATGAGTAGCCCACCGGTGGTAATTGCAGATGCTGATGCAATCGTCGCCCAAACGGACCAGGATGATCCTCACCACCAGGCTGCAATGACAATCTCTATAACCCTAGTTCAAATTAATGCTCAGGTTATTTATCCGGCAACTGCTATCGCTGAAGCAAATGCTCATATTCAGCGGGTTCTTGGTAGTACTGCTGCCGCTTATGGCACAGCCCAAGTGTTTATTAACACTTCAGTCCATGTTTCAGAAGTCAATCAGCAAACGCTGACTCAAGCGATGGGTTATTTTTCACCAGAAACTAGTAAGAAAAATACCTTATTTGATTGCATTGTTGCAGCTACAGCTAAACAATTAAATGCTGACTATATCTTCTCTTGGGATAGCTTTTACAAGAAGCAAGGTTTTAAACTGACTGACGAGCTTATCAAAAAACCAGAAGCAGTTACCGCCATTACTGAAGTGGTAGAAAATAAGGAACATGGAGCTAATGAACAACCGAAGAATGATGAGGAGACTACTTAAAATATTAATTACCTTCCGTTTGCGGAGGAGGTGAGATTCGAACTCACGGTTCAGTTACCCGAACAACCGCTTTCGAGACGGTCCCGTTATAACCACTTCGGTACTCCTCCAAAAAAATAATTTAATTTTGTCCAATGGCGCTCATTGTTAGAACCAATGTCGACAAAATATCTTAAAATTTCTGGTTTTCTTAATATCACCCTATATTTGGTAGTCGAGGTTGGACAATAACCCAGCTCTTTAAGACTTTTAATAAACTTCCCGATAATAAACCCGAAAAGCAAGTATATTTGCGTCCTTGGCGGGACTCGAACCCACAACCCCAACCTCCGCAAGGTTGTGCTCTATCCAATTGAGCTACAAGGACAATATGCGTATTTTACTATAACGAGTTGATTAAAACTAACTTTTATTTGTAATTTTTAGTGCGATCGCTAAATTTGGACAATTTTAATGATGGGGGTTTTCTAAAGGGAAGTGTTTTTGCAGCGAATCTGACCATTTATCAATAATAGATTTTGGGGCAATCTCGTGAAATGGCAAGTATCTGGCCACGGCTTTTTTAACCTCTTCCTCATCCTGCTCCCCCAACATAATAATCAGCATCCCAGGAAACCGCAGTTGGGTTAAAACATTTAACACTTTAAACCCTTCTTTTTGGGAAAACCAAAAAGAGTCTAACTCTTGGAAGTGGTAAAAATGATCACCAATCGTTATCCCCTGGGTGGAGATCTTATAATCCAGCTCCCCAGGCGGAATAAAATTTAGAACATAAACTAAGAACAAAAAAGCAAAAAGGGCGCCGATTAGGATAAACTCTCCTGCCAACAAGGCAATCAATGAGATTAAAATGACTAAAATTGCAGCGGTAGTATAAAAAGAGCGGTCTTTTCTCCTAAAAGGTCTGGCAGGCGCTTTCCAGGTAATTAAGGTTTTGACCGGATCTTGGCTTTGATCACCCATTTCATCTCCTGTAGGAAGTTCTGGGGTATCAAGGGGTGAGGATAACAGGTTTTCTTTGTATATCTTGGGCATTAACCATAGTTTACAAGTAAACTATGGAATGATCAATAATCAATGACACAATTACCAATGAATGACCAAGTATCTAAATGATCATTTGAATATTGAAAATTAATTGCATTATTGCGTCATTGAAACTTGATTATTTTAATTAGCAAATTTATCCGCTAGAAGCTGTTCCAACTCAGTGGTCCTGCCATCAAACCCCAAAGCCCAAATTCCTACCCCGGCCAAATTCTTTTTATTAATAAAATCATACTTGACCCCAAGCGAGCGGGTATTTTCAAAATGCACCACCCGATTTTGGCCTCCGGAAAAATAGGTATACCAAGGGGTTTGGGTTGTCTCATTCCACTGGATATTTAATTTTTGAGAAAGCTCAGCAATTTCTCCATAAGGCAAAACTTTGACCTCGCCTTGGGCAACCTGAGCATCTGATCTACGAGTAATGGCTGGCCAATCATAACCATAGTATGGCACCGCTAAAATTAACTTCTCCGGTGGGACTTTTTCCAAATAGGCGTTAATATAATCCAATAGGTTAATCCCCTCCCCGCCCATTGGGGCAACAGCTCCGGCGTTGGCCGAATCCGGAGTATGGAAATCATAACCCATGATCACCAGCCCATCACTGTTTTGGGCCAAGAGGGAGACATCAAAAAACTCATTAACCTTGGCTGATCTGGCATAGGTGGCAATGGTCAAAACTGATTTTGGGTATTGGCGCTTCATCTCTTTGTTTAGATTGCTCATTAAGATTGAGAATTTATCCCGCACTTCATCCGGAGGTGTCCCGACATATTCAAAGTCAATATTAACCCCATCCAAAGACTTAGAGCTGATTTGATAAAGTACATTATTAATGAATGTCGTTTGGGCTTGAGGATTCTTGACCATTTTTTCAATATTATCATTACTAAAACTTTTAAAAGTTAAGAAAACCTTAACCCGGTTGGCTTTTTGCTTTCTTAAAAAGGTGATTAAACTTTTATCATTTTGCCATCTATTCCATGCCTCAGAGATCTGCGGGTTTTGGGGGTAATTTTTGATAATATCTCCATCAGGCCCAACTTCCAAACCAAAATAAGCCACCGAAGTTAAAAGCTTGGTGTCAATTTGGTCCAATTTATCCGTAACCCAATATGGAAGGTAACCAAAAACCTCTTTTTTTATGGCCCCATTTAGGGTCAATTTAATTTGGGAGGGGTTGGAGTTAAAGGCTTTATCAATTGAGATTACCTGTTCGTTAATATAAACCGGGGATTTTTGGGCAGCGGCTGCGATTTTGGGTTGCTGATTACTTACTGCAGCTTGCTCAGTGTTAGTGGTTGAGGCGGCAGTGGCGGGATTTTTGGGTTGGGAAAATAAATTCATCCCAATAAAACCGGCCAACACTAAAAAAATTAGCAGCAATAATCCGGCATTAAGTTCTAACAGTTGTTTAACCAGACTAAAATCCCAAGAGTTTTTGGGATTATTAGAATTTTCAAAATTTGGTTTACCGCTTTGGTAAATAATAGGTTGGGGCTGCTGGCCAACCAGGCCAGGGGTGGAGTTGGTAGGTTTTGGGATAGGTTGACTTGGGGGCATAGTAACCATTTTAGAGAACGGATCCAATTAAGGCAACCTTTGGGCCTAATTAAACCTTAACCTTGCAGAATAAAACCAGAAGAAAACAAAAATCATAATCAAAGTAAAAGTATTTCCAATAGATCTGGCATTTTTCCATTGGTCAATTGAATTACATTAGCAATAATATCGATTAAAATTAATATTCCCAAAGCATAAATTGGCCTTTTTTTGACTATTATTAAACCAATCGCTACTAATAAATTAAATAAAGTTGTAAGTATAGCCAGAGTTATAGTTAAGGGAGTACCCAGACGCAGAATAAGTAACAAACCAAAACCATTTAAAAGTACTTCAATTAAGAACAATACTCCCAGTGGTTTGGCATTTTTAATTGGATCAAGTATAACTTCGCCGTAGCATGGGTAAAAAGTGTATCAAGAACCAGGGATTAACTCTACGTTCTAGTAACCCGAGTCTAGTTATAGTAAAATTAGCTTCGTGGAGGGTGGGCCGGACGGTCTAGGCAATGGTTTGCTAAACCATCACGACCTCAAAAGCGTGAGTGGGTTCGACTCCCACACCCTCCGCCAGGAGGAATCGAGCAATGGTGGCTCATCAGTCTTGAAAACTGAGGTCCGCAAGGACATGTGGGTTCGAATCCCTCTTCCTCCGCCAGCAGGATATTTGAATAACTTCACATCTTGACACAGGGAAAATTTTTAATTAAACTTAGCTAAATTAGCTAACTAAATAAAATGCAAATTATAAATGTCCACCAAGCAAAAACCAATCTCTCAAAGCTTATTAGCTTTGTATTAGAAGGGCAAGAAATAGTAATTGCCAAGGCTGGAAAACCTGTTGTCAAAATAGTCGCCTATAAAGAAACACCGAAGAGCCGAAAACCAGGTTTATTGAAAGGTAAAATTTTTTTATCAGATGACTTTACAAGTGAGGATGAAAAAATAAATAAACTTTTTTATGGGGCGTAGTCAGATGCGCTATCTTTTAGATACTCATATTTTTCTTTGGTGGCTTAGTGGTGATAAAAAACTTAATCAGAAAACGGTAGAATTAATAAAAAATCCGCAAAATCAGATTTTTGTCAGTGTCGCCAGCGCTTGGGAGATTAGCATTAAAAGAAAAATTGGCAAAATTTCTTTGAAGACAACCATTGAAGAATGCTTTAAAACTTCCAGTTTTATGATCTTGGATATTACCCTGAACCATATCCTTGAGCTTGATACCCTACCTTTACACCATAGTGATCCTTTTGACAGAATACTAGTTGCCCAAGCCAGAACAGAGAATTTCACCTTTGTGACTGATGATGTAAAAATTAAAAAATATGAGCTTAAAATAGTGTAATTGTATAAATTTGTTTTATCTAGTAATAGCCAAAAGCACAGACTCTTTAGACTCCGTCTCTATTTAGTATATAGCAACACTCCTTTAGAGTTGATTCTTGAGAAATAATTACCAGTTTTACTAAAAACTATCTCCCATTTACCAGCTTCAGGTATAATTAACTCATGCGTATCTTTAATCGCAAGGCCCGACATGATTACTTTATTATTGAATCCTTTGAAGCAGGGGTGGTTTTATCTGGTTTTGAAGCCAAATCAGTAAAAATGGGCCGGGTTGACTTATCTGATTCCTTTGCCCGAGTAGAAAATGGTGAGCTTTTTGTCAAGAATTTATATATTCACCCCTTCCAAACCCCACCCCAAGGTTATAATCCCCGGGTAGATCGCAAATTACTGCTCCATAAAAGGCAAATTGAAACCTTGATGGGTAAATCAGGCCAAAGCGGTATTACCTTAATCCCGTTAAGCATTTATATCAAAAGAAATTTTGTTAAAATTGAGCTAGGACTGGCAGGTTCAAAGAAGAAATATGACAAACGTAGGGCTATAAAAGAGCGTGACCAGGCACGAAAACTGGAACAGGAATTAAGCCCAGACTAACCTTCTAAATTTGCTTTTAAGCTCAAACTATGGTAATATACTGCGTATTGGGGACGAATTGTTTCGATGGGATAGCACTTTAAAAACTGCAAGCCAAGGTTGAGAGAATCCTTGTTAAAAATCTTTCAAAAATTAACTGGCATTAAAAACGCCTTTGCTTCTTTCTTAAGAGGCCCTCAACAGGTCGCTTTCGCATAAGAGCTGCTTTAAAGAAATCTCTTCTCGATGGAATCTTTAAGGTATAAACTCAGTCGAGGTGCTGTTTGGATTAGTTTTGATTATACTAACCAAACTTAAGATGAACTAATCAGATAATTGTTTTCCTGCTAGTAGGTTACAACAATTATCTAAATATATACTAGCTAAGCTTGTAGCAGTTTTTTTATTTCTATTTCAGACCCGATTTCATTGATCGGCGTCTCCACCAAAAGATCCTCAATCCAGGTGATTGGGGATTTTTTAGTTACTTTAAATCAACCTGGTAAATCTTTCCACCTTCCAATAAATATAACTTCTTACCTTTTTCATCTACCACCAAATCATTGGCGGTTTTAAATTTATCCCCAGTATATTGAGAAAGATATTGGCCTTTTTTATCAGTCATTACTACCCTACTATTCTCATTATCCAAAAAATACATCTTATCTGTTTCATCAGAGATAAAAAAGTTTTTAATTTTATCCAAACTTGGATCAATTTGCCCTAATTGAAAAAAATCCTTACCACCTTGGATAAACTTTAAAATGGTGTTATCAGATTTTAAAACCCAAACTGCACCATCAATCTGCAAATTCCTAGCCGCAGCAAAATCAGTACTCTCCCCTTCCCTCAGGTACTGATTCCGATCTGAAAAACCCTTTTCTGTAGCAATATATTTCCAGATCCGGTTTTTAAACTCATCCTATAAATAAACGTT
>Ga0209515_10002589_pt1 | contig 27504 bp, 29 predicted proteins | sample Subgroupgradi54m_FD_187454 | JGI IMG/M metagenome (GOLD analysis project Ga0209515, IMG submission 187454) | Subsurface groundwater microbial communities from S. Glens Falls, New York, USA - GMW60B uncontaminated upgradient, 5.4 m (SPAdes)... ... | reverse complement strand
AGCCCGCTCGCAGGTCGCAAGCCGCTCCGCGTCTGCCCGCTTTGTTCCTTTGGAATCCCCCCGCCCAGGCCTCCGGACCCGCCACGCGTCGCCTTCGGCACAAGGCCAATGGGCGCCAACGGGCAGAGGGCACTCGCAAAGGCGCATGGCCTTGGACCTAGGCCGGCTGGTCAGCGGGGTGACAGCCGCGCAGGAGACCATCGAGGCCAAGGGTCGTCCCGACGCGAGGGGGGATCTGTGGCCCCGAGCGCGCTTGAGGCCGTAGAAGAGGTCCTGACGTGGCTCATCGCAAGAAGGCCTTGGTCGATCAGTCAATGCTCCAAGCTGGGGAGGGCCGCCTAGCCATGCCTCTCAGCCGGCTCCAGTGGCTTGGCATTTGGGCTCCGACTGCCTTCGGAGGTCTCCTCCTTTGGTTCACGCTGGCGTTCCATTACACCCTCCCAGTCTGGTTCCTCGTCCTGCTCGTCCTCAGTATAAGCGCGGCCGGGGCCGCCCTCTTCTCTTGGCTCGTCTTCGCCCAGATCCGCCGGCGGGAGGAGAAGGTCAAGGATCGTGCTTGGCAGCAGGCCGCAGTCGCCGAACTCGGTCAACGTGCGCTGGCCGGGACCGACCTGTCCACGCTGATGAACGACGCGGTCGCCCTCGTCGCGCAAACCCTCGATGTCGAGCTTTGCAAGGTGCTGGAGCTTCTTCCAGACGGCACCGCGTTGCTGTTGCTGGCGGGTGTGGGCTGGAAGGAGGGGTCCGTGGGGTTCGCGACGGTGGGCACGGAGACCGACTCCCAGGCGGGCTACACCCTCCTCTCCAACGAGCCGGTGATTGTCGAGGACCTGCGGACCGAAACGCGATTCAGCGGGCCACCGCTGCTGCGTGACCACGGGGTGGTCAGCGGGATGAGTGTGATCATCCATGGCCAGGACCGGCCCTTTGGCGTCTTGGGCGCGCATACTACCCGACGACGGACCTTCACCAACGATGACATTCACTTCCTCCAGGCCGTTGCCAATGTCCTGGCTACGGCGATTGAATCCAAGCAGGCGGAGGACGCGCTGCGTGAGATGAATGTGGCGCTCGCGCATGCCATGCCCGGTATCTCCCGGCTGGATCTCGCGGGCAGGTATGTCACCGTCAATGAGGCCTATGCCCGCATGATCGGCTACGAGCCCAGCGAGATGGTCGGCATGGACTGGGTGCCGATGGTCCACCCTGAGGATCGGGGGAACGCGATCACCGCCTACCACCGCATGGTGAGCGAGGGCAAAGCCGAATTCGAAGCACGGGCGGTACGCAAGGACGGTTCCGTGTTTCACAAGCACGTATTGATGGTCAAGATCGTGGACAAAGTCGACACTTTTGTTGGGCATCACTGCTTTATGAGAGACATCACCGAGCGCAAGCGGGTGGAGGTGACTCGGCACGCCCTCTACCAGGCGAGCCTGCAGATCCAGGAACCGCTGGGGCTCCGGCAGCGGCTCGACCGCCTCCTCCAGACAGCCCAGACGCTGTTGGAACTGGATCGTGTCAACATCCTCCTCGCTGATCCAGAGGGGCGGATGCTCCAGGCGGTGGCGAGCCATGGGGTGGAGGAGCCCTTAGAAGCGATCCGGGTCCCGATCGGGCCGGCAGGGGGCGCGCTGGCCGAGGCCTACCGTACCCAGCAGGCGGTCATCTGGGATGGCCAGGCGCCCCTCCCCGCGCCGCTCCGGCTCCAGCCCCCCTATGACCGGATCAGGGCCTTCCGCTCCCAGGTCTTCGCCATCCTCCCCCTGGTGGTCCAGGGCCGGGCGATCGGGGTTCTGGGGGCGGACCGGAAGCATACCCGGCGGCCGCTCGATAGGGCCACGCTGGAGCTCCTGCAGCTCTTCGCCGGCCAGGCTGCACTGGCGATTGAGCACGGCCGGCTGTACGAGGCGCAGCGGATGGTGGCCATCCATCTCGAGGCCACGGTCGAAGCTCGGACGAGAGAGCTGCAGGCCGCCAACCTCCAGCTAGAAAAGGCCTCCCGCCACAAGTCGGAGTTTCTGGCCACCATGTCCCATGAGCTCCGGACGCCCCTCAACTCGATCCTGGGCTTCACGGTGCTCTTGCAGCAGCAAGGGCTACGGCCCCCTGACCGCGAAGCAGGCCGGGTACGTGACCCACATCCACCAGAGCGGCCAGCACCTCCTCGCGCTGATCAGTGACCTGTTGGATCTCTCGAAGGTGGAGGCCGGGAAGCTGGAGCTGCGGCCCGAAAGCGTGAACCTCGCAGACGCCCTCGAGGCAGCCCTCGCCACCATCCGGCCCCAGGCCGAGGCGAATGGCCTGACGCTCCACCTCAATTTTGAGTCGCTCCTCCCACCCCTCACCGCCGATCGGGTCCGCCTCAAGCAGATCCTCCTCAACCTCCTCTCGAACGCTGTGAAGTTCACCCCGACCGCCGGGCGGGTGACGGTCAGTGCCCGGCGGGTCCCGAGTTCCGAGTTCCACGTTCCAAGTTCTGAACCCGGAACCTGGGACCTCGAACCTGGAACAGCGAGGGTAAGCGAGGTCGTCGAAATCGCCGTGCGGGATACCGGGATCGGGATCCCGGCCGAGGACCTGTCCAAGCTCTTCCAGCCGTTCACGCAACTGGAGCCCTACCTCACGCGGCAGCACCAGGGGACCGGGCTTGGCCTCGCCCTGACGAGGCGGCTCGTCGAGCTGCACGGCGGGCAGATCGTCGCCGCCTCGGAGGGCGAAGGCCGGGGGAGCACCTTCACGGTCCGCCTCCCCCTGGGTCTACCAGATGAGACCCGGAGGGCGGAGGACGCGCACGCTGAGCCGGAGCCCACCCCTCGCCCCGCCCCAGGAGGATGATGATGGCCGCCCGGGTGTTGGTGGTGGACGATGATCCCGCGACGGTAGAACTCCTGCAGGACTTCCTCGTTGCCAAGGGGTACGAGGTGCTCACGGCGGCCGATGGCGCCGAGGCCCTGCGGACGGTGAAGGAGGAGCAGCCGCATCTGATCCTCCTGGACGTCATGCTGCCGAAGATGGACGGCCTGGAGGTCCTCCGCCAGGTCCAGCAGTTCGACCAGAAAGTGGGTGTGATCATGGTCACGGGCGTCAACGAGGAGGCGATCGGGCAGCAGGCGATGGCGCTAGGGGCGTTCGACTACATCGTGAAACCCCTGGACCTCCCCTACCTGGAGCAGAGCCTGTGGTACAAGCTCACCATGATGACCCTGTGAGGCGCGGCACGATCCTGGTCGTGGAGGATCACCCGCTCAACCGGGAGCTGGTGGTCGATCTTCTGGAGGCGGCGGGCTACACCGTGCGCCAGGCGGCGGACGGCCGCGGGCTGCTCGCGCGGGTGCAGACCGAGCGGCCCGGCCTCATCCTCCTGGACCTCCAACTGCCCGGCGTGGACGGTTTGACCCTGGCCCGGCAGCTCACGGCCGACCCGGCCACTCGGAGGATCCCCCTCCTCGCGATGAGCGCGTATGCCCAGCCGGAGGAGGAGGCGCAGGCGATGGCAGCCGGGTGCGCCGGCTTCCTCGCCAAGCCCCTGGACACGCGGGCATTAGTCCAGACCGTATCCCGCCTCTTGGGGCAGTGAGGGCGGGGTGTGGAGTCCACAGGCGTCTCCGAAGTGAGTGGGAGGCCTCCTCGGCCACGACCATGCCCCCACCGTCGAGCTGCTAACTGGCATGACGCGGGCGGAGCGAGAAGTGATCGGCTCGAAGGTGCCAGAACCGCTTCCGCATCGACGCCATGCGGCACACTCACCCAATCCAAAGCGGAAAACGCTTGACACATTTCGCCTCCGCGTGATAGTTTTTCACGGCATACGCCGGCCTGACATGGGTCACTGTACCTCGGGGGTGCCCTCTCACACTTGGGTTTAGACCGAGGCTCTCACCAAGCGTCACCCAAGACCTCCGCCACCGAACCCTATCTCGCAGGACAGGAAAGGATACGACTCGATGGCGAAGAAGTTCTACACGGTCCTTGTCCTTCCCGACGCCAGCTCCCAGATCCGAAAGTTCCACATCGCCAAACCCCTGCTCGGCGCCCTCACCGTCACCGCGAGCCTGATTTTCGTCGCCTTCCTGTTCTTCATCTATCAGGCGGTGAGCCTCAATGGCCACATGTTGGAGCTTCGCCGCCTCAGAGTGACGGCAAGCCAGCAAGCCCACCTGCTGGAGAAGATCGATCGTCTCGGGAATGAAATGGTCCGGCTCCGGGAATTCGACTTCCGTTTGCGGACAGCCGCCGGTCTGGAGGCGAAGGAGGGAGAGAGCTCGTTCTTGGGCGTTGGCGGGGCAGATTCCCTGAGCTCGAGGGCCCTGATGGTCGCGGCCGTCGCCCACCAGACCCCGTCCACAGACAATCTGACCAAGGAGCTGGACCGCCTGAGCCGAGAGATGAACGATCGGAGCAAGAGCTTCCAGGAGCTGATCGACCAGTTGGAGGCGAAGCGGAGCGTCCTGGCTTCCACCCCCACGATCTGGCCGGTCAAAGGGTGGCTGACGGCTGGGTTCGGCTATCGGCGCTCCCCCTTTACCGGGCTGCGGCAGATGCATGAGGGCGTTGATATCTCGAACACCGTCGGGACACCGGTCATCGCTCCTGCCGACGGCCTCGTCTCCTATGCGGGTCCGCTTGGTGGGTTCGGCAACGTGATCTCCATCGACCACGGGCACAAGATCTCCACCTTCTATGGACACTTGCATCGGCAGAGGGTGTCTCAGGGAGAGCGGGTCAGAAGGGGGGACGTTATCGCGTTCGTGGGAACAACGGGTCGCGCAACCGGGCCCCACCTGCACTATGAGATCCAGGTGAATGGGTCGGCGGTTGATCCAAGCAAGTATGTCATCGACCCGGAATCGGTCAAATTCCTTGGGGACGGCGACTCAGCCGAGTAACGCTCGTCTCGGTTGTTCGCGGTTTCTGGAGTTGACACCCTCGGAGGATCAGGTCCTTCGGGGGTTTTTCTTTATTTCCTGCTGAAAGGAACCGTCTGCCTGCCGGTCTTTCCCGTTGAAGCGTGTAGGGTTCTATGCTACGATCCCTTCGAAATCGTTGCGGATCGGGAGGAGAGAACTCGAACATGTTCATGAAGCTCGTGTCGAAGGTCGTGGGCACCAAGAACGAGCGAGAGCTGAAGCGGATCCAGCCGATGGTGGGAGCCATCAACGAGCTGGAGCCTGCGCTGAAGGCACTCTCCGACGACGACCTTCGCAAGAAGACGGCCGAGTTCAAGGACCGGATCGCTCAGGGGGCAAGCCTCGACAGCCTCCTCGTCGAGGCCTTCGCCGTCGTTCGGGAAGCAGGTCGGCGCGTCCTCGACATGCGCCACTTCGACGTCCAACTCCTTGGCGGAATCGTCCTGCACGAGGGGAAGATCGCCGAGATGGCAACCGGCGAGGGCAAAACCCTGGTGGCGACCCTGCCCGTCTACCTGAACGCCCTGGAAGGGAAGGGTGTTCACCTCGTGACGGTCAACGACTACCTGGCCAAGCGTGATAGCCAGTGGATGGGCGGGATCTATCGGTTCCTGGGGCTCTCCGTTGGCCTGATCCAACACGACATGGACGACGGGACCCGAAAGATCGCCTATGGCGCTGACGTCACGTACGGGACCAACAACGAATATGGCTTTGACTATCTGCGCGACAATATGAAGTTCGCCGCCGCCGACTTCGTGCAGCGAGAGCTGCACTATGCCATCGTGGACGAAGTGGACTCGATCCTGGTCGATGAAGCCCGAACACCACTCATCATCTCGGGGCCGGCGGAGGAATCGACGGAAAAGTACTACCAGATTGACCGGATCATCCCCAGGCTCAAGCGGGGTGCAACCATCGCGGGCGGCAAGCTGTACGAGGCGGAGGCTCAAGGGTCCGGCGATTACGTCGTAGACGAGAAGGCCAAATCAGTGGCCCTCACTGAGAGTGGCGTGGGCAAGGTGGAGGCCCTCCTTGGGGTCAAGAATCTCTACGATCCAGCCCACATGGACTTCGTCCATCATGTCCAGCAGGCGCTGAAGGCCCACGTCCTCTTCAAGCGAGACGTGGACTATGTGGTCAAGGACGGCGAGGTGGTGATCGTCGATGAGTTCACGGGCCGGATGATGCCAGGGAGGCGCTGGAGTGATGGGTTGCATCAGGCGGTGGAGGCCAAAGAGCGGGTCAAGATCGAGCGGGAGAACCAGACCCTGGCCACCATCACCTTTCAGAACTACTTCCGGATGTACAAGAAGCTGGCCGGGATGACCGGGACCGCCGATACTGAAGCGGCAGAGTTCGCGCAGATCTACAATCTGGATGTGATGGTGATCCCGACCAACTGTCCGCTGATCCGGACGAACTATCCGGACGTGGTCTATAAGACAGAAAGGGAAAAGTACGATGCCGTGGTGGAAGAGATCGCCGAGCTGCACAAGACCGGGCGGCCGGTGCTGGTCGGGACCACCTCGATCGAGAAGAATGAAAAGCTCTCGGCCCTTCTGAAGCGAAAGGGCGTCCCCCACCAGGTTCTGAACGCCAAGCACCATGAGCGGGAGGCGGAGATCGTGGCCCAGGCCGGCCGCTTCAAGACGGTCACCATTGCTACCAATATGGCGGGCCGCGGGACCGACATCCTCCTGGGCGGTAATCCGAAATTCCTTGCGGCCGAGATGGTCCGGCTGGGTGACGTGCCGGAAGATGGGGCCGATCCTCAGGAATTCGCCAGGACGCTGGAGGAAGTCCGGCAGATGCAGCGATACGGCCTTCTGGACCTATCGGTGGACGTAGAAGAGTATGGCGCGGCGCTGGCTGCGGTTCGAAAGCAGGCCGAGGCTGAGCACCGGCAGGTGGTGGAGCTGGGCGGCCTGCACATTATCGCGACTGAGCGTCACGAGGCTCGGCGCATTGACAACCAGCTCCGTGGGCGCGCCGGTCGGCAGGGTGACCCGGGCTCATCCCGCTTCTATCTCTCGCTCGAAGACGATCTCCTTCGCCTTTTCGGCTCTGACCGGATCAGCAAGATCATGGAGAAGCTGGGCATGGAGGAGGGGGAGCCGATCGAGCACAACATGGTCACCCGCGCAATCGAAACCGCTCAGAAGCGGGTTGAGGCCCACAACTTCGAGATCCGCAAGCACCTCCTGGAATACGACGACGTGATGAACACGCAGCGCAAGATTATCTATGGCGAGCGGCACAAGATCCTGGAGGGCGAGAACCTGAAGGACACCCTTCAGGAGATGCGGCGCGAGGTGATCGAGGAGTTGCTGTCGCTGTACACCAACGAGGGGACCTATCCAGAGGAATGGGATCTGGCGGGCCTTACCGAGGCGGTCAAGCGCCAATATGACCTGGAGATCTCCTGGCCGCCGGAGGAGGTGCCCTCGCTGACCCAGGCCCTGTTGCGTGATAGCATCGAGGAGCGGGCGCTGAAGGCCTACGAAGAGCGGGAGGCTAAGCTCAGCCCAGAGATGCTCCGGTACCTGGAGCGGATGATCATGTTGCAGGTGGTGGACTCTCAGTGGAAGGATCACCTCCTGGCCATGGATCATCTGAAGGAGGGGATCGGGCTCCGCGGGTACGGCCAGAAAGACCCTCTCATCGAATACAAACGCGAGGGATTCGAGATGTTCGAGGCGATGGTCGGGCGCCTCAAGCAGCAGACGATCGAGTACCTCTACAGGGTGCAAGTTGCTCCCGCCGAATCCTTCGCCTTTGACGACGCGCGGGTGGCTCCATCGGCTGGTGGCGGGGATGGCGATCTTGTCGGTCGACCCCAACCCAGGTCAAAGCCCACACTTGCGGAGCGCTCGCTCCGCCCGGTGGCTGCGGCGGCTCCCATCAAAGTGGCCGGAAAGAAGATCGGCCGAAACGAGCCCTGTCCCTGCGGGAGTGGCAGGAAATACAAGAAGTGCTGCGGCACCTGACCGGGGGGAGAGGTCGACCTGAAGGGTAGCTACGACCTTTGCCCAAACTGTCATTGATTCCCTTCTGAGGGTCCGCTCTATCTCGAGCTAATATCAACGCCTTCAACGGGTTGTCATTGCGAGGAGCGGGTGAGCCGAAGCCCAGAGCGAAGCGAAGGGGACGAAGCAATCTCAAGGCTCGGGGCAGGCTCCGCAATCTGACCTGAAAGGTCATTCCGAGCGAAGCGAGGAATTTCAGCGGTTGCCTCGGCTACGCCTCGCAACGACACTGCGTGTCGGATTGCTTCGCTCCTCTCAGTCGCTCGCAATGACAGGGCATCTAATGCGTTTGTATGAGGGCAATGGAGGAATCAGGATGCGCGGAGTGTCGGTCATAGGGGTCGGGTGCACGCGGTTCGGGAAACAGAACGGCGTCGGTATCATTGACTTGGCGGTCCAGGCATGCCGGGAGGCTCTGGACGATGCCGGAGTACCGAATGAGCGGGTGCAGGCGTTCTACCTCGGCAACTTCGTGTCGGAGACGCTGGTCCACCAAGGGTTACTGGCCCCGATGGTGGCATACCGGCTCGGACTCCGGTCGATTCCCTGCACGAAGGTGGAGGGGGCGTGCGCCTCCTCCGGCATCGCCTTCCGCCATGGGGTCCTCCTGGTTGCCTCGGGCCTCTGCGATATCGTGCTGACCACTGGTGCCGAGAAGATGACCTCGTCGGAGACAACGACGGTGACGGAGGCCCTGGCCTCGGCCGGCGACGCAGAGACAGAGATGCGACTTGGCCTGACCTTTCCGGGGACCTTCGGGATCATCATGCGCCGGCACATGTACCAGTACGGGACGACCCGGGAGCAGGTGGCGATGGTTTCGGTGAAGAACCGGCGGAACGGAAGTACCAATCCCAAGGCCCATTTTCAGAAGCCGATAAGTCTGGACGAGATCCTGGGATCGCGCCTGATCTGCGACCCGCTTCGGCTCTATGACTGCCCGCCAATCAGCGACGGCGCCGCGGCCGCCGTCCTGTGCGCGGCGGATATGGCAGGAGAGTTCACCGACCGGCGGATCGATGTCATCGGTTCGGGGCACGCCATGGGTCCTGGGACCTTGTTTGAGATGACGGATTTGACGACCTTCGAGGCCTCGGTGAACGCCGCCCGGGAGGCCTATCGGATGGCTGGTGTCTCCTCACGCGATATCGACGTGGCGGAGGTGCACGATTGCTTCAGCATCGCCGAGATCGCGGCCATCGAAGATCTTGGGTTCGTTGAGAAGGGGAAGGGGGGTGGCGCCGTCGAGGAAGGACTGACCCAGCTCACCGGGTCAATTCCGGTCAACCCGAGCGGAGGGTTGCTCGCCAAAGGGCATCCGGTTGGCGCCACCGGTCTCGCCCAGATCTACGAGATCGTCCGACAGCTCCGGGGCGAGGCCATCAATCAGGTCAAGGGGGCGGAGATCGGCCTGGCCCACAATCTGGGCGGAACTGGAGCGGTCAGCACTGTGCACATCCTTCAGCGGCGGTAGGCATGGCCTCATTCGCCGTTTTTCAATGCGACACCTGCAAGAGCCTGTCCGCTACGCCGTACATCTCCTGTGGGCGCTGTGGGGCGCCTGCCCTCAGGTCGGTGACACTGTCGGGTCGAGGAACGCTTCTCTCCTTTACCACCATTCGGATTCCGCCGGTCAGGTTCAAGGGGCAAGAGCCGTACGACATCGCGGTCATCGATTTAGAGGAGGGGCTGCGCGTGACGGCCCGACTCAAAGTCCCGGCGAGGAGAGAGGCTACGATCGGCGACCCGGTCGTGTTTGAAGGACTGGTGGAGCAGGGGCCGGTCTTTCGGTTGGTCTGAGGATGGGGCCGGGAGAGCGCGATGCTGGCAATTGCCGGGATCCAGATGGGCTGCGGGCCGGATCGACGGGCCAACCTGGAAAAAGCGATAGGGCTGGGGAGGATCGCGGCCGAACGAGGGGCGAAGGTCATCTGCTTTCCAGAGTGTTTTGCCTGGCCCTGGTTCCCACGACAAGCCGACCAGTCGCAGTTCGCGACGGCGGAGCCGGTTCCCGGACCGGTGAGCGACGCCATTGGCGCACTGGCACTGGAGCATGAGGTCGCTATTATCGCGCCGATCTTCGAGCGTGCGAGTAGTCAGGTGAATTACAATACGGCGCTGGTTTTCGACGCCGACGGAACGCTGCTGGGCCGGTACCGAAAAAATCATATCCCTCAGCTTCCGAATTATCAGGAGAGGTCTTACTTCCAACCCGGTAACCAGGGTTTCCCCGTTTTCCGCACCAGATACGGCGCGATCGGCGTTCAGATCTCCTGGGATAATTTCTTTCCCGAGGGGCCGCGCTTGCTCGGCTTGGCGGGCGCCGAAGTGGTCTTCGCGCCGATGGCCGCCTCGGTGGCGGTCTCCCACTCAAAATGGGAGCGGGCATTAGTGGCCAACGCGATCTACAACGGCTTCTTTGTCTTTCGGGTCAATCGGGTGGAAGGCGAAGACGGGCTCCCCTTCTACGGAAAGAGCTTCTGCGTTGATCCCAACGGCGACTTTGTGGTGGAACCCAGCGGCGCCAGCGAGGGCGTGATCCTGGCCGAGATCGACACGAAATGGATCAAGGCAGTCAGAGAGGCTTGGCCCTTCCTGCAGGATCGCCGGCCCGAGATTTACACTGGGCTGGCCTAGTGCGAATACGCGACTGGCCCCCTCACCCCGGCCCTCTCCCCATTGGGGAGAGGGCCGGGGTGAGGGGCAGTGATCATCCGCCTGAAATGATCGGCAGGAGTTCGAGTGTCTCGCCGTCCTTGGGCTGGTAGCTGGGAAGCTGCCGCTCCCCGTTGACCACGACGATCCCAAACTCGAATTCTGGTAGCCCTGCTTTCTCGATGAGATCCGCGACTGTCTCCCCGGGTGACGCCTCCACTTCGATGAACTCGCCCTTAACCGGGTAGTAGTGGGAAAAGCTCTTTGGGATGCGGAGGGTGACGCGGATGATCCGAGGCCCATCATTCAATAAAGGTCACCTCCTCCTGTGTCAGTCCCAGTGCCTCTAATCGGCCTTTCGTCGGCCGTCCCTGTTCATTCCAGCCGCGGAGGTGGTAGTACTCGTCTCGCATCTGCTCGAACGCCTCCCTGGGGACGGCCCGATGCCGCTCGTTTCGGTCCAGCGTGGCGATCCGCTCCGGCAGGGTGTCGTCGCCTTTGGTCACGCAGGCCTTCACGTTGAAGAGGCGCTTCAGGGTGAAGATCCGGTCGCCGATCGTCATCAGCTCCTCCCACGATAGCCCCCATCCGGTAGCCATGTTGATCGTCTGGGCGAGCCATCCGGGTCCGCCGACCGCCCGGAGGTAGAACTTGCACATCCCTGTGGCGTTGTAGAGGGCCATCAGGTCGTGCATCCGCTGAACCAGTATGGCCTTCCCTCCAGTGGAGAAGGGGCTCAGCTTGCTGTTGTACCCAAACTCCGGAATCGACACGCCGCTCTCCACGGCGAAGGCGATGGCATCCAGGTGACAGGCGCCGCGGCTGCCCAGGCGTAGTTCAAGGCGCTTGACCAGAAGGCCCTGGGGTCGTGCATAGGCAGTTCCAGCCCCTTGACCTCGACCGTCAGCGCCTCCGCCCCCTTTCCCAGCTTGCGCGCCGCGGCCCGCGATCCGTCGGCCAGCAAGTCGCCGATCCCTTCGCGCCGGCCGATCTTTCCGATTAGGGTGAGGAGGGCCTGCGGATCGCCCCATCTCAATCGGAGACCACCGGTCTGGCGGTGGTCGATCAGGCCTCGCTCGAACGCCTCTATGGCGAACGCGATGGTGTTCCCGAGGGAGATGGTATCCATCCCGAGGCGGTTGGCCAACTCGTTGGCCCTGACGACCGAGTCGATATCGTCATTCATCAGCATGGCGCCAAACGAGCCGAGCGTTTCGTACTCTGGCCCTCGACCGAAGGTGCTGCGAGGTGCGAGGACGACCCAGCAGTGAACCGGGCAGCCACTGCACGAGGACTGCTTGTGAAGGTAGTGTTGATGAATAACTTTCCCACTGATGCGGGGTGCCTGCGCCCTGAAGTCGCCGGAGGAGAAGTTCTTAATCCCTAAGGCCCCGCGCTCCTCATGTACCTCAAGGGAGGCGGAGGTTCCGTATGTGGTGAAGATGCCGAACTTGGCCGCAAGGTCCTTGTGCACCGGCGCGCCCCAGTCGAGGAGTTGCTTTGGCTCGGCGATCCGCAGGCCTCGGGAGCCTTTGACCGCTACTGCCTTCAGTCGTTTGCTCCCCATCACCGCGCCCAGGCCTGTTCGCCCGGCCGCCCGGGCCAGCTCCCCCTCGAACATAATGGCTGCGATCCAGGACAGGGCCTCCCCGGCTGGTCCGATGCATCCGACTCGGGCTTCCGGATCGGTCTCGGCCAGGACGGCGGCGGTGGTCTCGAAGGTATCCTTGCCCCATAGGTGCCCAGCCGGCCGGATCTCCACGGCGGCGTCGGGGATCCAAAGGTACATCGGTTCCAGGGAGGCGCCGGTCACCACGAGCGCATCGAGGCCCGTGAATCGGCACTCGGCCCCCCACGTCCCACCAACGGAGGCCTCGCCGAAGATCCCGGTGAGCGGCGATTTCGCGACCACCGAGGTCCTGGTGGCGCCGGGGACCAGGGTTCCGGTGAGCAGTCCTGGGACGAAGATGAGGGGGTTCCTCTGATCGAGGGGATGGATCGTGGGATTGCCTAGCTCAGTGAGCAGCTTTACCCCAAGGCCGCTGCCGCCGAGGTAGCGGAAGTACACGTCTTCGTGAATTCGACGAGTGACGGTTGCCCTCGTGGTGAGATCCACGAAGAGGACCTTCCCAGAATAGCCAAGTCCCATTACCCGGGCTCCCTGTCCGTTGTCGCAGCTTCGAGTGCTGTAAACGCGGCCTGACGGCAGTGCCGAAGGTCGGCCACTCTATACCCTCGGTATCTTGCCCGACGGGGGCGACGAAGTCAAGGCGGCCGGAGCCTCGATTTTGGCCCTCAGTTGTCAATAGCGTAGAAGAAGGGAAGTTGATGTCGGCCGGATGGGGCATCGATGGTCAAAAGCAGTGTGAGGCGCCGGGCATCGGACGGAGGGTGGGGGAAGTAGATAAATCCCTCGGTGCGCGAGCCGACCGGAAGAGGTTCGGGAGGGAAGGCAAGGCGCCGGATATCGCGGAGATCGCGGTACCTGTTGAAGCTCAACCCCAACTCGACACCGAAGATGGTTGGCTCGGGGCCGGTGGCCTCGATCCCGATCGACGGCACGATCGCCGAGGCGTCCCAGCCTCCCAGGAGAAGGCTCTCGACCTCCTCGGGCCGGAGGGGTCGCCGAGTCCGGCCCTGATCATCGATCAGCGTAACTTCGGCGAGGCGGAGGGTCACAAGACCGCGGCCTTGGTTCACGATCCTGATCAGGAACGGCAGGAAGTGGTCAGTGAGTCGCCTGGGACGATGGTGCCAGGCCTCCGCCTGGATCGTCACGTCAACGTCGGCCAGCCGTTTGCCGACGGCCCGTCGTTCTCGATCGAGCTCCGCGGCTGGGTCGGGCAGGGCACGAAGGCGCATGCCCCCGCAGCCTTGGAGAAGCAGCAACAGGATCAATAAGGCTGGACGAACCATCATCTCGAGTACGGTATCATGCCGGTTTTGACTTGACAATGATCGTGACAGTGATAGTGATAGATGGCCGAGAGCAGGACGGAAATCCGAGACGACGACCAGCATACCAGGAATGTCAACCAGGGCCTTGTCGCTGCACGACACAAGGGATTCCCGGCAGACGGGGTCGAGAGAGAGTGATGGCTCTGATCGCTCCATTTAGGGCGTTACGGTACAACCCTGATCTGGTGAAAGACCTGGGCTTGGTGGTGGCGCCTCCCTACGATGTCATTTCGCCGGAGGGTCAGCGGGCTTTTCACGCGCGGCACGACAAGAATGTGATCCGCCTGATCCTCGGTGAGGCGCTGGAAGGAGACGACGCCGTCCGGAACCGATACAGCCGTGCGGGAGAGTACTTTCGGCAATGGCAGGCCGAGAAGGTGCTGGTTCGTGATCGAACCCCTGCCGTCTATCTCTACCAGCAAACCTTTCAGCTTCCGGGCGCCGGAGAGCTGACGCGGTCTGGCCTCATCGGATTGGTTCGCCTGGAGGAGTTCGGTGGCCGCACGGTCTTTCCTCACGAGCGAACGATGGCAGCGGCGAAGGAAGATCGGCTTCGCCTGATGCAGGCCTGCCATGCGAATTTGAGCCCCGTCTTCGGCGTGTATCCTGATCGCTCCCGTGAGATCGATCGGTTGTTCACCAGCGCACAGGCGTCAAAGCCGGCCATGGATCTCTGCGACTGGGACGGCATCCGGCATCGGGTCTGGGTCTGTCAAGATCGTGCGGCAATCGGGGGACTCCAGGCGGCTTTTTCGTCAACGCCGATCTTCATCGCGGATGGTCATCATCGTTACGAGACGGCGCTGGCCTTCCGAGACCTCATGCGGGCTAAGGAACGGGGTGATCCAGCCCATGGGGAGAGACGGTCCTACAACTTCATTATGATGACGCTGGTGAGCGCCGAAGATCCTGGCTTGGTCATCCTCCCGATCCATCGGCTTCTCAGACGCCCTCCGGGCGGCAGCCTGGAAGCCTATCTGGCCCAGGTCGCTCGACACTTCACAGTGGCGAGGCTCCCTGTCCCCCGGGACCCTGAGGCCGCCGCTTCGGCCTTGCTGGGCTGCTTGCAGCGGACCGGAGAGGGGACGCACCGTTTCGGGCTGTACGGAGGTGGGGAGAGCGGGTACCTGTTGACCCTGGCCGACGAACGGGCCTTGGAGGCGGAGGTGGCGGAAGGGAAGCCGACCGTGTACAAACGACTGGATGTGACCATCCTGCACGCGCTTCTGATCGAAGCGCCGCTGCGCCGCCAGGGCCTAGCTGCTCTTCCGGATGATGCGCTTATCTATACGCACGATGCCGCCGAGGCTATACGACTGGTTCAGCAAGGAGGGTGGGGAGCGGCCTTCTTGCTCAACCCGACCAAGATTGCCGAGGTACGGGCGGTGGCCGAGGCGGGCCTGCGAATGCCGCCCAAGTCAACCTTTTTCTACCCCAAGCTTCTTACCGGTTTGGTGATCCATCCCATTATGCTCGATGAGGTCGTCGAGGCCTAGGGGAGGTGACAACGCGTTCACGGTTTACTGTTCACGGTCCACGGTCAGGGATTGTCGTGAAGCTCCGGGCTGGAGGTGGTGAACTGTCGACTGTGAACCGTCAACGCCTTTAGGAGGGGCTGACTAGTCGTTTCGTGAACCGCGGTAGTCTGGGGAGTGTCTGAACGGAGCAGAAGGCGCCGGCAATTCTTTCTTCAGCGTCTCCACTTCCTTTTCCAGCTCCTGTAGACGCTCAATTATGCACCGGATGGCCTTTGCTACGGGGTCGGGGAGGTCGGTCATCTCCAGGTCGATCGCCTGCGGGATCCGTTTGCCGTCCCGAAAGGTCACCTGCCCTGGCACGCCCACCACAAGGGAGTTTGGTGGGACCTCCTTCACCACCACGGAGCCGGAGCCGATGCGGCTGTTATCTCCCACTTTGAACGGCCCGAGGATCTTGGCGCCGGCTCCGATCACGACATTGTTCCCGATAGTCGGATGCCGCTTTTTTTTCTCCAGGCTGGTGCCGCCCAACGTCACGCCCTGATAGATAGTGACATTCTTGCCGATCTCGGTGGTCTCGCCGATGACGACCCCCATGCCGTGGTCGATGAAGAGGCCCGGCCCGATGACCGCGCCCGGATGGATTTCAATCCCGGTCAGGAATCGGCCCACGTGCGAGACGAAGCGCGCGATCGTCTTCAGCCGATGGTTCCAGAGCCAGTGCGCGAGACGATGGAAGTAGAGGGCATGGAGACCCGGATAACAGAGGAGGACCTCCAGGGCGCTGCGGGCCGCCGGGTCACGATCCAGCGCAGCCTGGATGTCCCGTTTGAGGGTGGTGAACACGCGGTGCTCGAGACTCAGTTTCTGGCGCTAACGCTCTCGTTCAGCTCCCGCAGGAGCTGGTCGAGGTTCAGGCCATGGACCCGGGCGCCGTGGGCGATATCGTCGTACTCGGCCGCCGAGCATCCCAGGCAGCCGACGGCGTAGCGGCTGAAGACCTCGACGGTCTCCGGGTACTGTCGCACCACATTGTCGATTTTCATCTCTGCGGTGACCCTCATGATCTTGCCTCCTTTCAGAGGAACCGCCGGTCTGGCTTGCGCCGGACGCTCACGACAGCCTGAGGGCAAGGTGGCCGTGGAGGATTCTCCGACGGTGATTACTGATTATGATAGAGGCGAGGAGAGGGAATGGCAAGGGATTTTTTCTGATAGAATTTCGTGTTGACTTTCGGCCCCCGATCCGGTAGCCTCCGTTCACCCGCCCCATATCCGCATCGGAAATGCGAGAACTGAGATGCCCCCGACGAGCCTCATCGGTAAGATTGATACTGCACTGGAACGCCGCTACGGTCCGAAGCGAGCGCGCAAAGCTCGCGGCAATCCCCTCGACGAACTCATCTTTACGATCCTTTCCCAAAACACCAGCGACATCAACAGCCACCGAGCGTTCCAGATGCTTCGCCAGGTGATGCCCACGTGGTCAGAGGCGCACCAGGCTTCTGAGCGAAAGGTGGCCGAGGCGATCAATTCAGGAGGCCTGGCCAAGCTGAAGGCCGCGCGCATCAAGGCGATTCTCAGACAAATCCACCGGGAACAGGGTCACTTTGATCTTACCTTCCTCCGAGACCTGAGCGTCGAGGAGGTGAAAGCCTACCTTTCCCGCTTCAACGGGATCGGCTCCAAGACCGTCGCGTGCGTCTTGCTCTTTTCGCTCGGGAAACCGGCGTTCCCCGTCGATACACATGTCTATCGCGTCGTGACTCGTCTCGGACTGTTCAACGGAAAGGTCAGCCCAGAAAAGGCCCAGGTGCTGCTGGAGTCGATGGTGCCATCTGCCCTTTTTTACTCCATGCATATGAACTTGGTGGAGCACGGCCGTAAGACCTGTAAGGCTCTCGCGCCCCTCTGTCAGGTCTGCCCCCTATCGAAGCTCTGCGCCTACGTACGATGAGATCGGCGTCCTCCCTCGGGCCGGACGAGCTACGGCGCGACCCGTACATTCGGACCGCCGGAGACGCCGCGGCCAACGGCAGGATGGGGCCTCTGTACCTGGTTGGTGGGTACCTGCGCGATCTTCTGCTTGGCCGCACTGGGGCGAGACGGATCGACCTCGATCTGGTGATCTGGGGCGAGCCGGAGGCGTTCGGCCGCGCCGTCGCCAAGGCCCTCGATGGGACTTTCCTTCCTCTTGACCCGGAGACGGTCCGGGTCCTTGGCCACCCCGGAGGGACGCCCGTCCGGATAGATATCAATCGGCCAAAGGGCGAGACGATTGAGGCCGATCTGGCCGCTCGCGACTTCACAGTCAATGCCCTGGCCGTGAGGATTGATTCCGGTCTCCGGAACGCCACCATGGTCATCATCGATCCCTCGGGTGGCCTAAACGATCTAACAAGAAGGTTCCTCCGAGCCGTCGCCCCATCGGCGTTCAATCGGGATCCGCTTCGCCTGATCAGGGCCGTCCGCCTGGCGGGAGAGCTGGACTTCACCATTGAAGAGGCAACCCGGCTTGCCATCATCGAGCGCGCGCCGCTCCTCGCCGCCGTGGCGGGTGAGCGTCTGCGGGATGAGCTGTTCAGGATCATTGACACCGTCCCCGCGGCGCCCTCCATCGAACGCCTCGACGACATGGGCCTTCTGAGGGTACTGGTCCCGGAGGCCGAGGCGCTCAAGTCGGTTCCCGCTAGCCCGCCGCATCGTCTCCCCCTCTGGGAACACTCTATTGAGACCCTTCGGTCTGTCGAACTGCTAGTGGCTAATCTGGGGCAACTCTTTCCAGAAGAGGCCCGCTGGTTGAGAGAGCGGCTTGACCGGGAGATCGAGGCTAGCATCACCGAGGCGGCGATCCTGAAGCTGGTCGGGCTCCTGCACGACCTCGGCAAACCCCAGACGCGAAGCGTCCAACCGGATGGTCGAGTCCGGTTTCTCGGGCACGAGGAGGCCGGACTGCGTATTCTCGGGCGCCTTTGTGAACGCCTTCGTCTGGGTCGGCAGGTGACCGCACTCATCGGGCAGATCGAGCGATATCACCTGCGCCCACTCCACCTGTCGCGCGATGCGACGGTCACCGCCAGGGCCACGTATCGTCTCTTCCGGGAGCTGGGTGCTGCTGCCACCGCTGTGCTGCTGCACTCCTGGGCTGATCTACGGGCCACCATTGGCGATGAAGCAGAGGGGTTCAGCCGACATCAGGCCTTCTTGCGGGAGCTATTTCGTTTTTACCGGACCGAATTTCTGGCAAGTCAGGCGACCCCTCTCATCCGGGGAGACGATCTCATCCAGGCCTTCGGCCTTGCATCCGGCCCGTTCCTGGGATTGGTCCTCGATCACCTCCGGGAGGCCCAGGCGACAGGGCTCATCAAGAGCCGCGCGGAAGGGCTGGTTTATGTCCGCCAACATCTCGATTCGTGGCGGTTGGCATTCGAGGAATCACCCACATCTCGCTCACTCTCGCGGGGCGAAAACGATTGACAAGCTACCCCTCTTTTGTTAGACAGGAAGGGGCGCGGGAGTAATTCAGTGGCAGAATGTCAGCTTCCCAAGCTGAACGTCGCGGGTTCGAGTCCCGTCTCCCGCTCCACTTCCCCCTGTCGCCGCGATTTCCTTTCGCCTTCTCCCTTCAGAAGTCGAACGAGTCTGGTAAAGGCGCTCTTCCTACCGCTTCTCAGGGCCGGCCGCATGAGAGCGAGGGAGCTTCATCGGTTGACACCAGGCCCTGTTGCTCGTAAACTGAAATCACGAATTGGGGCTTTGATCTAAAGTAGGGAACGCTTCGAGTGGGCGGTCGCCCTTCCCGTATGGAGAGAGGAAAATCATGACTTGGGTGATCACGGCACTCTGTCGAGATTGTTTGGATATCTCGTGTGTGGGGGTGTGCCCGGTGAACTGCATCTATCGGTATACCGGCACAGACCCGAAATTTCCGAACCGGCTCTTCATCGACCCCCAGGAGTGCATCGATTGTGGAGCCTGCGAGCCGGAGTGTCCCTGGGAGGCGATCTTCAAGGATGAGGCCGTGCCGGCCATTTTTGCCGACGACATCGCGTTAGACGCCGCGATCGTCGGTGCCCCGCGGGAGGTGCCCGAGCGGCCGCCGGATCAGAAGGCTCCCACGCCGGATGAAGTGAAAGCCAATAAGCAAAAGTGGAGCTACAGTTAGCCTCACATGTTGTAGGCACGTTTGTTTCTATTTCACTTCGATTGAGAGGTCTACCTCTAGCGGGAGTGCCCTTGTCCCTACTCGCCGGAACATCGTGATCTACGCTGCCAATGGTGGGACGTTCGGCGGGTTCTTCCTGCGCCTCGTGAGGGTCTGATGAAAACGCTGGCCATCCTGGTTGGAGGCGGTCCTGCGCCGGGCATTAACGGCGTGATCGCTGCCGCGACCATAGAGGCGCGCAATCGAGGCGTGCGCGTGCTCGGCTGCTACGACGGGTTCCAGTGGCTTGCCCGAGGAGACACGAGCCATGTGACCGACCTCGAAATCGCGGATGTATCGCGGATCCATTTCGACGGGGGGTCTATCTTGCGGACATCCAGAGAGAATCCGACAACATCCTCGGATACGCTTCGGAATGTGGCGGAGGCGCTCGTGAAGTTAGAGGTATCCTATCTGCTGACGATCGGGGGAGACGACACCGCCTTCGCGGCGTTTCGGCTTGCGGAGATCATGAAAGGCCAGATCACCCTCGCGCATGTTCCAAAGACTATCGATAACGATCTCCCGCTCCCGCCGGAGGTGGTGACGTTTGGCTTTACGACCGCCTGCAACCTCGGCAAAGACATTGTCAAGAACCTGATGGAGGATGCGGTCACGACAAATCGGTGGTTCTTCGTCACCGTGATGGGACGACGGGCAGGTCATCTGGCGCTCGGAATCGGCGCCGCCGCCGGTGCGACCTTGACGGTTATCGGGGAAGAATTCCCCGAACCGAAGATTCCCATCCAATTGCTCGCTGACATCCTGGAAGGGGCGATTATCAAGCGGCGCGCCTCGGGGAAAGGACATGGCATTGCGATCCTGAGCGAAGGGCTGGCTGAGAAACTCGATCCCGCTCAGCTCGGCTCAATTGAACGAGACAGCTATGGGAATGTCCGCCTGTCGGAGCTGGAGCTCGGGCGGGTGCTCAAAGACCTGGTCGTCGGCAGCCTTCGAGCCCGTGGCGTGGATGTCACGATTGTGGCGAAAGATCTGGGCTACGAGCTCCGGTGCGCTCCACCCGGAGCGCACGACATCCAGTATTGCCGGAGCCTGGGCTACTGGGCCACCCAATTCCTTCTGGACGGTCGTACAGAGGCCATGGTGACCATCCAGGGGGGGAAGCTGATCCCGATTCCGTTTCGGGAGATGTTGGATCCGCGGACAGGCAAGATCCGTGTCCGGTATGTCGATATCAATTCAGAGTCGTACCAGACGCTTCGGGCCTACATGATCCGACTGGGGCCTCAAGACTTGGAGACGCCTGCGCGGATTGAATCGCTCGCGCATGCCGGACACCTCGACGAAACGGGATTTGTGGAGCGGTTTCGCTATCTCGGCGAGCGTGTTTCTGCGGTCTCGTAAAAGATTGGATAATCACGTCGCGTGATTCGAGGACGAGTCACCGGAGGGCCGCGCGATGAACCTTGATGGCCGCGCTGGGTGGGCCGAATATCCGGAGTTACGAGAGGCTGCGGAGTTTGGCCCGATGACATTTTACCATTATGAGACGCAGAAAGGGGCGATGGTGACCATTTCCGTTACCCGACTCGATATCAAGCAGGGAAAGCCAAATCACCGTCACGAATACGTCGCACGGGTGAGCAAGAAATTGAAGGGTCAGCGAGTTGAGGGGTATGGACCGACGATTGAGAAGGCCGTGGGTGCGTGTATTGCACACCTGGGGAATCCGGAGCCTGCAGACCTGCAGTGACTAACCGCGCATTCTTGCTTGAACGGCCATCCGGCTTGGCTAGGGCTACAAGAAGGAATCGGCCTGATCACGAAGGAGTCACCAGAATGACACGATCAATGCGAGGCGCTCAAAGCATAAACTGGGGCCTGGTCGCCACTCTGATATCTATCGTTATCTGGAACAGCCCTACTCATGCGCAAGAGGTCATCTTCGTAAAATCCTTGGCCGAGGCGGAAAAGGCAATCGACGAGGCCAGGGATGCCCAAGCCGACGTTTACGCACCGGACGACTACGCCCTGGGCCTGTTTTATCTGACGCAGGCCAAGGATGAGGCGGTAGCCTACAAGTTGGGGGAAAAGGATAAGAAGGACACCCACTTGTTCAGCGCCAGGAGGTCGGGGGAAGCGGTCAACCTGCTCGCTGAGAAGGCGAGATACCAGGCGAAGGTGGCCACGACAAAGGCGATAGAGGTCAAGGTTGATCGGCAGATCACTGCGATCAAGGCGCAGATCGTCGAGAGCTTCAACACCGATGTGAGCCGGAGCTTTGACCCGAGGCGGGAGGATCTGCTGGGCGAACTGGCGCTGAAGGAGGGGGCATGGAAAGATGCCCACAGGGCGCGGGAGCAGGCTGAGTCTGAACTGAGAAGGCTGACGGTGGAGGGAGAGGCCAAGCCCCCGCCTCGATAAGACGGGGAGCTAAGGGATCAGAGACACAATGGGATCGCCCGGTGGCGACATGCCGGGAGGCGATGTGGCCCGCTTGGTGAAGATCGGGACGACTGACGAGATTGGACTTGGTCAGAAAAAGCTTGTGGAGGCGGATGGCTGGGAGCTGCTCGTGTGCAACGCCTTTGGGGCCTATTATGCTATCAGTCCCATCTGCCCGCATGAGGCGGGTCCCCTCCAGGATGGCTCCCTGGTTGGGGAGATTGTGACCTGCCCGGTGCACGGGTATGATTTTAATGTCCGAACCGGCGAGTGCCAGTTTGATTCCGACCTGGGCGTGGCGACCTATTCCGTCAAGATACAGGGCGAAGACCTCTATGTAGAGCTTCCATAACTGACGTCGAGCACGACACCTCCCGTGCCCCCCTGTCTTTCATCGGGCCACCGTCTGACTTGACGGCGGCCCGGGCTTTTGGCACGCTCATTGGGCCTGATTTGGCAGAAAAGCGAGTGAAACGCTGGGTGTGGAAGATCTCATGCGCATGGCTAGGCCTCGGCCTCGCGCTGAACCTATGGATTGATCGGCCTCGCGAGGCCAGAGCCATCAGCCTCGCTTCAACGGCGCCTGCCCCCGATCCGCCTCCCCCAACATCCGCCAGGCCGCAAGAGCTCGGCGAGGGTATACTTCGCTTTGAAGTGGAGCCCGATGACGTGGAGATTTACCTGGGCGAGCAGTACCTGGGTAGGGCCGGCGAACTGCGCGGGCGCGAGGTGGGAGGGATCCTTGCGGGGAACAGGTTATTGGAGCTGAGACGGGGTGGCGAGCGAACCTTCTTGCAGGTCCTGGTCCCGGTAAAGGGGACCAGGATCATCCGGCTGAACCTTGCACCGCTGGCGCCCGGCGGGTCCCGGATCAAACCGGGCGTTCACAGTTGACGGTTCACAGTTCACTGATGGGGTCTTTCTCAGCAGCGCCCTCTGGTATTTCTTGACGTGGTGACAGAGCGGCGCCGGGCCGTCGTATTGAGATCACTCCATCACCTTGTAGTACGTAACGCAGCCTATCTAAACAGATCCTGCTCGGGCGGGCGCAGGAGCATCGAGGCGCGACCCTCCCCCGTCGCATACTCGTAGCCGCGGATCAGGGCCGCCGGGATCCGCTTGGTCTTTCCCATGACCAACTCGGCCGCCGCCGCCAGTTCATCGGCTACCGCGATGATCGTGGCCGTGAGCAGCCTGCCAAAGTCATCCCCGGCGTTGCTATAGTCTCTGAGTGGAAGCAGGCCGCTCACGCCGATAGCGACGTTGGTCAGCCCCTCGCGCCAGGGGCGGCCAAAGGTATCGGAGATGAGCACTGCGACCTCGGTCTGGCAAAGCGCCAGGATTTGCTCCCGGATTGCCTTGGCCGAAGCATCGGGGTCAAGCGGGAGGAGCGCGGCGACCTCCTGGTCCGGGAGATTCGATCGATCAACGCCTGCGTTCGCGCAGATGAAGCCGTGCTGTGTCTCAGCGAGCAGGACCCGGCGGTCCATCCGGACGATTCGTCGCGCCTCTCGAAGGATCAGCTCGATCAGGCGCGGGTCCTTGGCGAGGAGGGCAGCCCAGGATTGGGCCAACGGCGAGGCTGCCACGTCGCGAAGGGAAACCACTCGCCCCTCGGCTTTGGAGACGACCTTCTGCGTCACAACCAGGACATCGCCCGGCCGGAACGCCAGGCCGAGCGAGCTGACCGCCTCGACGATCAACGTGCCAAGGTCATCTCCGGCCCGGACCTCCGGAAGGCCGGTCAGACCGATCAGGGAAACTTCAGTCGCCTTCCCCGACACCGAGTCTCCCATCAATCCCGAGCCGGCGGAGCAGCTCGTGGGTCCTGGTCTGGCCTGGTTGTGCCAGGAGCGCACGCAGATCTTCGATCTCGTCGATGTCCAGCGCAAGGTTGGGGAGTTCGCAGACCTCGCAGGGTAGGTCCCTCGCCTCGGCCTCTCGCCGGTGGGCGCGGAAGCTGTCGTATCCGAAGCGGAACGGAATCGCCTCGGGCGGCCGCGAGAGCAGGGCATTGGTCCCGAGTTCGTCGCGTGACGGCACCAACACGATGCCGGGGGATGACGTCCCTTTCTCCACGATCTGGGCCAGATCGCTGACCGTGACCCTGGGGACGTCGAGCGGCAGCGTCAGCATCGCCTTGGCCCCCATCTGGCGGCAGATGGCGGCGGCAGCAGCCACCGATTGGCTTTGCCGGATCTGCCGGGCCTCCTTGATGACCCCGACGCCGTACTGCCGGGCACATGCGGCGGCCTCCGTATCCGAGGTGATGACCAGCACGCGATCAAGCTGTGGGCAAATAGCCGCGACAGAAAGCACATCCTCAAGCATCGTCTTGGAGAGGAGATGTCGCTCCTGGGCGGTCAAGAGTGATTGGAGCCGCTGCTTGCCTCGGGCAAGTTCCTTCACCGGGATCACGGCGATGATCATTCGATCATGCAGGCCGGAGAGAGGCCAGGCACGAAACGGCCTCTTTGGCCAGGGAGATCTTGCTCTCCAGGTTCTGCATCACGGTCTCGGCCGCCACCGCCTTGACCGGTAGGGCCTCGATACCGGGCAGGAGTTCGGCGTCGAGTCGATCGACAATGAACAGGTCGAGGAATTCCTGATAGAGGCGCGCCACCGAGAGGGCCGACACCTCATGGCCGAGGCCAGCCAGGAACTTGTCGGTCGGGCCCTTTAGTGAACGGCCACCAACCACCGGACTGATCGCCATCACTGGCGCCTCGGTCGTCCTCAGCGCATTGCGGATGCCCGGAACGGCAAGGATCGGTCCTATACTGATGACCGGGTTACTGGGGCAGAGAATGATCCCCTTGGCGGAGTCGATCGCCTCTAGAACGCCCGGCGCGGGCCGTGATCGCTCCACGCCCTCGAAGCTCACGCCTCGCACCGCACGGCGAGCCCCGTCGCGGACGAGATACTCCTGGAACAGTTGCGGGCCCTGGTCGGTGAGGACGATCGTCGAGACCGGCTCGTTCGACATCGGAAGGATGCGGGCCCGGACCCCGAGAGAGCGCCTGATCAGATCGGTGACATCGGTGAGGGCGATCCCCTGCCGAAGTAGGGCGGTCCGGTGCAGGTGGGTCGCCAGGTCTCGGTCCCCCAGATTGAACCAGGCCTCGCGGCCGTAGCGACCGAGCCAACCTAGGGCGTTGAAGGTATCACCCTCGATCCCCCATCCTCTTGCTCGGTCGGCCAGCCCAGCCAGGGTATAGGCAACGGTATCCAGGTCGGGGCAGATGGTGAGGCCGTGGAGGGCAAAATCGTCCCCCGTGTTGACGATGACCGTCAGCTCCGATGGGTCGATCACCTGGCACAACCCGGCAAGCAGCTTGGAGGCGCCGATCCCACCGCCCAGGGCGACGATCATGCCCCGCCCTCCGGAAGGCCGGTGATCCTGATCCCCGCCTCCTTGGTCTTGTAGCGCCGGTTCAATTCCAGTAGCAGGGGGGTCAGCCCCTCGACGGTCCTGGCGTGCTGCGCCGAGCCGGCGTCAAGGGCGCGGACTCCAGCCTTCGCCACCAGCGTGATGGCGAGCCGCCTGGCGTGAGGATCATCCCCGCAGACCAGAACATCGCAGTTGATGACCTTACCCAGGTCTTTCAGCAGGCGAAAGGAGATATTCTGGAAGGCCGCCACCACCTTCACACTCGGTCCCAGAAACTCCTGCGCCTCCTCCAGAGCGGATGCGTGGTCGCCCAGGGCCAGTCGCCCGGGCGCGTCGGTATCAAGCGAGACGGTGGTGTCGATCAGGAGTTTGCCACGCAATGCCTCTTTCACCTCTTTCAGTGTGGAGAGGTGAGCGGCATAGGGGACCGTCAGAACCACGACGTCAGCCTCCTCGGCCGCCCGTCGATTCGATGTTCCACGGATAGCTGCCTTTCCCAATGTGTGGTTCAGGTGATCGGCCGCAGCGGCTGCACGTCTTTCGTCTCTCGACCCGATGATGACATCCTCGCCGGCAGCCGCCCAGCGCAGGGCCAGCCCGGTCCCTTCCCGCCCCGTTCCTCCAAGGATCGCGATCTTCACGGTGGGCCCAAAAGCGTTCACAGTTGACGGTTCACAGTTCACTGAGAGGTTTGCCCTGCACCGTCAACCGTCAACCGTGACCTGTGAACCTCGTAGGAGTACCGGAACGTGTGAGAGGCGGTCAGCTTCCGGTACGAGCCGAAACGCTCCTCTGGGTCGTCGATTCGGTCGAGAGGCCCCTCCTGCTCATCGCGGTCAGTGAACACCTGCAGGAGCTCGTATGTAGTACTCCGCTGCGCGGGGACGCGCCCCAACTCGCGGATCATGCGGCGGAGCTCGATCGGCGGCACGAGTTGGCCATAGGGCGCGCCAGCCGATGTGGAGATGCTCTCGTTGATCAGGGTGCCGCCGAGATCGTTGGCCCCGGCCGTCAGGAGGTACTGGGCAAGCTTGGGCCCCTCCTTGACCCAGGACGATTGGATGTTCTTGAAGGTCGGACCCAGCATCAGGCGCGCCAGCGCGTGCATCTTGACCACCTCGCTGCCGGTCGCCCCCTGGCGCACGCCCTTCACCAGCTTGCGCCGGTACATCGGTGCTTCCTGATAAATCAGGCTCAACGGCACAAATTCGGTGAACCCGCCCGTCTCCTTCTGGATGTCGCGCAAGAGCGCCATGTGCTTGACCCAGTGGATCGGCTGCTCGATGTGGCCGTACATGATCGTGGAGGTAGTCGGGATACCGAGGGAGTGGGCGGTGGTGATCACCTCGATCCACTGGCGGGTCGTGATTCGACCGCGCGAGATGACGTCGCGGATTTCATCGTCCAGGATCTCGGCTGACGTCCCGGGGAGCGTGCCGAGACCGGCCTCCTTGAGAGCCATGAGATACTGTGGGATGGGTATCCCGGATCGTGTGGAACCGTACAGGATCTCCTCCGGTGAGAAGGCGTGGATGTGGATCTGCGGTAGCTCCTGCTTGATGGCGCGGCAGACATCGATGTAGAAATGGCCATCCAGTTTTGGCGGGAGGCCAGCCTGAATGCACACCTCGGTTGCGCCCATCTCCCAGGCCTCTTTCGCCCTTCTCGCCACCTCCTCCAGGGGGAGGAAGTATCCCTCCTCTTCGCGGTAGTCTCGGCTGAAGGCGCAGAAGGTGCAATGCTTGATGCAGACGTTGGTGAAGTTGATGTTACGGTTGACCACGTAGGTGACGGTCTCCCCCACCTGACGCCGCCGCATCTCATCGGCCACCATGACCAGCGCTTGGAGATCCAGCCCCTGCGCCTGGGTAAGGTGCAACCCGTCCTCCGGGGAAACTTCTCGCCCCTCGAGCGCGGCCTCTAGCAGGCGCGCGACACCCGGCTCGATCCGGCAGAGGAGCCGGCCGAGTTCCTCATCGCGTGTGGAAGGCCACTCGTGCCTCATGTTGTTCCTCCCTCCTTAGGGTATCCGGCCTCGTCCACCATGGCCAGGATCCTCGGGGCCAGGGCGGAGGGGACAAACCCCTTCTTGTGGACGATATATTCGGGATAGATCGGGAGCCGCTCTCTCAACCGATAACCCAGAGACGCGGTCCCATCACGCAATGTCGCGATCTGTGGCCACGGCGCCTCGGGATTGATGAAGTCCTTCGTCAGCGGAGAAATCCCGCCCCAGTCGTTGATCCCCGACAATAACAGCAGGGGGTAGGCGTCGGGCGTCAGATTCGGCGGGGCTTGAAGGTTCATTTCCGCACCCAGCATCAGGCGCGCTACGGCAAGGGTCCTGAGCATGTCGAGGAGCGTTGGCTCGGGGTGGGCTCGCATCGGGATCGTCGGTTTAGCCCGGAAGTTCTGGATGATCACCTCCTGGATGTGGCCGTACCTCTCGTGGAGCGCCTTGATGGCGAAAAGGG